>Ga0181604_10000477_pt1 | contig 36589 bp, 32 predicted proteins | sample 041ome_12_FD_148663 | JGI IMG/M metagenome (GOLD analysis project Ga0181604, IMG submission 148663) | Coastal salt marsh microbial communities from the Groves Creek Marsh, Skidaway Island, Georgia - 041410US metaG (spades assembly) | ecosystem: Environmental > Aquatic > Marine > Intertidal zone...
GGGCTACCGGATGCCCGATGCGCGTATCTGAGACAGCGACGTCACAAGCGCTGCTGCGCATCCGAGGTCAGGATCTGTTCCGATGATATCGAGTGTTTCCCCGCGCGGCGTGGTCTTGCTGAGTGGCGGTGGTGGCGGTGCTCGTCTCGCGGCTGCCCTGCATCAACAGCGCTCCGGAGGGTCGCTGGCCATTCTGACCAACACGGGTGACGACTTTGTGCACCTGGGGCTCACGATCTGTCCGGATACTGACAGTGTGATTTATGCGGTCACGGAGCAGCTTGATCGCGAACGAGGTTGGGGTCGTTCCGGAGAGAGTTGGAACGTCCTGTCTGAAATCAAGCAGATGGGCGGCCCCGGCTGGTTTCAGTTGGGGGATCGTGATTTGGCGTTGCACCTGCGGCGTGCAGCCTTGTTGGCCGAAGGCAAGTCAATGTCCGATGTGACCGCTGCGGTGGCGGCGCGACTCGGGCTGACGGGGCAGACCTCAATCATTCCTGCTTCCGAGCAAGCGATTCGGACGCGGGTTTTGACAGATCAGGGCGAAATGGCGTTCCAGGAGTACTTTGTGGCACGCCGCTGTGAGCCACGGTTATTGGATGTTCGCTATCACGGCATCGAGCGAGCCTTACCCAACCCGGCGTTTACGGAGTTATTAAAACAGCCTGTATGGCAAGAGTGCGATGTCATTGTAGGGCCATCGAACCCGTTATTGAGCGTTGCGCCGATTCTCGATATTCCTGGCATGGCGTCGCTCTTGCGACAGCGAGCGCGGCGAGTGGTCGCGGTCTCTCCCATTGTGGGTGGGCGCGCGCTCAAGGGGCCTGCTGCCAAGATTATGAATGAGTTGGCAATGTCGGTTTCTGCTCAGGGTTGGACGCAGTGGTTCGATCAACGCTATCCCGGACTGGTCGATACCTGGGTTTGGGATAAAGAGGATCAATCAGCACTGTCCGAGGCTGAGGCATCTGCGGGTCGGGTGCGCTTCACAAATACCGTGATGTCTCAACCAGAGCCCGCTGCTGCTTTCGCGAATTGGCTGATCGAGGAATGTCTCGGTGACGATTGAGGCGTTCGTTCCACTGAAGACGCTGACACTGACTAAACATCGACTCATGTCTGTGCTGAGTGAGCCTGCTCGGCTAGCGCTGGTGGTTGCGATGGCAGAGGATGTCGTGACTCGACTCAGCCAGCATCCCGATATTGATGTCGTACACGTGATATGCGGTGAGGGTTGGGACGCACGCGCGTTTTTGCAGCCGCCAATTCGGCTGTGGCGGGAATCTGCTTTGCCTGTGAGCGGGCTGAATGCGTCGCTCGATGCCGTCGCGCAGGATTCGGAGGCTGAGGGGCAGCTGTTCATCCACGGGGATTTGCCTTTTCTGAGTCATGAAGATCTTTCGCTGATTTGTTCTAACGCCCGAGAGGGTGGAGCGATTTTGAGTCCTGATCGTTACCGTGTCGGCACCAATGCGCTGTTGAGATGGCGACAGCAGTCATTTCCGCTTTTATTTGGAGAAAATAGCTTCGCCAGCCATCGCGAGGCGGTGCGTGCGTTGGGTGTGGATTGGTCGGAGATTATCTCCGAAGGTTTGGGCGCCGATATCGATACGGCGGATGACATTACACTGCTGCAGGAAGGCGCTGCCTCCGCTGAACGCGTCGCGATGCTTGGGGCCTGCACCCAGAGCTGGCGTCTTGCATGGGGTGGGTTAAGCGGGTCAGAGTAGCGCAGCGTCGTTGCCGAGGCTTGTGCATAAGGTGAACGCGCCGATGGGGTGTCTGCCAGTAAGAGCGTGCTATGACTGGCGGCAGTTTCCGGCTACCCAAGACGCCGCATAAAGCGTTAGAGTACGAGGCCTATGGGGGCAGATGAAAAATTGCGGCGAGCCGTGTCGAAAGACGCTGTGCTTGCCAGTTCGGTGTTGATGGATCAACCCAGCGATCGCCTTTTGACGAGCGCCGCTGTGATCCGTGATCGACACTTCGGATCCGTTATCACCTATAGCCCCAAAGTTTTTATTCCACTGACACAGTTGTGTCGAGACGTGTGTCATTACTGCACCTTTGCGAAGACGCCATCGCAACTCGATGCGCTGTATGTCGACGCGGATGCGGTACTTCAGACAGCTGCGGCGGGGGGGCAGGCAGGCTGCCGAGAGGTGTTGCTGACCTTGGGCGAAAAGCCCGAGCTGAGGTACAAGGCGGCGCGTGAATGGTTGGCAGAAGCGGGATTCAAAACCACTGTTGATTATGTGGCACACGTTGCGGGGCGGATCCTGAACGAGACGGGGCTGCTACCTCACATCAACGCGGGTACGTTGTCACGTAGTGAGCTCATGAAGTTGCGAGGTGTGTCGGCTTCAATGGGGCTGATGTTGGAGAGCGGCGCGGCGCGCCTCTGCGAGCGGGGAGGGCCGCATTTTGGCTCGCCCGATAAGCGCCCCTTCCGGCGCTGGCTGACACTGGCGCGGGCGGGCGCGCTCAAGATTCCCATGACGACGGGTCTGCTGGTGGGCATTGGTGAGACGCGTGCAGAGCGAGTGCGCGATTTGCAGAATATCCGCCGTTTGCACGAGCGCTATGGGCACGTTCAGGAAGTCATCATTCAGAATTTCTGCGCCAAACCCGATACGCTGATGGCCGACTCGGAAAGTGCCGACCTCTCGGAGTTGCTCTGGACGGTCGCGCAGGCCCGGTTGATATTGCCGTCTGACATCAGTTTGCAGGCGCCCCCGAATTTGAGTCCAGACAACCTCGGGCGTTTGATAGATGCAGGTATCAACGACTGGGGCGGCGTGTCGCCGCTCACCCCGGATTACGTGAATCCTGAGGCTCCCTGGCCGAGCTTGTCAGCGCTGCGTGCCGCAGCCGCGGAGCGAGCCAGGCATTTAGTGCCGCGACTGACGGCGTATCCGCGCTTTGTGTCGGATCCGGCTTGGATCGACGCCTTGGTCAGACCCCGAGTGCTGGAGTGGTCTGACGCGAGCGGATGGTCACGCGAAAATCAATGGCGCGCGGGTTCCTCCGATTCTGCACCCGAGCACTTCAGCGTCACCGCCGGGCCTCTCACCGCTGCGGTGCGTGAGGCGCTGGATGCTTGTTTGAGGGGAGAGTTAATCGACGCCCCCGCAATGCTCGCGCTGTTTAGCGCTCGCGATGCGGATTTCGTGGCGGTTTGTGAAGCGGCCGACACGCTGCGTCGTCAGCAGGTGGGCGACACGGTGACCTATGTTGTGAACCGCAACATTAACTACACCAATGTTTGCCAGTACAGCTGCAAATTTTGTGCGTTTTCCAAAGGTGGCGGCCAGGTTGCCAGTGGGCGGGAGGCCTACGATATTGAGGCGAAAGAGCTCTATCGTCGAGTCGTAGAGGCGCAGCAGCTGGGTGCCACAGAGGTGTGTTTACAAGGCGGCATCCACCCCGATTACACGGGCCACACCTATCTCGATATCCTGCAGACAGTGCGCGAGGCCAGTGCCGATATGCACATTCACGCCTTCTCGCCGCTGGAGATTGATCAGGGAGCGCATACTTTGGGCATGCCGATGCCTGAGTATCTCGCATTGTTGAAAGAGGCGGGGCTGGGTTCACTCCCGGGCACCGCTGCGGAAGTGTTAGACGAGCGGGTGCGGGCGATCCTCTGCCCCGATAAAGTCTCCAGTCAGCGTTGGCTCGATATCATGGAAGCAGCGCATGGCCTTGGTCTGCGAAGCACCGCGACGATTATGTTCGGCCATGTTGATGATCCGCAGGCCTGGGTGGGGCACTGGCAGCGAGTCATTGCTTTGCAGCAGAGGACCGGTGGCTTCACCGAGGTCGTGCCACTGCCGTTTGTGAGTGCGGGTGCGCCCATCTATCGACGGGGTTTATCTCGACCGGGGCCGACCTGGCGAGAGGCTGTACTGATGCATGCGGTGTTGCGGTTGACTGTTGGCGCCGTCATCCCCAACGTTCAGGCGTCTTGGGTAAAACTCGGTCGTGAGGGTGCGCTGCAGATGCTGTCTTGTGGCGCTAATGACCTGGGTGGGGCGCTGATCAACGAGAGTATCACCCGAGCCGCTGGCGCTACCCATGGGCAGGTGTGGACGCCTGATGAAATGCGCGCCGCAATCGTGGTGAACGGCAGAGTGGCGCAGCAACGATCAACCCTCTACCACCCGATTAAATTTTATCAGGGTCAAAAGCAGTTCGTGGACTCTGTTCGTTGGATCGCCAATTCGCCAGCGGGCCCTCGCTCAACAGAGAAGCGTTTGAGCTCATATTCTTGAAAATAGGACCCTGATGAGTGCTGCGGGGCTTGACGCTATTTATGGAATATGGCTTGCTAGCGACAAGCAAGGTTATGGCTTGCTAGCGACAAGAAAAATTAAGGGTTTAGCACAGCCTAGTTGGTGAGAGTGTGCTGAATGGGGAGCTATTGACCCTGCGGGTAACTGAGAAACCAAAGCCAAAACTAAATCCAAAAATACGACCAAAACCAAAACCAAAACCAAAACCAAAACCAAAACCAAAGTCAGGTCAGGAGATTACCTATGAAGAAGAGAGCCATTGCTTCCGCAATCGCTGCTGTTAGTAGTTCCGCCGCACTTTCTCTGATTGCGCCTTATTTCAATCAATTTGCGGGCACTACGCTGAGTGCGCCTGAGGGATAACAAAGAGGAAAGAGGGTGGGACAAATGGACAAACGTCTAGAGGGAAAGGTTGCCGTCATTACGGGGGCGGCCAGCGGTATCGGAGCAGCCACTGCAAAAACCTTGGTGGCACATGGCGCGAAGGTGGTTTTAGGTGACATTCAGGAAGCGCCAGGCAGTGAGCTGGCTCAGGCCCTAGGTGGTGACGGGGCTGCAGTTTTTCGCCTTTGCGATGTGACCATTGAGGAACATGTCGCTCAGCTGGTCGAGACTGCGATCTCTGAGTTCGGTGCCATTAACGTCATGTTTAACTGCGCGGGTATTGTCGGTGCAATGGGACCGATGGAGACGACCCCTGCGGCGGAGTGGAAGCTTACGACGGATATTATGATAAATGGCGTGTTCTATGGCATGAAGCACGCGAGTAAGCATATGAAACGAGCTGGATCGGGATCGATCATCAGCATGTCGAGTACCGCAGGAATAATGGGTGGACTGGGTCCACATGCATACTGTGCAGCTAAGCACGCAGTGGTGGGAATGACTAAGAGCTTAGCTGCTGAGGTGGGTGCCTCTGGCGTTCGTGTTAATTGTATTGCTCCTTCCGCAGTAGCGACTCCTATGGTCGCAGAGGCTTTTTTGGGCGACCATACAAAGCTTGATGACACGGTAGCCGCTCTGGTGGATATATCTCCCCTCAAAGGCCGACCGGGTTTGGCGCAGGATGTTGCCAATGCGGTATTGTGGCTGGCGAGCGATGAGTCGGGTTATACAAGTGGCCTCACGTTAACTGTGGATGCGGGGTTGACGACAGGCTCTACCGCGGGCGAGCCCGCATTCAACGAATACAAGCCTATGCAACGTGAGGCGGGCCGCACGGGTCTCGATTAACGCACCCGATCTGGCAGAGCAAACACGAACAGCCCCTGGCCATCCGGGGGCTGATATATATCCGGGAAGATCATCGCGGTTAGCGCCCTGAATACGCCGATGCCGGATGGCACCGCAACGAATTGCTGCCCGTTAGCTTGATAAGTAATCGGGTAGCCGTGGGCCGGCGCGGGTAGCCGAGAAGACCACAGCTTGGCCCCGGTATCGGTATCAAACGCCTGAAAGTTGCGATCCAGGTCGCCAATGAAGAGAAGCCCTCCATCAGTCGATAGCGCACCGCTGAGGAATAAGGCGGGCTGCTCAATGCGCCATTTGATCTCCATTGTCCACACGTCAATTGCCAGCAAAGCTCCCGCTTTGCCTTCTTTGCCGGGCATCGGGTAGGTGGCTACGTCCGCACCATAGCCGCCACCGCCCGGGCCTAGATCCACGGCGCGGGGGGTCATGTCCGAGCACAGTTGATGAACCGGCAAGAATAAAAGGTGACGCGCAGCGTAATAGGTCGCAGATTGCCAATTGTGCCCGCCGTATATGCCGGGGCACGCGGTGTACGTGTCGCCAATGCCCGCGTCGGCGATATCGGCGCGATACGTTAACGCTCCCGTTGCCTTATCCACGCTGAAAATCGTCTGATCCATCGTGTCAAGCAGGTCAAGGTACTCTCCCGTTTCCCGATTGAGTTTCCATAGGATTCCGTCTTTGCCCACGGTCAGGACCACTGGCGTGGCGTCGATATCGGCCAGGATGCGCTCGAAGCCGACCTCCATATCGATGGTCTCGCCAGGGATATGCTGGAAGTGCCACTTGAGCTCGCCCGTGGTGGGATTGAGGGCCAGCGTCGAATTGGTGTAGAGCGCGGCGTCCTCGACGGACATGCCCCGACTCGGCGCCGCCCAGGGTTTGGGTTGCGACGTGCCGAAGTAGACCAAGTTACGTGAAGGGTCGTACGAACCCGCAATCCAGATGTCACCGCCGCCGCGCCGATCCGGGGCGACATGGCCCCAGGAGGCGTATTCCGGTGTGCCGGGAAGGGCGAGTGTCGACGTGCGCCACAGCTCTTCGCCTGTCTCCGGGTCATGGCCCGTGACAAAACAGCCGGCCTTTGTGAAAAGCTCGCAGCCGTTGATGCCGCTCACGACGACACCGTTTGCGACGATGGGTCCGGCGCTGTGTGTGAAGGCTTCGCGGTAGTTTGCTTTCTCGCTACGCCAGAGTTGTTTGCCGGTGGCTGCATCGATGGCGACTAATGCCGCGTCATAGGTTGCGAGGAATAGTTTGTCATGCCACAGCGCGATATTGCGCGTCGGTCCGCCCAACATTTTGGCCGCGGGTGGAAAGTCGTATTGGTACTCCCAGATCAGTTCGCCGGAGTCCGCTTCGATCGCCTGAATTTTATTGTTTGCGTGTGTGAGAAACATGACGCCATCCCGGACCAGCGGTGTTGCCTGGTTGCTACCCGGATGCATTGCCATAGACCACTTCAATGTGAGGTTTGCCACTGAATCCCGCGATATCTCAGTCAGCGGGCTGTGCCCATGACCGTCGGGGCTACGACGCCAGTTGAGCCGATCAGCGGGGGAAGGCACGTTCAGCTCGGCCGTGCTTACCGGACGGAAATTATCCACGCTCCGCATGGAGTGATTTCCGGCGTTGCGCGCGAAATCCATGACGCTGCCAGCGGCGGCAAATTCAACTGCCTCCGCGGCATCGGCCGTGTCGGAGTCGAGCGCGTCGACCGAGGTGCGCAGGGTGCTGGTCTCTTCAAATGGCGCTTCGCCGACAACATACTCAAGTATCGCCATGTGTTCTTCGGCAGACAGCGTATGGCTCTGGCCTGGGGGCATGGCGCTGATTTGATAATCGAGTAGCGCGCGGGCGGATTGCGCTGACCATTTTTCCAGAAACCCCGGGCCAATAAGCGTGGCCCCATGAGCGGAGCCCCTGAGCGAGGCGCCGTGGCAGGTGGCGCAATGTTTACCGTAGAGCGATTGTCCCGCGTCGATCGCCAGGGCGCTGGTCACAGCTAATAGTTGCGCAATTGCCGCGAGCCCTTTCACCGTTAATTTCACCATTGAACAGCCCCCCGTTCAGGTTGCAGAGGGTTGCGGCCTCCACGATTCGAGTCTTTGCTCGTTCTCAATGACGTCCCGCGAGCTTTGGCGATGCGGGCCTTACGCGATGATGCGTTTTGTGATCATGCCTGCAGAAAGTGTCCGTATTTTTCCAGAGCTTGCGCGCGCAGTGTGGGCGTATGATAGCTAGGGAATAGTGCGTCGTGGGCCGAATAGTGGCGTAGCACGGCTTTCGCTACCGCAATTTTGTGGACTTCGGTCGGGCCGTCGACGACACCCAATTCCGGGATGTTGGCCCACATGTGTGCCAAGGGCGTCTCATCGGAGCTGCCCAGACTGCCATGCAGGTGCATGGCGCGGGAGACAATCTCGACGAGGACTTTGGGTGTCGCCGCTTTGATGGCCGCGATTTCCTTGCGGACCTCACGGTTGTATTCCTTATGCTTGTCGATCAGCCACGCTGTGTAGAGCACATGAAGGCGGTACTGCATCATCATGGTGTAGGCGTCGGCAATTTTCTCCTGGGTCATCTGCTTGTCGGCAAGGAGTTCGCCTTTCGTGCGACGACTCAAGGCGCGCTCGCACATCATATCCAACGCCTTGCGAATCACACCCACCGTTCTCATGGCGTGGTGCACGCGTCCACCGCCAAGGCGTGTCTGAGCAACATGAAAGCCCTCGCCTTCATTGCCAAGCAAATTCTCTGCGGGCACGCGGCAATCTTTAAACGAGATATAGGCGTGAACCCCGTCTCCTTGCTCGACATACGGGCCCACGGCCGAATTTCTGATGATGTTCATACCCGGCGTGCCTTGCTCGACCAGAAAGATAGAGGCGCCCTGATGGATAGGGGCCTCGGTATCAGTCACGACCATCACCAGTAAAAACGCCGAAAAGCGCGCGTGCGAGGCGAACCATTTTTCGCCATTGATCACCCAGTCGTCCCCATCGCGGGTCGCCGTGCACAGAAATTCCCCGGGATCGGCGCCCGCCTGCGGTTCTGTCATGGAATAGCAGGAGGCGATTTCTGCATTGAGTAGGGGCTTGAGGTATTTTTCTTTTTGTTCTGGTGTGCCGAATTTGGCGAGAATCTCGGCGTTCCCCGAGTCGGGTGCCTGGCATCCGAAAACGCTCGGGCCAAAACGGCTGCGACCTAAAATCTCGTTCATTAACCCGAGGCTCACTTGGCCGTATCCCTGCCCCCCCAGCTCGGGCTCGAGGTGACAGGCCCACAGTCGGCGTTCTTTGACGATTTCACGCAGGGGCGCCATCGCCGCAAAGGCGGGAGACTTGGGATCCCATGGGTCGCCTGGTTCTCTGAATACCAGATCCAGCGGTTCGATTTCTTCTTTGGTGAACTGGTCGATCCAGTCCAAAGAAGCTTGAAATTCAGGGTCTGTCTCAAAGGACCACACAGCCGTTACCTCCTCGGTGCCGTGGCGCGCAGCGGGCGCGCAACTGCGTCGCGCGGCCAACGCAGGGTTGCCAAATCAGGGCGCTAGTTTAGACTTGCTAGACGCAAACAAGCAACGCGACCGATAAGAAAACTGCCCGTTTACGGCGCCTGTCGGGGGCATTTTAGGAGAAGTAACGTATGTCTAGCAGTCAAGTCTGGGTCGTGACCGGGGCGTCGCGGGGTATTGGCGCGTCGGTGGCGCGTGTGGCGATAGAGGCAGGGCACCAAGTCGCGTTGCTGGCCCGTGGGGAGGCGGTATTGGCGCTTGCGGAGTCGCTGGGTGATCGCGCCAAGGGTTTCCAGTGCGATGTGGCCGACCGCGAGTCCATCGACGCCACGATTGCAGCCGTGGTGGCGGGCTACGGTCGGATAGACACCCTCGTCAATAACGCGGGCGTGCACCGGGGAGGCAAGCTTCCCCGACTGAGCGATGAGGCATGGCAGGAAGTGCTGCAGGTAAATCTAACGGGTGCGATGACCATGACCCGCGCCGCACTTGCACACATGGATGCGGGCGGTGCGATTGTGAACGTGGGCGCGGTCGTTGGTTTCCGAGGCTTTCCGGGAGACGCTGCCTACGCCTCATCCAAAGCGGGTTTATCGGGTTTGACCAAAGCATTGGCGATTGAGTTGGCCCCTAAAGCGATTACGGCGAATCTTGTCATACCGGGGCTTGTGCTGACCGAGATGACTTCAGGTCTTAGTGACGCGGCGCTCGAAAAAATGAATGGTCAGATCCCCATGCGTCGCTTTGCCGAAGAGCGGGAAATCGCCGAGGTTGTTTATTGGGTCAGTCAGAGCCGTTATATGACGGGTGCCTGTGTGCCGGTTGATGGCGGTTTGCTGTCTAGCTTTGGAGTTGCCTGATGGCAGAAGACGTCACTGATGCCGTCGCGACGTGGTTGAAAGCGACGCTGGATTGGCAGCAGCCCGAATTCCGGACTGCCCTAAGCGGGGGAAATTCCAATCTCACGTGGCAGTTTCGCGATGGTGATCGTGCTTGCGTCGTAAGGACCCCGCCGGCTAACGACATCTCCCCAACCTCTGCCCGCGGGATTCAGCGAGAGGCGGAGATTCTGCAGGCGATTGAGGCTTATCCCGTTCGGGCGCCCGAGGTATTGGCCTGGTGTGATGATGTGTCGGTTATTGGCAGGCCTTTCCTGGTACAGGAGTGGATCGACGGGGTTGCGCTGACCGACGCGATGCCGGAGCAATATCCCGACACCGCCGACAGCGTCAATGCGCTGGGCCGGGACTTGATTGATCAGCTTGTCTCTTTGCACAGGGTGCCGACTGATCTGCCGGCGCTGGCCAAGTTGGGGCGCCCGGAGCAATTTGTGGAGCGGCAGATTGACCGCTGGCTGGGTGTGCGGCGAGAGCACGCGGTTCGAGAGCTGCCGCAATTATTTGCCTTAGGTGAGTGGCTGGGTCGGCATGTTCCGGCGGGCGCGCCGCCTGCCGTGATTCACGGGGATTACCACCTCGACAACACGTTGGCGGCGCGGGACAGGCCTGAAATTTTGGCGATTATTGATTGGGAGTTGGCCACCGTGGGCGATCCTTATATGGACGTCGCTCTCATGCTGATGTTCTGGGGCGACTATCGCACTCAGGAGCCGCCGGCTTTCGGTGCCTTGCAGGCGCTCTCACGGCGATCTGGCGTGGTTAGCCGCCGAGAATTGGCGGGCCGATGGGCAGAAGGGCTGGGGCGCCCTTTGCATCACATGAACTTTTACATGGCGCTTTCGTTCTGGCGGCTGGCGGCCATTATTGAGGGTGCCTACGGCCTACACGTGGCGGGAAAATTGGACACGGCCTACGCGCGCGGACTCGAGTATGACGTGCCCGCATTGCTCGCGGAGGCAGAACGCGCCGCCGCTGGGGATTGGTAGGCCTGATGCTCAGCACGATGATGAATACCCCCCTTGGTGTTGCGACGTTACACCGATTCGGCGCGCGCCATTTCGGTGACAGTCGCGTGGGGGATTACGATGGCCAGCAAGTTCACTGGCGCACCTATCAAGACATCGATCAGAGTAGCGCGAGCCTCGCGCACGGTCTGACGCGATTGGGGCTGAATCGCGGCGACCGGGTCGGCACCTTCATGTGGAACAGTACCCAGCATCTGGAAGTTTATCTGGCCGTGCCGTCAATGGGCGGCGTGCTCCACACCGTTAACTGCCGCCTGTCTCCCGAGCATATTGCTTACATCATCAATCATGCGGAGGATCGTTTTTTGGTAGTGGATGGCCGTCTCGCCGAACTGCTGAACCCGGTGCTCCCATTGCTGGCTACTGTTGAGGTTTTATTGGTGGTGGGTGATCCCGCTGTGCTCGATGATGAGCGCGTGATTTCCTATGACGCGTTGGTGGCTGAGGGAGCGACTGAATATGTGTGGCCAGAGGCAGAGGAAAACGCGGCGGCGGGCATCTGTTATACCAGTGGTACCACCGGGAATCCCAAGGGTGTCGCCTACAGTCAGAGAACCACGTACCTGCATGCATTAGCCTCGCGCGCGGTAGACAGTTTTGCGGTTCAGGAACGCGATACGATCCTGATGTTGCCCTCCATGTTTCATGCCAACGCATGGGGGTTTCCTTACAGCGGCTGGATGTCGGGCGCCGATATAGTGATGCCGGGCCCTCACCTACAAGGTCCGCATTTGCGCGCCATGATAGAAGCCACACGGCCGACGCTGACGGCGATGGTACCGACGATTCTGGGTGACTTACTGCGAGCGGATGCAGAGACACCGCTTGACCTCTCCTGTTTTCGAGCGATTGTATCGGGCGGTTCGGCTGTGCCCTCGTCCATGATCGAGGGTGTCCGTGATCGCTGGGGCGTTCCCGTGATTCAGGGGTGGGGGATGACCGAGACCAGCCCCATGTGCGTGCTGTCGCACCCCCCGAAGGCCCTGGGTGGTGAATCGGAGACCTATTGGCGCCTGAAAAGTGGTCGGCCCGTTCCCGGGATCGAGGTGCGGGTAGTGGACGAGTCTGGCGCCTGCCTTCCCGAGGATGGTAAGACGGTCGGCGAATTGCAATTGCGCGGTGCGTGGGTCACTGCCGGCTACCTTAAGACCGACAGCGATGCCTTCGCCGCAGACGGGTGGTTGCGCACGGGCGATGTTGGGGTGATCGACGGCAAGGGTTACGTGCAACTGACCGACCGCACCAAGGATGTTATTAAATCCGGTGGAGAATGGATCTCGTCTGTTGATCTAGAGGACGTGCTGCTTAAGTCCCCGGATGTTACCGAAGTCGCCGTGATCGCCATCCCCGACGCGCGTTGGCAGGAGCGTCCATTGGCTGTGATCGTTCTGGCGTCCGGGGAGGACGAAATTGCTGCAATGCAGCGGCTGCGGCGCTTTTTGGGTGACAAGGTTGCGAAGTTTTGGGTGCCCGAGCATTGGTGCTTCACCAGCGAGATACCTAAAACCAGTGTGGGTAAGATGGATAAAAAAGTATTGCGGGCCATGCTTGAGGATAACCAGCTGACGATCACGCAGTACGGCAAAAAAGGAGGGGGAAATGGATGACGTGAGGGAGCAGGTGTCCGTGGCGCCGACGCCCGCGCAGGTGACGACACAGGCGGAACGCAGTGCCTTGTCGGACCAGAGGATGTTCGAGGTGGCGATCGAGCTGGTCAACGAGCGCGGGACTGCCAAAACAACCTTGAAGGACATTGGCGAGCGCGCGGGATACAGCCGGGGCTTGGCCAGCTATCGTTTTGGTTCGAAAGACGGGCTCTGGATGGAGCTTTTTGCTCGGTTTGACGACATCTGGAAGGCGCATTTATCACAGTATCTCGCGGGGCAATCCGGTCTGGGTGCACTGCGCGCGGCGATGCAGGCGCAACGCGACATCTTCACCCGGGAATCGGGTTATCTTCGGGCGATGTATATCCTGTGGTACGAATCCCTCGGGAGAGAGTCTGATATTCGCGCGAGTCTGGCTCGGCATCATGTGATTTATCGAAGAGACGTGCGCCAGTGGATAGAGCAGGCGCAAGCGTCTGGTGAGGTAAAACCAGAGGTCGATGCTGAGCACTTTGCGGTGGGTTACTGCTCGACGATGTTTGGCACGATTTATCAGTGGGTGGTGGCCCCCGATGCCATCGATATCAACACGTTTTTTGATTCTTTTGCTGCTACCACTTTGGCGGCGATTACCCAACCGGAGGGTTGATCATGGCTAGATTAGAAGTCGACGGCAGTAAAAGTATTTATTTCGAAGATTTGGGGGGCTCAGGAAGGGCCATGATCCTGATTCATGGCTGGGGCATGGATAATCGGTGTTGGGATGGCGTCATTCTGCCGCTCCAGGCGGCAGGGCATCGTGTGATCACGCTGGATCATCGGGGCTGCGGGCGCTCTGATCACGATTTCGCCGATTTGGGTATCGCCGCTATCGCAGGCGACGTCGCCAAGCTCGTGGGTCATTTGGGTCTGACCGACGTTGTGGTGAACGGGTGGTCTTTGGGTGGAGCCGTTGCGACACACGCAGCGAGCTTGCTTGGAGATCGCTGCAGCGGGCTGGTACTGACGGCAGGTGCGAGCCCGATTTACACGCAAAAGCCCGATCTTTCTATCGGCGGTATGCCGGAGGACGTCATGGGTAACGTTGCTGCCATGAACGATGACCGGGTGAATTTCTTGACGATGCTGGCCACCGCCATCTGCGCAAAACCGCCGACGGATGCCGTTTTGGCATGGATGGCCGGTGCTTTTATCAACTCCAGTGCCCGTGCTTCAGCGACCCTGGCAGAGCTGGCTCACCTCGATCAGCGAGAGATGATGATGGCGCTCGATATTCCGGTCCTGTCATTTATTTGTGGTCAGGACGGATTTGTGGCGCCCGATATTTCACGTTGGGTGGCAGAGAACCACCCGCGTGCAACGGGCGTAGAGTTCCCCGAGAGTGGTCATGCTCCGTTCATCGAAGAACGAGACGGGTATCTCGAGGCCCTCAATCAATTTGTCAGTGGGCTCTGATAAGGAGAGAAAGTATGGCGTCTAATGTGGACTTTGGCCTCTGGTACGACTTTCGTAACCCGGAGCCATGGCAGATCGACTTTGAGCAATTCTATGCGGAGCGTCTTGATCAGATTGTTCGCGCCGAGGGCATGGGATTCGATTCGGTTTGGCTGACGGAACATCACTTTTGTGATGACGGCTATACGCCCTCGCCCATGGTGATTCACGCTGCGATTGCTGCCCGCACTCAGCGGATGCGGCTCGGTACCAACCTGATGCTTCTACCGCTGGCTGACCCGGTTCGCATGGCAGAGGATGCCGCGACGCTGTCGCTGATATCAGGCGGTCGTTTCGATCTCGGTGTAGGCATCGGTTATCGGGCGCTGGAATTTGATCAGTTCGATCGAAAAATTTCGCATCGTCCGAGCTTGGTTGAGGAAGGTATTGAAATTTTGCGGCGCGCCTGGTCCGGTGATGCGATTAACTTTGAGGGCAAGCGTTTTACCGTAGGCGACCTCAAAATAACGCCTAAACCCAATCGAGCACCCAAAGTGTTACTGGGTGGTATGGCGCCGCCGGCGATTGATCGCGCTGCGCGCATTGCGGATGGCTTTCTCTGCACCGGCGGTATCGGTATGGATACGTATGTGGAGTGCCTCGAGGCGAACGGTAAGTCGCCGGAGGACGGCAACATTATTCTGGGCTGCTGGGCAATTATTGCCGAGGATCCCGAGGCGGAGGCCGAGCGTGTGGGTGAGCACGTGCTCTATCAATCCAATGAATACATTCGCTGGGGCGCCTTTGGCCCGCCGGACCAAACGCCATTGTTCCCTGATGCGCGTGCCGCGATAGAAAACGGTCTCTATGAGCTTTGGGATGCAGACCAGGCGGTGTCGAACCTCAGTGCCATGATCGAGCAGTATCCCCAGATCTCGGATATCCATTTCTGGGCCCAGTTCCCGGGTGAGAGCGTTGCCGCGGGGGATCGCAGAATGGCTTATATCGCCGAAAAGGTACTGCCGCGACTGCGCTAACGCGGAGTTTGTGGATGATCTAGGCGGGGTGACGGCTCAGTTTGGCAACCGATTGAGCTGTCGCGACGACTGCCCCCGTCGCGTCTTGGATTTCCGCCTCTAGAAATGCAGTGCGAAACGTGGCTTTTCTGACTCTACCTATTGCGCTCAGGGGCTGGTTCCCGCGACAAGCGCTAATGAACTGGGTGGTGATATCCAGCGAGGCAACATTGCTGACGCTATCTTCAGTGCCAAACAGGGCGTGGGACATGGCGGCGTCCAGCATGGCCGTGACGAAGCCCCCTTGTACCACATCGACCGAGTGGCAAAAGTCCAGCGGCACGGTGAACTCGAATACCGCCTGTTGCGCCTCAACATCGAGCGCAGTGATCTTGCCGCCCAGTAATTTGATGAAGCCGGGTGCTCTGGCGTTTAAAGATTCGATCCGTGCTGCAGTGTCTGTCATCCGTGGCTTACCTCTGGGGTCAGGGGCGAGCAGTCTAGCGACAAACTGAAATGATAAATAGCAATCTCCATGACTGTGCCGAGAGGTCGAAGTGGCTGTCAGAGTGAAATTATTGAAAACCGCCGAGGACAGCATTTGCCAATGAGCGCTGATACCTTGATCGAGATTGCCGACGTCGAGTGCGACGGCCTAGAAATTGCCTCGTGGCGCGTCGGGGCGGGTGAGGCCTGGTGTGTTTTCGGTCGAAATGGCTCGGGAAAGCAGCTGCTTGATCGACTGCTCACCGGCGACTTGATACCGCGCACAGGTCGGCTCTCTCTCGCCATCGCGTCTTCTGAGATCAGGTTGGTGTCGTTCGAGACCCAGCAGGCGATCTATGAAGAGGAGCGTCGGTTAGCAGCCGGAGACTGGATACCGGACGATGAGCAAGGTACCCGGGTAGAGAGTTTTCTACCCCGGAATAAGCTCGAAGATCCGCTGATCGATACCCTCAGAATGCGGCATCGCTTGCGGGCATTTTACCGCGAACTCAGCACTGGCGAGAGTCGAAAGCTGTTGGTGTTGAAGGCGATTCTGGAGGATGCGCAACTGCTCTTATGTGACAACCCCTTTGACAGCCTCGACCAGCAATCCGTGGCAGCGCTCAGCGATGCGCTGGCCCAGGCCGTCACCCGCGGTATCAGCGTGGTGTTGTTGCTCAGTAATCGCTCGGATATTCCCGCTTGGGCCCAGTATTTTGCGCTGGTTGAGTGCGGGGGGATGACGCTGATGAATGCGGCTGCAGGTCCTGCGCAGCGTGCGCTTCTGGATGAACAGATCGCCGGATTGACATCCGGACAGCCCAGTCTCCCGGAGGATGCGATCGCGCTGGAATCTTATGAGGCTCCGTATATTGCCGAATTGAATGCATGCACGGTGAGATACGGCGGGCGCCCGGTACTCGACGAACTGACGTTAAACATAGCGCCGCTGCAGCATACCTTGGTCACCGGCGAAAATGGCGCGGGAAAGTCCACCCTGCTGGGTTTGATCACGGGAGATTGCCTGCAGTGTTTCAGTAATGATGTGACAGTCTTCGGGCACCGTCGTGGCACAGGCGAATCGGTTTGGGATATCAAGCGGCATCTGGGTTTGGTCGGTAGTGACCTGCATCGCCGCTACTCCGTGCGGTGTGATGTATTGTCAGCGGTGTGTTCCGGATTTTTTGATTCCATCGGTCTTTATGACACGCCGTCGGAATTTCAGGTGCGTATCGCGCGGGAATGGTTGGCTGCCATCGAGATGTCAGACAAGGCATCTGTCGGCTTTCAGTCGTTGAGTTACGGTGAGCAGCGCTTGGTGCTCATTGCCAGGGCCATGGTGAAGTCGCCGCTGCTGCTGGTGCTCGACGAACCCACTCAGGGGCTCGACGAGGTTAATCGGCAGCGTATTTTGGGCTTCATGTCGTCGCTAGAGGCGCGCCGTCACAGCACGCTGTTATTCGTGAGTCACCGAGAGGACGAGTTTCTGCCGCTGTTTCGGCAGCACTTACACCTCAAATTTAATCCCTAAAAAGCAGATAGGCCGGTTTGGCTTCGCCCGAGGATTAGCGCATGGACGTCGTGTGTTCCCTCGTAGGTGTTGACCACTTCTAGGTTCACCATGTGCCGCATGAGGGGGTAATCGTCAGAAATACCATTGCCCCCTAACATGTCCCGTGCGCTACGGGCAATGCCGAGTGCTTTGCCACAAGAGTTCCGTTTGATCAGGCTGATCAGGTCGGGCGAGATCGCGCCCGCGGATAGGAGTCGACCAGCCTGCAGGCACCCCTGTAGTGCTAACGCGATCTCGGTCTGCATATCGGCCAGCTTAAGCTGGATGATTTGTTTGGAAGCGAGGGGGACGCCAAATTGAGTGCGATCCAGCGTGTACTGGCGAGCGGTGTGCCAGCATTCTTCGGCCGCCCCCATGACGCCCCAGGCAATACCATAGCGTGCATTATTCAGGCAGCCAAAGGGGCCTTTAAGCCCTTCTACGTTGGGAAGATGGTTCTCGGCGGGGACGAACACGTTGTCCATCACAATCTCTCCCGTAATCGAGGCGCGCAAAGCAAGCTTGCCCTCGATTTTGGGCGCGGAGAGGCCTTCCATTCCTTTTTCGAGAATGAATCCTCGAATCACGTCGTCCTCGGTTTTTGCCCAGACGATAAAAACTTCTGCCAGTGGGCTGTTACTGATCCACATCTTTGAGCCGGTGAGACGATACCCGCCGTCCACCGCTTTTGCGCGGGTGACCATGCCACCGGGGTCAGAGCCATGGTCGGGCTCGGTCAGTCCGAAGCAGCCAATCCACTCGCCGGTTGCGAGTTTAGGGAGGTACTTCTCTCGTTGCTCCTCGGTGCCGTAGGCATAGATGGGATACATCACCAGCGATGACTGCACACTCATCATGGAGCGATAGCCGGAATCGACGCGCTCGATCTCGCGGGCAATCAATCCGTAGCACACGTAGTCCACGCCGGGGCAGCCATAACCATCGATGGTGGCGCCGAGCAGCCCCATCTCACCCATTTCGCGAAAAATATTTGGATCGGTGCTCTCCTCGCGGAAGGCCTGCTTAACCCGGGGGGCGAGACTGCTTTGCGCATACTGCTTGGCGCTGTCTCGCACCATGCGCTGCTCCTCGGAGAGCTGCGAGTCGAGTTCAAACGGGTCTTGCCAGTTGAGTGGTGTCCAGCGGGTTTTTGCTGCCATGCCAAAGGGCTCCGTAGGGCGATATTAATATTTTAAGTTTAAAATATTTAAAGAGGTTCGAAAAGTCATGATCGCTTGCGCTTCATTTTTATACATCCTTGAGCGAACCGCCATCGTTTGACAGCCGCTCAAGGAGCGGTGCGAGCGCCCAATTTTCCGGGTCCAGCGTTTGCTGGAATTCCTCAATACGATCCACCACTGACTGCAATCCTCGTGCTTCAGCGGCATGCATTGGCCCCCCCCGAAATCGCGGGAAACCATAGCCATGGCAGTACACGACATCAATATCACTGGCGCGTTGGGCAATGCCTTCGTCCAGAATGCGGGCTCCCTCGTTGGCCAGCGCAAGTGTCAGACGGTCGACGATCTCCTCAGCGCCAATATCTCTAGGCGTAATCCCCAATTCGGCCCGGGTTGCTTCAACGATGTCAGCTACGACAGGGTCCTCCTGTCTGGCCCGGGTCTCCGGGTCATAGCGGTAGTAACCTGCGCCTGACTTCTGTCCTAGCCGACCAGCTTCGACGAGGCGATCAGCGAGTAGGTAGTTTTTGCGTGGTCCCTTTTCTTCATCAGACAGCTGTTCTCGGGCACGATAACCAATGTCGAGGCCGGCGAGGTCACCAACCGCCATAGGCCCCATGGCCATGCCCCATTGCTCCATCACTTGGTCGACTTGAGCGGGAGAGGCGCCCTCCATGACACACAGCGCCGCTTCACGACCGTAGTGCCGAAGCATCCGGTTGCCGATAAAGCCGTAGCACATTCCCGACAACACGCAGACTTTACCGATTTGCTTGCCCACCGACATGGCGGTTTGAAGGGTAGCGTCGTCACTCGCATCCCCACGAACCACTTCGAGCAAGCGCATGACGTTGGCAGGACTAAAAAAGTGCATGCCGACCACGCGATCTGGCCTGTTGGTGACGGCAGCCAGGGCATCAATGCTTTGGTAGGAGGTGTTGCTCGCCAGTATGGTGTGAGGCTCGCAGATTTCATCCAGCGTCCTAAACACCTGTTGCTTCAGTTCGAGATTCTCAAAGACTGCCTCGATGATCAGATCTGCTCCTTTCAGGGCCTGCCAGTCAGTGGTCGCCTCTAGGTTGGCAAGGAATGCAGTGACCTGATCTGCGGACAGCCGGCCGCGCTGCACGCTGATGTCATAGTTTTTGCGGATAATATTCATGCCGCGATCGATGCCGTCTTGGTCCTGATCGACCAAGGTGACCCGAAAACCCGCCTGCGCGAAACACATGGCAATGCCGCCACCCATTGTTCCTGCGCCAATAATGCCGACGTGCTTGACTGGCAGCGCTTCAGTATCTTTCGCCAAGCCCTGAATTTTGGCTGCCGCCCGCTCTGCAAAGAACTGGTGTCGCAGGGCGCTCGACTGAGGGTCGGCCATGCAGGCCTCGAACGCCTGTCTTTCGCATTTCAAGCCCTCCTCGAAGGGCACGGTGCCAGCCGCAAGAAGACAATCCAGAATTCGCCGGGGCGCCGTTTGCCCCTTGAGGCGCTTGGCGATAGTGCCACGAGCACTCGAGAGGAGGGCAGAGTCCTTGTCGCTAAATGCCCAGGGAATGTCTTTGGTCAGGCGCTTACCGGCTCCCCGCTGGAGCAGTTCCCCGGTGAAGTTGGTGGCGGCCAGCGCGAGATCGTCACCGCTGACCTCGTCGACAATGCCTGCGGCGTGGGCGTCACTGGCGTTGAGGGGGCGACCACCGGTGATCATGTCGATCGCAGTCTTGAGGCCCGTCAATCGCGGTAGTCGCTGGGTCCCACCCGCTCCCGGGAGCAGGCCTAAATTGACCTCGGGTAATCCGACTTTGGCTGTTTCCACCGCGAGACGGTAGTCACAGCACAGCGCCAGCTCTAACCCGCCTCCCAGCGCAGTCCCGTGGATCGCGGCGATAACCGGTTTGGGATGCGACTCGAGTGCTTCAAGCACAGTCGCGAGCGCAGGCGCTTGGGGCGGCTTGCCGAACTCTGTAATGTCAGCGCCGGCGATAAAGGTTCTGCCCGCACAGCGTAAGATCGTGATGTCTGTGTTATCGGTTGCCGCGGCGTTCAGAGCGTCTACCAGACCTTGGCGGACGCTATGGGAAAGCGCATTGACCGGCGGTGAATCCACCAGGATAGTGCCGATACGGTCAGTCGTGGAATAGCTCACCGATGTTGTCATGCGGGCCTCACTTGGAATAGTTTTGGGTCTAAAGCGCTGGAGATTGGATCAAGACGAGTTGGGCGTCATGATTTGCCGAGCAGATGATCCGCCTGCCGGGAAGCCAATGCCGTCAACGTGAACGTTGGGTTGACCGCGCCGCTACTGGGGAAGAGGGCGGTGCCTGCGATGTAGAGGTTGTCGGTGTCGTGCACCCGGCCAAAAGCATCGGTCACGGATTGGGCAGGGTCGTTGCCCATTACCGCGCCACCCAAGATGTGCATACCAATGCGGGGGCCAGACCACACTTCTGAGGCGCCTGCAGCTCGCATAATATCGGCGCCTTCTGACATGCGCTGTGTCCACCTTGCAGCGGCAGCGGGGTCAAGATCATGGTGTGTATGAGCATAGGGAATGCCATCACTGTCCAATCGGTCGCTCAATGTAATGCGGTTTTCATGCGCCGCAATATCCTCACAAACCAGGGTCATGTTCCCTAAATGTCGTGCGGCACGCTTGAGCCAGGGCTCTAATTCCGCACCGGAGATGTCTGGTCTGCCTGTGCCGTACCCGAGGAGGTCATGGGGCTTGATGGCGTGACCAATCATCCACTGGCTTGAACCAAACCCTCCAGATGCATTTTTCTTGTCGTAGTCATCATGGTTGAGGAGTTGCCCTGCCGAGACTCCCTGATGGGGATAGGTTTCTTCGTCAAAGAGCCCAAATACCGTTGCGGCAGGATGCGTCATTAAATAGCGACCCAGTTTGTCGGAGTGGTTGCCCGGTGCGACATGTTGCTCTGTCGCCGAGCTTTGCAGAATACGCACCGACTGCACGGCAAACGCCGCAATGATGATGCGGTCAGCTCGCAGGGTCTTCCGCTCGCCATCTCGCAGATACTCTACCGACTCCATGTGCTGCGCATTATTGGCGCTACGAATGACCCGCGACACCCTCGCGCCGTGCTCCAATCGCACCCCTGCAGCGAGCGCGCGGGGCAGCCAGACCACCAGTGGATTACCCAGCGCTCCGATGGGACAGCCCGCGTCGCACCAACCGTCGTATTGGCAGCTGCGCCGCCCTTGATATGGTTGGCTATTGATCGCCAGAGGTAGCGGGGAGGTATGACGGCCCGTTTTTTCAAAGCCCTGCGCCAGCACGCGTGACTGAGCAAATAGCGGCAGAGGCGGCATCGGGTAGGGAGCTCCCTTGGGGCGCCAGCGCTCCTGATCGGCGTCGCCACTCAACCCAACCTCGGTTTGCACGCGATCATAGTGTGGCGCGAGATCAGCGTAGTTGAGCGGCCAATCGAGGCCTAAGCCGTGGTCGCGTTTTAGAGAGAAATCGCCCTCGTGCATTCGCAGCCAAACACCGTAGTGGTGGATCGCGGAACCGCCAGTGCCACTGCCAGCATTAAACGCATGCCCAATTTTGTGATCACCAGATTCCGATACGGCGGGTTCCGACCACTTGAGTTTGCGGGCCCAGATTTGCGAGCTGGTCAGATCGCTGAGCTTTCGTTCCGGTCCTGCCTCCAGCACAGTGACCGATTGCCCGCCCTCGGCTAATCGTGCGGCTAACATGAGCCCAGCGGCGCCTGCGCCGACAATAACGACGTCTGGCTTCTCACTCACCACGGTTGCTCCGGCATGATGTGGGCCATGTACGGGATACCCAGATTCTCAAAGCCCTCTGGCGTGCCGTAGGTAACGTCGAGGGCATCGGCGCGCAGCACAAAGAGCATGTAGCTGGCGGGTGGCCCCTCCCAGTCAGGCTGAGTATCACTCCAAAGGGCGCTGACTACGGCGGAGGTTGATGAACCGGTTTGTAGGGCTTGTTGAAGGTTACTGGCGAGTGATCGATAAAACCCCGTCTGGGTCGAGATATCCACGCCGAGATACTTGCCAATGAGCAGGGAGTGCTTGCCGGCTCTCAGTTGGGCGTCCAGATAGGGTGCAATACCAGCCTCAGCCGCCCCCGGTACTAGGTGCTCAGCGACCGCTTCAATAGCTCCCAGCTCGGCGTGAGTGAGCACCTCTGGCGTGAATTTGAGTTCTGCCGCCTCCGCGGGTGTTAGGGTCAACCGCTCTCCCATGATGAGGTAAGAGGCGGTGATCAGTGTCGAGGCCATCAGGCCTCGGCGTGTCAGGTTGTACGGCATCAGTCTCGCGCGTCCCAAGCAGGTTCTAGAAACGCGTCAAACCATCTGTGTAGAGAGCCCGTCATGCTGCGCGGGTACCCCAAGGCGCAGCTGCGCACTCGATGAGGTTCTGCGATGGCGTATTGTTTAATTCAGTCATCTGGCTGTGACCCTGCCACGTCTTCTCCTCGGATGGGGCTGTAGGTCGCAGCGACCCGCGCCACGTCATCATAGATTCCGGTTAACACCGAAAGCAACTGGGTTGCCTCCCGCAGCTTTTCATCGATTTCGCTGACCAGTTCTGTTCTGCCCGTCAGCAACTGTGCTCTTATTTTAGCGTATAGCCCCACCGCCTCACGCCCTTCTGGAGTAATAGCATAGTGCGCACTTTTACTGCGATCTCTAAGAGATTTGCTGATAAGGCGGCGCTTTTCTAGCTTGCGCAATGCGTACTGCAAATTTTGAATATCGTCTCTATTTAGCTGTCGGGCAATCGAGTGGCTTGTCTGCGCATGATGTTGCATGCCGACCACGTGCAACAAGACGAGTTCTTGAAACGATAGGTCGTTCGAGCCTGCGGTAACCGATAGTTGTAGGCAGCTCCGCTCAAAGGCCGAAAAAAATCGCATCACAGCCCATTCAAATTCGGTGGTGCTGACGTCATGCGGGTCTTTACCCAAAGGCCAGTGGGAATGCGCCCAGTCGACAGAGGAGTCGCTCGATGGGGCAGGCTGAGTTGAGGGCTTTGACGTCGTGGGCACATTAATCTCCAGCTTCATGTCGAAAATAAAATAAAAATCCATTGAAATTCAATATTAATTTGCTAAATTCATTGGTAATCGAGCTGGGAGGTGGGGGCACGTTGAAAATTAAAATGATACTGCCGGTACCGATCCCCCCTGAAGCACTAGCGGCTTTCGAGGCGCAGGTGCCGGCATCTTTGCAACGACCAAATCTCCAGATCGATTTTTGCTCAGCGAAAAACGGCGGAAAGATACTCGACTCATATTACGAGATGGCCCTCGCCGACGCCTTTGTTCTGGAGGCAGGATTGTCAGCCGAATCAGAGGGTTATGATGCTGTCTGCATCAACAGTATGAGTGACTCGGGTCTCTCTGCACTCCGCTCTCGCCTCAATATTCCCGTCGTGGGTCCCGGTCAGGCGTGCTTTCTCACAGCCGCGATGTTGGGTCATCGATTCTCTGTCGTCACAATGTGGGATCGCTGGAAGCCGCTTTACCGGAAGGTGGCGCTTGAGCTCGAGATGCAAAGCCGGCTGGCGTCCATCGAATCTATCGACACGCGACCTGACGCCGAAGAACTGCTGGCGGGTAAAGAGGAAGTGGTCTTTGCAAAACTTGAGTCTGCTGCTCGCCGAGCGATTGATCATCATGGTGCCGACGTGATTATTCTCGGTTCCACCACGATGCACCAATCCGCGGAATTTCTGAGCAATGCCGTCGAAGTGCCGGTTCTTAACCCGGGGCTGGTCGCGCTGAAGCAATGCGAAATGTTGGTTCAACTCGGTTTGAGCCACAGCAAAGTCGCATATCAACCACCCGAAGCACTGAGCGATGAGGCACTTGCCGCGGTGCCCCCGGTGTTCTAGCGCATTGATTTGGAGGTGACTGTGAGTGACCCAGAGATAGGAACGGTGGTTGAGACATGCGGCTACCGCACGAATGTGCATGACCAGGGCGAGGGTAAGCCGGTTGTATTGCTGCATGGTTCAGGGGCTGGCGTATCGGCATGGGCGAACTGGAGGAACCTGATTCCCAAGCTGTCGGACCGTTACCGAGTGCTGGCGCCAGACCTCGCTGGCTTTGGATACACCGAGATCCCGGATAACTTTGAATTCCGATTCATGGCGACGTGGATTGAGCAGTTGGAAGCACTCTTGGATGCGCTCGGCGTGACGAGCGCCCATTGGGTGGGAAATTCTTTCGGCGGTGCGCTGACACTCTGGATGGCAGCGCAGCGACCCGACTTGTGTGATCGTCTGGTCCTGATGGGTCCCGGTGGATGGCCGACCAAGGTGAACGAAAACCTCGAGAGCCTCTGGGGATACAAGCCCTCGGTCGAGAATATGAAACGGATCATGGACATCATGGCGTTTGATCGGACTCTAGTGACGGACGAATTGGCAGAACTTCGCTACCGAGCAACCATTCGCCCAGGTTCCCAGGAGCGCTTCGAGCGGATTTTCCCTCCGCCGTATCAGCGATGGTTGGATGCACAGGCGCTGTCTATCGAGGCGCTTCAATCGATCGACAACGAGGTCCTCATTATTCATGGTCGCGATGACCGCGTGGTGGATCCGCAGTCGTCCTGGCATTTGCATCAGCATCTGACACGCTCTCAGTTGCACTACATGGGCCGCTGTGGTCACTGGACTCAGATAGAGCACCCTGGCCGCTTCCAGGCATTGGTGCAAAATTTTCTTGATGAAGGCGGGTGAGCGAACGGCTTTCTGAAGGCTTTGAATTTAAAACGAGGTTCTATGTCAAACACCTATACGATCAGCGACGGCGCGCTTACTCAATCTGACCGAGAGGCATCGTCCCCACGGGCCGGAGAAATCACGGTGGAGATCCATGCGTCATCGATCAATTATCGTGATTTGGGCATTCAGGCCGGTTTTTATCCCTCCCAACGTGGCGTTGTGCCGCTCTCTGATGGCGCCGGACAGGTGATTGCTGTCGGAGAGGGCGTAACCGATCTGGCGCTGGGAGATATTGTTGCGTCCTGTTTTTATCCTTTCTGGGAGGCGGGTCCGGCAACCGCAATGAACCACTCAGCAAGCTTGGGGTGTGAGATGGATGGGCTGTTGCGCACAAGCGCCACGCTGCCAGCCAGCGCTTTCATCCGGGCGCCGGATCACCTCACCGCTCTAGAGGCTGCAACACTGCCTTGTGCGGCGGTCACCGCATGGGCGGCATTGCTGACCCGAGGCGGCTTAATCCCGGGCGAGCACATATTGGTGCAGGGCACAGGGGGCGTAGCGGTATTCGCGGTTCAATTTGCGAAAGCCATGGGCGCCACTGTCACGGTGATTTCCAGCAGCGATGAAAAACTGGCAAAAGTTCGAGAGCTCGGGGCAGATTACACGGTGAACTATACCGAGCACCCCCAATGGAGTGATCGAGTGAACGAGCTACTGGATGGGGAGCACATAGATCTGGCGATTGAGTTGGGCGGTGCGGTAACGCTTGCTCAAACGTTGCAGTGCCTCCGCGTCGGTGGCCGTATTAGTGTTATTGGGGTGCTGTCGGGTAACGAGGCTCAGCTCGTGATCTCGGATATTCTGCGCAAGTGGGTCTCACTGAATGGCATCACCGTGAGTCATCGAGAGGATTTCCGAGCAATGAATCGCTTTATGGCTGCGCATAACATCAAGCCGGTGATTGACCACGCGGTGCCCTTCGAGCAAGCCGAAACCGCTTACGGTGAACTCGGCGCAGGACAGCACTTCGGGAAGATTGTCATTGCGCATCAGTAGAGGATCCTTATGACAAACAGCATTCACATTGACTTGTTGGGCACGGAAACACGTTTTGTCAGGAGTCGGGATTACCTTACGAGGGTGATAGAGGTACGCAACGATAAGCCGCCGCTGATTTTGCTTCACGGCGGGGGAGGTCACGCTGAAACCTTCTCCAGAAATCTGAATACGCTAGCGGCAGTCTGTCGCCCCATAGCGATGGATTTTATTTGGCACGGCATGTCATCGAGGCCCTCTTTCAGCGATGGCGTTGCAGGGGACGACGTGCACTGGCTGCGGCAGTTCACCCTGCAGGTGCTCGACCTGATGGAGGCACTGGGACTTGAGTCGGCCTCATTCGAGGGTGAATCCTTGGGTGGTTGGGTTGCACTCGATCTGGCCATTAACTTTCCTGAAAAAGTGGACGCCATTGTGCTCAACACTGCCTGGGGCATAGCGCTGGACAAGGAGTGGGTGAAGGAGGGTGCTGCGGATCTCGACGCGCTTCGGGAAACCTCTGTCACGGCGCTCAAAAACCCCACGCTGGAGACGTTGCGTACCCGCCTTGAGTGGTTAATGCCCCTTGGCGGAGTGACCGATGAACTTGTGCGTCTCAGGCGAGCGCTGTGGTCGATACCAGAAACGCGGGAGGCGCTGCTGGAATATTACGAACGCCTGTTTTCTCCGGGCATTGAGGATTTTTACTTCGGGGAGCCCGACATTCGCACTATTCAGAGTCCGACCTTGGTGCTGTGGACGGACAAAAATCCGATTCATGGTGTCGATGCTGCCGAGAGATTGCATCAGTTGGTCGAGGGTAGTGCGCTGCACGTTATGGAAGGCTGCGCACACTGGCCGCAGTGGGAGAGACCGGGGGAGCATGATGCTGTGGTCTGCCAATTCCTAGCCCATGCAATCCACTAATATTATTTAAACGCTGAAAATCCAGAGGGTTTTGATATGTCTGATGAGCAACCTGTTCGGCGCAGAGCCCAGTCGGGTACTGCTAATACTGACGCTGCGCAAAAAGAGTACCAGCCTTATGTTGACGCTGATTGGGGATTTTTGAATCACTGGTACCCGGCGCTGTTTTCGAATGAACTCGCGGAGGGAGAGGTCGAGGGTATTCAGATTGCTGGTATCCAAATTGTGCTCAGACGAGCTAACGGAAAAGTCTACGCGCTAAAAGATCAATGCATCCATCGGGGGGTGCGTTTGTCTGCGAAACCCATGTGTTTTAACAAAGAGACGATCTCCTGCTGGTATCATGGGTTTACCTTCAACTTGGAGTCGGGCAACCTCGATACCATTGTGGGCAATCCGGATGACCCGCTGATTGGCAATACCGGCCTGACAACTTACCCAGTTCAGGAGGCGGCGGGCCTGATTTTTATATTCGTCAGGGCGGACGACTTTCCAGACGAAGATGTGCCCCCCTTGAGCGAGGATCTGCCGCTTCGTTTCCCCGAGAGCAGTGAGCGTTTCCCTCACCCGTTGTGGCCCGCGGCGCCGTCTTTGTTGGACGATAATGTCGTCGCGCTGGGTATTCATCGCACCGGTGAAGCCAATTGGCGTATTGCCTGCGAGAACGGCTTCGACAATGCGCATATATTGGTTCACAAAGACAATACGATCGTTCAGTCAAATAATTGGGTGTTACCTCTAGGTATAAGACCTGCCAGCGAGGATTGCATCACCGTATTTGACGATGCCGGTGGACCGAAGGGCATGATGCAATGGTTGTTTACGGACCGTTGGGAGCCGATTCTTGAAAACAAAACTCTCGGTGTAAAAGTCGAGGGGTTGAACAGCCGCCTGTATCGGACTTCTGTTATTTTGCCCGGAGTGTTATTGGTCGAGAACTGGCCTGAGGAGGGCGTAGCGCAGTATGAATGGTATGTGCCTATTACCGACGATACCTACGAGTACTGGGAGGTGCTGGTTAAGCACTGTCCGTCAGAAGAAGACAGAGAACAGTTTTCTTACCGTTTCGACACGGTATACCAACCTCTGGCGCTGAGGGGCTTCAATGACTGCGATATGCACGCCCGGGAGGCCATGCAAGATTTTTATGCGGACGGATCGGGCTGGCAGCGGGAGCAACTGGTGGAAACAGACGTTTCCGCCATCATGTGGAGGAAGTTGGCGTCCCGGCACAATCGCGGCATCGCTCCGCCTCCGCCCGGCGCGCAAGGCCGAGACAAGGCGTCCAGCATTCGGTTGAGGAACGTATCCGAAGGCAAAAGCCCGGGTTACCTGGTTGAGAAGATCGACGACCTCAATAACTTCAACCGTACCTCTGTCAGGCAGAGGAATAAGTAGGTGCCACTCATTACGTGCCATTTTAGCGATGGTGCGTCCTTTGAGGTGAACGCGCCAGGCGGGCGATCTTTTCTTGAGGTGGCGCTTGAGCAAGGTGTACCTATTCGCAATCAGTGCAGGAGCGGTACCTGCTTGAGCTGCAGCTGTCTGGGTGCAATTGATTCAGAGCCGTTGACCGTGCGGGCGGGGCGCGCCACCAGCCTGATGCCGACGGAGCGCGATGAAGGCAAGATGTTGTGCTGTGTCTCGGAAGCGACCTCTGACGGCGCATTACATTTTGACTATTCAAGCGAGGAGACTGGTCCGTCAGAGGTGCAGGCGTTCGTGGACAGCGTTGAGTGGATTGCGAGCGACGCTGTGAAGCTAACGGTGGAGCTGGCTGAGGGCCAGTGGCTGGATTTCAGAGCGGGCCAGTACGTCGAGGTGACGATACCCGGGTCGAGCGAGGTACGAAGCTACTCAATGTGCACGGCGCCGGCCGAAGTGCCGAAGCTCGCCTTCATGATCAGAATGCTGGACTCAGGTCTCATGTCCGAGTACCTGAGAGATTCAGCGAAGCCAGATGACGTGTTGAGACTCCGCGGACCCTTTGGCAATTTTTCCTGGACTGGATCACGGGCCCGACCTCAGTTGTTTATCGCCGGCGGAACAGGTTTGTCCCCCATCTGCAGCATTCTGCAAGAGATCCGCACAACCAGTGGATCTAAGCCGCCGCTGACGTTGAATCTTGGCTGCGCGTCACCAGACGCATTGCTCGATCCGGCATTTCTACGGCGCCTTGAGTCGTGGATGCCAACGCTGCGGCTCAACCTATGCGTGGAGTCAGGTGCGCAACAGGATCACGTGAGCGGCAATGCTCTGGAGGCGGTCGACTTCGATTCCCTGGACCCCGACACCGAAGCTTACGTTTGTGGGCCCGAGGGTTTGATAGATGCGGCGATTGAGCGGCTACTTTCGGCGGGGCTTGCCCCCGGCAGCATTCACTACGAGCGATTTGTGGCCTCGGGCTCTGCCTGAGGCAGGACGAACAGGAGGAATACGATGATGATCTCAGGCCTGGGGTATTTCGCGATAAACACAAGTGCGTCGGCAAAGTGGCATGAACTGCTCTCGGAGGTGTTGGGTATGGGGGCAGAGCAGGGGGCCGGTGTTACCTTCTATCGACTTGATGAATGGCATCATCGTATCGCTGTTTACGAAGCAGAAGACGACATTGTCCGGGCGGTTGGCTGGCAGCTTGACGATGAGGCGGCGCTCGGCGATATGGTGGGATCTCTGGAAGATGCTGGCGTAGCGCTATCGCCGATGTCGGAGGCGCTTTGCCAGGAACGCAGGGTCACCGCCGGTTATCAATTTCTTGACCCGGTGAGTTCGATGCCCACGGAAATTTTCTACGGGCCGGTTTATGAGCAGTTACCTTTTGCCCCCAGCGGAGGCATCTCAGGGTATTGGACCGGGGAGGATGGACTGGGTCACGTAGTTTATTTCGTAGAAGATTACGAGGCGGCAAAGCGTTTCTATACCAGCACGATGGGATTCAAAATCAGTGACCGAATTGTGTGGGACGACGGTGAGAAGGACGCCACCTTTTTTCACTGTAACCCCCGGCACCATTCACTGGCAGTGATGCCGCCTTTTGGCGACATTCCATCCGGTACGTTCAATCACCTGATGCTGCAAGGGCGGTCCATCAATGATGTGGGGATCGCCTACGACCGCGTCAGAGACCTGGGCATTCCACTAATGATGGAGCTTGGCAAACACACCAATGACCTCACCGAATCCTTCTATCTCGTAACGCCTTCCGGGTTTGGACTGGAGTTTGGTTGCAACAGCACGCGAGTGGGCGATAACTGGCAGGTGAAAACCTACGATGCGCCGATGATATGGGGCCACAGAAGCCCGTGATCTCGAAGGCAAGCGAGTGATCTCCGGCTTCCCGCTGACAGTGAGTGACGATCGATTTGGTGCTTGGGTTTGTGGTGATCGTCAGGTGATGGCCGGCCGCCCGGACACGCTGAGCGGCTTGCCAATTGGAGTGAAGGATGTGATCGCTACCAGCGACTATCCGACCCGGTGTGGCACTGACTTGCCCCAAGCGGTCATACAGGCGTTGCTCGAAAAAGATGAGGCTGACTGTGTTTCGGATTTGAAACAGGCGGGCGCTATCGTCGCGGGGAAAACGGTTACCGCGGAGCTGGCGACCTATCAGCCCGGGAACACGGTCAATCCTTTATCTGTTGCGCACTCTCCGGGTGGGTCGAGCAGTGGATCAGCCGCAGCCGTCGCAGCGGGTGACGTCAGGTTGGCATTGGCAACACAGACGGCTGGTTCAACGATTCGACCCGCGAGTTTTTGCGGGGTTTATGGGTTCAAACCGTCTTTTGGACGCTACGATTTAACCGGTGTGCTGGCGACGTCACCGACCCTGGATACGCTGGGGTTGATCGCTAACGAGCTCGACCTCATTCAGGCCGCGGATCGGGCGCTGACTGCTCGGGCCTCGTTGTCGGAGGAGACAGAGGCACCGCTGCCGCGGCGGCTGGTTTTGTACCGGACGTCTAATTGGGCGGTATTGCCCGCAGAGCATCAGGAGCAGATCGAGAAATTGGCGCAGCGACTCGCCACGGGGTTCGCAGAGTATCGCGAGCAGGACGCCTTGCCGGATTTAGAGGCGCTCACAGGGCATCAACGGACAGTTCATGCCGGGGAGCTCGCCAGCGAGCTGGGCTGGCTGGTAACACAACATGGCGAGCTCTTGAGTGACACCTTTAAGGGGTTTGTTACGGAGGGCCGGGGCTACGCGGGGTCGGTTTTGGACGCGGCTATTCGTGCGATACAGATAGCGCGGGATCGCGCCAATGAGTACGTCAGACCCGATGAGGTATGGCTTACGCCGTCGGTTACGTCGGTGGCGCCGCCGATCGAGACGGGTACCGGAGATCCGCTGTTCTGCCGACAATGGACGGCGCTTGGTGTGCCGTGCCTGACCCTGCCATTGTTATCTGAGTCCGCTACGGATTTGCCATACGGACCGCAACTTATTGCGTCGCAGGGTGCGGATCGGCGAATACTCGAGGCCGGCAGGGCTATTATGAAACTCGTTGGTGACGGAGGGGACAGATGACAGCTAACACATCGCTTTCGGAGGATCAGCAGCAATACTTTGACGCTGCAAATTCACTTTTGGACAAGGATAAGTTGAAGTCTCTATTGTTCAGGTTGACAGATATCCATAGCCCAACCGGTTCGACTCAGGCGGCATGTAGCATGCTGGTGGATCACATCCGGGACACCCTATGTGTCGATGCCAAGGTGATGTCGATGGCGGGCGAATCGGCGGCAGGTTATGCTCGGCTTAAGGGCGCGGGCGGCGGCGCGAATTTGCTGCTGTATGCACCGATAGATACGCACCTCGAAGGAGACGAGAGCGACAGGCCCTGGGTCGGGCCGAAGGTCACCGCGGATCTGCTGCCCGAGGCGAAGATGGTGGATGATTGGGTCTTTGGTTTGGGCTCGTCCAACCCCAAGGCCATGGTTGCGACGCTTGCGGAGGTGTTTCGCTGTGTTCGAGAAGCCAATGTGCCGCTTCTTGGCGATCTGTCGCTCGGGTTTGCCGATGGAGGCATGCCGGTCACCATTTCAGATCGGGGCCATGCGGGCATGTCGAACGGCATCCTTCACCTTTTGAACCGCGGTGGCTCTCCGGATTTTTGCATTATTATGAAGCCATGGAACTGGGTATATCACGAGGAGCCCGGCATGGCTTGGTTTAAGGTGACCGTCTGGGGCTCTCTTGGCTATGCAGGTGTGCCGCGGGGTACGCCGGGGTTCCGAAGCTCTATTGTTCCCGCAGCCAGAGTGATTTTGGCTTTGGAAGACTGGTTGCCGACCTATACTGATCGCAATACTTCGGGCGTCGTGAGGCCAGATGGCTGGATCTCCGCGCTGCGCTCTGGTTGGCCGGAGCGGCCGGCTTTTCCCTCTGCTGCCACCGAGATCTTTTTTGATGTAAGGGTGAACCCACGCACCTCGCCCGCAGAGGTGAACGCGCAGGTAGACGACTTTTTAAGGAGTCTGTTGGCGAAAGATCCTGAGCTTGAGATGGAGTGGGAGATGTATGGGTCTACGCCGGGTGGCTCGACCCCAGAGAGCAGCTGGATCGTGCAATCTGCTCGCCGTGCCTGGGAGCAGGTAGAAGGCCGACCATACCCCGACACCCCCGATCTTCTGGGCGGACAAACCGATGGTTCGTTGTTGCGAGCCATTGGTGTCCCTACGGTTAGGATGGGGTGGCCATGGCCTGCTGAGGGCGCCCCGGAAGAGATCGCTGAAGGGTTGGGGGGCATGGGAGCGACTTACATACCCGATCTCATGCCCTGTGCTGAAAAAATTCTTTGGGCGGTGATTGATACCTGCACGCGCCCCCGCTCCGAGATGTTGCCTTGAGATATTTTAGGTTTAAACTGTAACGTCCGGACATTTAGACGGACACCCTTTTCCCGCATAGCATGAGGTCTTAAAAATGTTGATGAACCGAAAGCTTGATACTCAAAAAACCGCCATACGGGCGGGTCTTTGGAGGCAGTTGCCGCTCTCTCTATCCGTAGCTGCTGCAGTCACAGCGTTGAGCTGTTCTGTGGCCGCGCAGAGTTTGCTTGAAGAGGTTGTTGTGACAGCCCAGAAGCGCGATCAGGGGTTGCAGGATGTCGGCATTGCGGTGAGCGCCTTTACGGGCGACCAACTGAGAGCGTTTGATGCGACGGATAGTTTTGACATCGCCGCCTACACGCCGGGAGTTCACATCTCGGGCAATTTGGCGGGGCAAAACACCCAGTTCACCATCAGGGGCGTTACGCAAAACGACTTTAACGACATCATCGAGTCACCCAATGCGGTTTACCTTGATGAAGGCTATATTGCGATTGCCCAAGCCCAGACCTTCGCCTTGCTCGACCTGGAGCGAGTCGAGATCTTGAAGGGACCGCAGGGCACACTGTTTGGCCGTAATGCGACGGGTGGCGTGGTGTCCTTCTTTTCCAAGAAGCCAAACTTCGAGGAGTTCGAGGGTTTCGTGCAGGCGGACTTTGGCCAGTTTGACGTGCCCAACAATGCGAACCGCATGTCGATTGAAGGCGCATTTGGCGGTCCTCTGTCCGACACTGTTGCGATTCGAGCTGCGCTGCGGTATTCCGAACAAGACCCCTATCTGGAAAATCTGTATCCGCAGGGACAGCCAGACTTCAGCGTCTTTGGCTTCATTCCGATTGGCAACCCCGGAGAGGGCGCGGGAGCGGATCTCGGGGATGATGACACGATCGTAGGCCGTCTTACCCTCGGCTTCCGACCCAGTGACCGACTGGAAATTACGCTCTCGGCTAATTATGCCGACTCCGAGTTGAGCACGGGCCCCTATCAATCCAAATCCACGATTGCGATGGTGGAAGAGGTGAATGGGTTGTCCGAGGTCTACAACGTGATTGATACGCCCGCCGACGAGACCCGCCTTTCCATCCTCACTGCAGGCGGTGTTGATACAGGTTTGGACGGCGGCGGCGACGGATTGGTGGATTCGCCGTTTGGTCCCGGTAACTGCGCAGCAATCGGTTTATGCGCGCGCATGGCGCCGGGAGCTGACTTCTTCGGTTACCTTGATCCTGACGGCGACGATTTCACCTTTTCGAGTGACTTCGCCTTTGACGACCAGGGCTCCACGGAAACTTCCGGTTTCAATGCCCGCGTCGAATATGAATTCGATAGCGGGATGTCCTTCGTTTCCGTCACCGACAGCAAGTCTTATGAAAAAAAGCTATTCATCGATGTGGACGCGGCGCCCGTCAACCAATTGGCCAACTATGGATCCGTTGACGCGACCAGTTTTACGCAAGAGTTCAGGCTCTCAGGCGGATCTGAGCGTTCAGATTGGGTGGTTGGGGCCTATTATCTGAACATCGACACTGACTCGGCCAATGCGTTGAAGGCGCCACCAAACAGTATTTTTGGATCGCTTGTGGGTGCGGTTGACGTGGTCACCATTGCAAAGCTTGAGACCGATTCCTATAGCCTGTTTGGCCAGTATGAATATCAGCTGACTGACGCGCTCAGGGTCATTGGCGGCTTGCGGATCATGCGTGAAGAAAAAGATTATCAAGGCAACTGGGGTGTCGCCCCCTCAATGGGCAACAACGAAGTGACCTACGACGTTGGCATGTACATTCCTAACGCAGCAGGCGCAGGTGACCCGCTGTCCTATCAAGATGATCTCTCTGAAAGCTTTTGGACCGGTAAGTTACAGCTCGATTACACGCCGAGCGACGACTTGCTGCTATATGCAGGGATAAACCGCGGCGTGAAGGCTGGTAGTTTTAATGCAGCGTTGCTGGGGGCTTACCTTGGTGGCGGCGGTAATGATGGCGTGCCTTACGATGAGGAAGTGTTGACCTCTTTTGAGGTCGGTTTCAAGTCGACGTTAGCCGGGGGCGCTGCTCGGTTGAATGGCTCTGCGTATTATTACGACTACGCTGACTATCAGGCATTCCTATTTGTTGGCGTGGGGGGGAATTCGGTCAATTTGGACGCTGAAACTTACGGAGCGGAACTTGAGTTGCAGGCGAGCCCTACTGACCGCTTAGATCTCATACTATCTGCTTCATACGTTGATGCGACGATTGACGATTTGCCGCTTAGGAACGGGTCTCCGCTGGCGTCAAGAGATGTTACGCCTACATACACGCCGGAAGTGCAGCTCTTTGGTATGGCTCGATATACTATTCCGTTAGCAGGTGGCTCATCTCTGGCGATTCAGGGCGATATCAGCTATTCGGACGAGTTTTATTACAACCTGCGTAACTTCGATGCTGACAAGTTTGACAGTTACACGATGGTTAACGGTCTGGTTAGCTGGACAAGCAGTGACCAGTCTTGGGTGGCTTCACTGCTCATCAATAATATCACCGATGAGCGAGCGGGCATTCAGGGTTTTGACTTGGCGACGCTGTGCGGGTGTAACGAGGTGTCCTATCGCGCGCCCCGTAATTACGCCGTTCAGATACGCAAGGAGTTCTGAGACGCTTGCCTTGGCATAAGATGAAGCTAGGGGGCGGGTAGCCCCCTTTTTTTGTGTGGCGTTTACCTAGCGTTGCGTCTCGAATCAGGATATGCGCAGCACCACTTTGCCCTGGGTGTGTCCTCTTTCCGACTCTAGATGCGCCTCCATTGCCTCTTCGAGGGGGCGCACTTGAATCTTGGGCAAGATGATCTTGCCCGATTGATACAAATCCACCAGTTCCTTCAGCATTTCTCCATCGGGTCTGTGATGGAGGAATTCTGCTGTGATATTGCGCTGCTCAATTTCATCCATTTCGGGAGGTTCGTTGTTCATGTAGGCGACGCGGCCCCCGTCTTTTGTGAGTCGAATGGCGGCTTCAGCGGTGCCGTTGCCCAGCAAGGCTTCAAGCACGAGATCAACGCCAGCGGGCTCTTGTTGCCGCAACACGGATTCATAGTCCTCGGCGGTGTAGTCAATGACCACATCAGCACCGAGTGATTTGACGTAATCGCGGTTTTTGGCGCTGGTGGTAGTGTAGACCTTGGCGCCAAGGTGCTTCGCCATGGGGATTGCCACGCTGCCGACGCCGCCAGCGCCCGCCTGAATAAAGACAGATTGCCCCGCCTGGAGTTGACCAAATTCGCTCAGCGCCTGCCAGGCAGTGAGGCTTACCAATGGCAGCGCGGCGGCCTGTTCAAATTTTATTGACTCCGGTTTTCGAGTGATTGAAGCGGCGTCAATGGGGCAGTATTCAGCGTAGCTCCCATGCTGTATTGACCAAGTAAATGCGAGGCCGAGTACCTCATCGCCCACCTGCCAGTCAGTGACTTTTTCGCCGACCTTCACAATCCTGCCGGCCAGATCCCAGCCGGGAACAACCGGAAAGGTGCGCGTGATGTACTCCTGTAGCTCGCCGCCCCGCAATCGGCGATCAATGGGATTGACCGATGTAGCCGCTACCTCAACCAGCACCTCATGATCTTGAGGCTCTGGGGTGGGCAGATCGCCCAATTGCAGAACTTCAGCAGTACCGTGCTGTTCGTAAAATATCGCTCTCATAGGGGCTGACGGAGACCTTTGGCCTCGAGGCGCGGCATTACCTCCTGGCGAAAGTAAGGAAACTCCTTGGCGTAATCAACGAACGAGAGAGTGGTGCCTGCTACACCTGTCTGACTGAGCTGTTCCAGCTGGTCAGCAA
>Ga0181604_10000484_pt1 | contig 36333 bp, 32 predicted proteins | sample 041ome_12_FD_148663 | JGI IMG/M metagenome (GOLD analysis project Ga0181604, IMG submission 148663) | Coastal salt marsh microbial communities from the Groves Creek Marsh, Skidaway Island, Georgia - 041410US metaG (spades assembly) | ecosystem: Environmental > Aquatic > Marine > Intertidal zone...
CAGACAGCAACCGAAGGACATTTGCAATGTCCTTGCTATCGAAGCCATAGGCTTCGACTTGCGAAGCAAGCTGCTCAACTACTGCTTCAGCAGTAGGCTGGTTCTTGCTGCCAGCCTTCGGCTTCTGTTCAGCCTTCGGCTGCTCTGGCTTTGTATCAGCCTTCGGCTGGTCTTCGACCTGGTCGGTTGCCTGATCCTTCGGATCAGAAGCAGCAGGCTGCTCATCAGTCGTAGACTGATTGCCATCAGCCTCTGGCTGAACTGGCGGCTTAGGCTCTTCCAGAGCCTTGACGAGCTTCGCTCTGGTTTTGTCAGTCAGCGGAGCTGAATCGATGAAGTCCTGACCCTCTGGGTCAAGTTCGACTACCTCTACGAGGTAGCGCTTCAAGCCACCAACAAGCCCTGTAGGGCTTGTGGCATCACAGCGGAAGAACACTTTCTTGTTCTTCCGGCTTCTGGCTTTCCGATTGACATCCCTTCCTCTATCGAGGAAGCCGTTACGGTGTTCCTCCGGAACAGCACCGATCAAAAGCATCTTCGATGCTTCTGGCATGGCATTGGCTTTGCCAAACCGAAGCACTAGTGCTTCCCAGATGGCAGTTCCTTTCAGGAACACCCCCCAATCGTTCTCACTGAAGTGAGAACGCAGCTTGACCATGAACTCCGACGCATCGAAGATGCGTTCCTGATCATCGACGGGCTGCTTCGCAGCCTTAGTCACTTCGTTACCGAAGTGATCCAGTGCCTCACCGAAGGTGTGGTCGGTTTCGCCGATTTTCCCGAAGGGAAGGTTGAGGATTTGTGCTGATGTCTTCGACATTCGATTCTCCATCGGTTGGTGGACCGGGGTAAGTCCTTCATCTAAACCCCCTCACTTCGTGATGGGGGGTTTAGTGAAGGCCTAAGTTTTCGAGGGGTGGGGTGTTTCAGACCCTCTGGGTCTGGTCATTGGAAGCCTTCCAACCAACAGCCCCTTCTTAGGGGCTGAAGTTTGCTGACAGGATGCTCCATCCCAGCAACCAATCCGCTGCTCAGAATCAGAGATTCTGGTCATCGATGGGTGTCAACTGATCTATGATCAGAGGGATGGCAGCTCGGATGATCGTGATTTCAACGGGTTAAGCGGTCCGTGGTGACGTGATCGCATAATGCGGCGCTCACCATGCGGCTTCGGGCGCGGAAACGCGCAGGCGCGAGGCTGGCCGGGCATGGGCCACCGCCCCTCCCAGCGTTACGTATCATGGATTCCCCCACAGATCGTGGATTTAAGGTGGAAACCACTACGTCTATATATAGTTGGCCCTTCGGACAGGACTCGAACCTGTAACCTACGGTTTAGAAGACCGTTGCTCTATCCAGTTGAGCTACCGAAGGGTTGCATCTAATCGTTTACAATACATTGACACAAGATTCTAGGCGAGTATAACTTACTACATAAGTAAATGAGACAGTTAGACTGTTAATTACCTACTTATGAAAGAAAGCACCTAGATGGGGCATATGCTTATGTAGCATTACCTCATAATGGTCACGCTAAAGACTATCCCCCTTGTAAATTTCTGTAATGACCACCCGTTAACGGCTACACCGTTACTGTAGTGGCTTAATACTATTGACAAATGAAGAAAAATAGAGTATACCTATCCGTACTTGAAGACTTTTATCGTAAAGCCCACAAGGCTGACACTAATTTGAACTATCCGCATTCGGATGTGTTCTATGTCCGTGCAAAGATACGCGAAGACACAGGTGTTGAGTACAGCCTAGATCACGTAGAGCGATCAATGATCGCCGAGGGCTGGAAAGAACCCTAATTGATTAGCTTTAAGGCCGTTCTGGTCGTCTGCAACTTCTTCGATCCAAGCGATTGTGTGGAATTCCGTGACCGTCTTGGTCCGTATACCGAAGAACAAGTCTGCGTAGCACGTATTTATCAAATGAAAGACGACATCCTTGAGATGTGGCCGAACCTACAGGCGCATCTTGGTTATAGGTGCGAAGAGGTCGAAGGCACATGACTGTTGAAAAGGCGGGTGAGAAGTTCTCTGGCTACAACAAACCAAAACGAACCCCCAATCATCCTAAGAAATCTCATGCCGTACTAGCCAAAGAAGGCGACAAGGTACGGCTTATCCGTTTTGGCCAGCAAGGTGTGCGCGGTGCTGGCAAGAATCCAAAGTCTAAGAAAGATAAGGCTCGAAAGAAGTCTTACTACGCAAGGCACAACGCACAGGGCAAACCGACCTCCAAGATGTCGGCAAAATACTGGTCACATAAGGTGAAATGGTAATGGCTAAACCTAAGAGCTTGAACGCAGCGATCTCAGAAAAGGCAATGAACCTGCTCGACACAATGAGTGCCTCTGCAGCGCAGAAAGCCATGAAGTCTGACTTCAATTCATACAAACAGAAGACTGGCAGTTTTCATAAGTTTGATGAGAGGCATGCGATGAACACAGAAACGACAACCAAGAAGCCCAAGACCAAGATGATGGGCGGCGGATACAGCAAGAAACGCCCTGCGATGATGAAGGGCGGCATGGCTAACGGTAAGAAGCACATGTATGCGGCTGGCGGCTCTGTGATGGACAGCCTTACACCTGGCCAGAAGAAGATGGTCATGGCTATGGCCAAGGACAACGGGAAATCCTAATGGCTGCGGGTATTCATTACTTCCGTGATGGCACGCCCTACAAGGGCGAAATCCACAAGCACAAAGACGGGACGATTATGACTGGTAAAAAGATGACCAGTTCGTCTCGTAAGGTGTTTCACTTTAAGGACTTGTCTGATGCCGCAAAAAAGAAAAGCCGCGCCAAAAAAGGCAAAGGCAAAAAGTAGGGTCAATGAAGCTGGTAATTACACCAAGCCGACTATGCGTAAAAACCTCTTCAACAAAATCAAAGCTGGCAGTAAGGGCGGTAAGCCCGGTCAGTGGTCGGCCAGAAAAGCACAGATGCTGGCACAGCAGTACAAGAAAGCCGGGGGCGGCTACAAGGACTGATGGTTCACGTCTTCCTGCTCTACGTTTTCGTGGGTATGGGCGAAAGCAAGAAGCTGGTCAGCGACAACATGTACTTCCGCGATCTGAATGATTGCGTTTGGTACGCGCAGAAACTGCACAAACAAGGTGAACTAATCACCTCGTACTGCCTTCCTCGCTGGGTCAAAGAGGACGATCAATACATTTATTAAGGAGAGACGTGGATGCTTGCCGAGCTTGCAGCCGCAAACGCCGCCTTTTCGGTGATCAAGCAAACCGTTGCACACGGCAAAGAACTGGCCACAGCCGGTAAAGCCATCAACGATTTGGTGTTCGCTAAAGAGGAATTAAGGCGACGTAGCGAGAAGAAGAAAAACAGTCTGTTCAGCAGGTCACAGGACTCTTCCGAATTCGACGAGTTCATGGCCCTCGAACAGATCAATAAGAACGAAGCCGAGCTTCGCTCAATGATGCAGATATATGGACGAGCCGGTCTGTGGAACGACTGGCAGAAGTTTCAAGCTGAAGCACGGAAGTCACGCCAAACACAAGAGAAGCTTAAAGCACGGAAGCGCAAAGAGCTTATGGAAGTACTGATTTGGTCTGTAGTTGGTCTGTTGATTCTATCGGCAGCGGGGGGACTGTTCTACTGGGCGCTATTGAGTAAAGGCGTAATTTAATGGCGAAGAAAAAGTCCCAGAAAAGCCTGACGGCTTGGACAAAACAGAAGTGGAGAACCAAGAGTGGAAAGCCTTCTACACAAGGTTCAAAGGCTACGGGTGAACGCTACCTTCCGGAGAAGGCAATTAAAGCACTGTCTGCGGCGGAGTATGCACGGACTTCGAAGAAGAAGCGCGAGGATACTGCGAAAGGCAAGCAGCACTCTAAGCAGCCTAAGAAGGTCGCTAAGAAAACTCGTTCCTATAGGAAGAAATCCTGATGCTTAATCTATTGATTGGCCCTGTAGCAGAACTGGCTGGTACATGGCTGAAAGGCCGCGTAGAACGCGGCGCGGCGAAGACAGAAGCTGAAGTTGCCAAGAAGAAGGCAGAGGCTGTCGTCTATCAGCGCAAAGCTAACGCCGAAATCGACTGGGACTTGGAAGCGATCAAAGGCGCTTCTACTTCGTGGAAAGACGAATGGCTTACCATTCTGTTCAGTATCCCCATGATCCTAGCCTTCATTCCCGGCATGGAAGGGATTGTAGCGCACGGTTTCGAGCAGCTTTCTCAAGCCCCCGATTGGTATTTTTATAGCCTTGGAATAATCGTAAGCGCGAGCTTCGGGTTTCGCGGCGCAGCTAAGTTCTTCAAGAAATAATGTACTTCATGTGGGACATGCACAGCAGAACAACCCTCGACCAAGCGGAAGTAAATCGTGGCAGAGCTAACAATGGAACGCTTCCTCAAGTGGAAGATACTACCCCGTCTAATGATGATGATGATGACGCTTATGTCGTGGCGCGTAGTGGAATGGTTTATGACCCTGCCCGACCCCACCAACGCCCAAGCTGGTCTAGTTAGCGTTGTAACAGGCGCTATGACAGGTGCGTTTGCTGTATGGCTGGGACACGAAAAGTAGATGGAGTGGTGGGAAGTCTGGCTTGTCGTAATGATCACAACAAATACCGCGGTCAATTGCGCTAGATGGTATTTGGATAGGAAGAACAAGAAATGAAATACAGCCGAGAAGCCTTTGTAGAAGCCCTCGTAGAACACGAAGGATATCGACAGTTTGTTTACAAGGACACGCTGGGCATCGACACAGTGGGCATTGGTAGAAACCTAGAAGATCGGGGGATTACCAAAGAAGAGCTAGATCACCTTGATATCCCAAACATCAAAGCCGTTTACGAACATGGGTTAGAATATGCTGATGCCGTTTATCTCGCATGCAATGACATTGAGATCGTGGAAGAGGAATTACTACGGCATCACGCCTGCATCGAAGACCTCTCTGCCACCCGGCAAATGGTACTTATGGATATGGCATTTAATATGGGTGTGCCGCGGCTACTCAAATTCAAGAAAATGTGGGCGGCTATCCATGCCGGAGAGTTCGAGACAGCCTCAGTCGAGATGTTGGATTCGAGATGGGCAGTGCAAGTGGGAAAAAGATCACAGAAGGCGGCTCTTAGAATGCGAATAGGGGAAGAGAATGCCTAGACAGCTTACAGAAAGACAGCAGTCGTTCTTAGCTTGTTTGTTCGAGGAAGCTGCTGGAGACATGCGGACAGCCATGCGGTTAGCTGGCTACTCAGACAACACCACCATTGCTGAAGTTACGAATTCCCTAAAAGAAGAACTGATGGAGCATACGCAAACCTTCTTAGCTAGGAACGCCCCTCGTGCCGCTATGGCTATGGTAGGCGTTGTAGATGACCCAACTGCACTGGGTAATCGCGACAGGCTAGCAGCAGCAAATCAGATACTGGACCGCACAGGTCTTGTCAAAACAGAGAAGGTAGCAGTGGAAGCGAGTGGCGGGGTAATCCTGCTGCCGCCTAAAAGAGATGCGGAAGACTAAACTACCTCGATACAAGCTGCCGCAGCCAACGGATGTAAAAGGCGATGATGGAGAATATATCGCTGTACCTCGGATCGCTCGAACTATTCCGTATGGTTACAAGCAGAGTGAAGAAGATCCAGACATTCTTGAGCCGGTAGTACTTGAGTTAGCTGCACTAGAAATAGCCAAAGACTACATCAAACAATATTCGTACAGGCAGGTAGCAGATTGGCTGTACTCAAAGACAGGTCGATACATATCACACACTGGATTACGTAAGCGGCTACTGAATGACCGATCTAGAAAAAGCCAAGCAGCAACTCTTAGGAAGTGGGCCGAGTACGCGGAAAAAGCAATCGCCAAAGCGGAAACCCTCGAAAAAGGCCGCATCGGTTCAAAAGAAAAAAGCACCGCCTAGACCTGCAGCACCTGTCGAAGAAGTTCCTGTAGAAGAACAGAACGTAATCTTCGCACCTAACGATGGCCCACAAACCGAGTTTCTAGCAGCCGGTGAACGGGAATGCCTTTATGGCGGGGCTGCTGGCGGCGGAAAAAGCTACGCGATGTTGGTTGATCCACTTCGCTACATGACACACTCGCAGTTCAGTGGGCTGCTTCTTCGTAAGACAACCGAGGAACTGCGAGAACTGATTTGGAAAAGCCAAGAGCTGTATCCAAAAGTTTATCCGGGCATCAAATGGTCCGAAAGAAAAATGCAGTGGACTGCGCCATCTGGAGCGAGGCTGTGGCTGTCTTACCTCGATAGAGACGAAGACGTGCTTCGCTATCAGGGTCTTAGCTTTAGCTGGATAGGCATGGACGAGTTAACGCAATGGCATACGCCATTCGCATGGAACTATCTCCGCTCTCGTCTACGTTCTACTGCCGCTGACCTTCCTGTTTACATGAGGGCCACCACAAACCCAGGAGGCGCTGGGCATGCTTGGGTCAAGAAGATGTTCATTGACCCAGCAGTATTCGGAGAAGCCTTCGATGCTACTGACATCGAGACAGGCGAGACACTCCGATATCCGGTAGGACACTCAAAGGAAGGTCAGTCTTTATTCAAACGGCGTTTCATACCAGCAAGACTGGCAGACAACCCGTACCTATCTGACGCTGGCGACTACGAGGCAAACTTGCTGTCGCTGCCAGAGCAACAAAGAAGACAGTTACTAGAAGGCAGTTGGGATATCGCAGAAGGCGCAGCCTTCACTGAATGGGACAGAAACGTACACGTTGTTGACCCATACGATATTCCAAAGACATGGGTAAAGTTCAGGGCGTGTGATTACGGATATGGAAGTTATTCTGCTGTACTTTGGTTTGCAATTACTCCTGACGAGCAACTGGTCGTGTATCGCGAGTTGTATGTATCAAAGGTACTTGCAGCGGACCTAGCAGACATGGTCCTCGAACTTGAGGAAGACGACGGAAACATAAGGTACGGCGTTCTCGATAGTAGCTGCTGGCATAAGCGCGGAGACACTGGCCCTAGCCTAGCAGAGCAGATGATTAGCCGGGGCTGTCGTTGGCGACCTTCAGATAGAAGCGCCGGTTCACGAGTAGCAGGTAAGAACGAACTGCACCGTAGGCTGAAGGTAGACGACGAAACATTCGAGCCGCAGATCGTATTCTTCAATAGCTGTCGCAACTTGATATCGCAGCTTCCGATTATTCCACTGGATAAGAAGAACCCAGAGGACATTGACACTAAAGCCGAGGATCACCTGTACGACGCCCTACGCTACGGCATCATGACCAGACCTCGCTTCAGTGTATTCGGCGATAACATGCCACCCCCAAACTACCGGCCTATAGATCGCGTGTTTGGCTACTAAGGAAAAAACATGGAAGAAGATGACATCATTCCAGAGACTGACGAAACTGTAGTCCTCGAAGATACACCTGAAGAGGACGAAGGTGATGTTACTGTTCGTGCCATTCTCGAAACAATTCGAGGAAAGTGGACGAAAGCATCGGATGCACGGATCAATGACGAAAAGCGTTGGTTGAGCGCTTATCAGAATTACCGTGGTATGTACTCTGACGACATGTCATTCACAGAAGCTGAAAAGTCTCGTGTGTTTGTGAAGGTGACTAAGACAAAGGTACTGGCTGCATACGGTCAGATCACCGATGTGTTGTTTGCCAATAACTCGTTCCCACTCAGCATCGAGCCTACCGAACTTCCAGAAAAAGTTGCTGAAGCTGTACACTTCGATAGCCAGCAGCAACAACAACAACCCCCCTCTTCTCCATATGGCTTTCCGGGCGACGGACAAGGCCTTCAGCCGGGTGATACACTCAATACCCTTATGGATCGTTTAGGGCCACTCAGCGACCCTCTGAGCGAGATTGAAGGGGTAAAGGAAGGCGCAGGAGCTACTCCATCTTCAGCCACATTCTACCCAGCTATGTTGGCTGCAAAGAAGATGGAGAAGAAGATCAAAGACCAGCTAGAAGAAAGCAGTGCAAGTAAGCATCTTCGTAGCTCTGCCTTCGAGATGGCTTTGTTTGGTACGGGCATTATGAAAGGCCCGTTTGCTGTAGAGAAAGAATATGCGAACTGGAACGACGACGGTGAGTACGATCCGAACTTCAAGCTTGTACCGCAAGTAAGTCACGTTTCGCTTTGGGACTTCTACCCAGATCCAGACGCCACGAATATGGACGATGCTAACTACGTTTTCCAAAGACATCGTCTGAACCGTAGCCAGCTTCGTGAACTAAAAAAGCGTCCGCACTTCCGCCCTGATGCAATCGATATGTGCATCGAGATGGGTGAGAACTTTACCCGCGAATACTGGGAAGACACGCTACGCGACTATCAGCAGTATCAGGATGTAGAGCGTTTCGAAGTTCTGGAATACTGGGGCTGCTTTGATAAGTACTATCTGGAAGACAACGGAATAGAACTGCCCGAAGGATTGCAGGATGCAGACGAGATCCATGCTAATGCATGGGTGTGCAACAACAAACTAATCCGCTTGGTTCTAAATCCATTCAAGCCTATGCGCATTCCTTATATGGCTGTGCCGTATGAGATGAACCCATACAGCTTCTTTGGTGTGGGTTTGGCAGAGAACATGGAAGATACGCAGATGCTGATGAACGGCTTCATGCGTATGGCAGTGGATAACGCTGTTCTGTCGGGCAACCTGCTTATCGAGATTGATGAAACGAACCTAGTTCCGGGTCAGGATATGGCTATCTACCCCGGCAAGGTGTTTCGCCGTCAAGCAGGCGCACCTGGGCAAGCAATCTTTGGGACAAAGTTTCCGAATGTTGCTGGTGAAAATATGCAGTTGTTTGATAAAGCACGACAGCTTGCTGATGAAAGCACAGGCTTCCCTTCCTTTGCACATGGTCAAACCGGCGTTACGGGCGTAGGCCGTACAGCATCGGGCATATCGATGCTGATGAACGCCGCCAGCGGTAGCATCAAGACTGTCATCAAGAACATCGATGATTATCTGCTGCGACCACTGGGCGAAGGTTTGTTCCAGTTTAATATGCAGTTTGACTTCGACCCCGAAACTAACGGTGATCTCGAAGTTAAAGCGCGTGGCACAGAAAGCCTGATGGCTAACGAGGTCCGTAGCCAGCGTCTCATGCAGTTCCTGCAAATCACTAGCAATCAGATGCTAGCTCCGTTTGCAAAGACTTCGTACATCATTCGAGAGATTGCAAAGTCGCTGGAACTCGATCCAGAAAAAGTCACCAACAATATGGAAGAAGCCATGCGTCAGGCACAGCTTCTTGCACAGACGGGTGGCATTCAAGCAATGGCCGAGCAGCAGGCAGCACCGGCTGGGGCAAACCCAGCAGATCCAACAGGTACTGGCGGCGGCACAATCGGAACTGGCGTAGCACCTGCGCCGGGTGAGCCGGGATTCACAGGAAATAATGGACCGCAAAATACTCAACAGCCTGAAGCCGCAGGTCAACAACAACCGCCAATGGCAGGCATTCAATAATTACGTAGATGAACTTGTTGCTCAACATCACAGAACATTAGAGCAGCAAACAAACCCTACAGACATTTACCGCACCCAAGGTGCAATCACCGCGTTGAAGCGTATGAAAATGCTTCGAGAAGAGGTTAATGCTGATGATGGAATATAGAGAAGGTGGACTGAAAGATCAGGGCGGTTCTGTTGACCCTGTTTCAGGCAATGAAGTGCCACCCGGCGCACTGAAAGAAGAAGTGCGAGATGACATCGATGCACGACTTAGCGAGGGCGAGTTTGTATTTCCGGCAGATGTTGTTCGATACATAGGCTTAGAAAAGCTAATGATGATGCGGCAGCAGGCTAAAGTTGGTTTGTCTCGAATGGAAGACATGGGCCAGATGAGCAACGCCGATGAAGCGATAATGGAAGACGACGTACCCGCTGACGTATTTGATATGCCAGACGATATGGATGTCCCCGCTGTTATGATTGCCGAACTAGAGATGGCCGAGGGCGGCGACGTAAAAGGCGAAAAAAGATATAAATCATTCCGCGAGTTGATGGGTACAGATGGCGATAAAGCGGAAATCGTTACTTATGTAAATGATGCAGGTCGTAAGATTATTATAATGCACATCAATGGTGCTCCTGTATCTCAAGTGCCTGAAGGCTTCTACCCAGAAGGTTCTGATCCTACTGATGATCCGGCAGTTCCTGATCCTGCCCCAACTGCTCCGCAGCAGCCGGGAGTGCAGCAGCCGCAAGTACAGCAAGAAGACGATGATCCTGATCCGGACACACCTAGCGCAACTATTGTGACGGGCGGGTTTATATCCAATGGTCGCATTGTGGGCGGAACTACGTGGGGTATTAGCTACGAGTTTGACGGCAGAGTTAATCTAAAGAACTCAGAATACGGCGAGATTCAGCTAACGGCTGAAGAAGCAAAAAGCCTTGATCTCGGCAGTAAAGGAATTGGGGGTTTCTTCTCGGCCCTTACCCCTGACGGAGTTAAGAAAAGCAAAGAAAGAACGGCTTCGTTAAATAGTGGATCAGCCGCAGATCCCGGCTCAGGTAATGCAATACACAAAGCTTTGGTAGAAAGAGCAGGTCTGCAGCAAAAAGGTAAAGAGTTTGTTGAAGGCGGCTCTCCTGAGATGGGCCTTAAAGACAGCATCAAATCTATTTTTGGAGATGGTCCACGCAACGAACTTCAAGATGCTTTAGCTCAAGCGCTAGGCAAAACATCGAACATGTTTACCGAAGCCGATTATGCAATCATAGGATTGGCGCTGCAGGGTGGTGTTCAAACCCACACAACCGGCTTGGGCAATGTTGACACTACTAAGATAGACGCAGTTCAAACGCTTCTAAATCAAATAGAAGGAAGCGGTGTGCAGCGGTTTATGCAGGATGACGATCCGGGTGATGCTGGAGGTGGTGCAGGTGTTACGGGTTCTGGCCTAGATATGACGCCCCCAACAGCACAAGCTCCAGATGGCCCAGATGGTCCGGGATTCAATACACCTATATTCGGAACACAACCACCTCCAACAGGTCCGGGTGGCGATCAACCTTTGCCTACTGTGCCGCAGCCGAATGTCGATCCAAGACCGACTAATCAGTACAACCCCGATCCGGATGACGATACAACGCCGACAGCGCCACCAAGCTACGCTAATCTTTCTGGTATGTCTCTTAGCCGTGCGCCGGGTGCTGATATGGGGGATCTTTATGAATTTGATGACCGAAGACCAGTAAGTGATCCAAGGCCTACCAATCAGTACTCATTCTCGTCATCACCATCGATGTCTACACCAACAAATTTTGAACGGACCAGCACACCTTTTAATGCAGGTGGGCTGGGTACGAAGAAGCGAAAGGGATTGGCTTCAAGAAAATAATCCCACAATTGGCAACCTATCCCCCTGCACTGGCTACGGTAGCCCCAATTACGGAGTAAGACATGGCAGAGATCGCCATTAAAGAAGAAAAGAAAGTAAAGGTACGTCCTATGATGTACCGGAACACCAAGACCGTCGAAGACGAAGAGCGCGAACTGGCAGAGATGGAAGCGCAACTCGCAGGCGAAGAGCAGGCAGAAGCAGAAGCTAAAGAACAGGAAATCGCTGAACATGATGCGAACCTGACTGCTGAAGAAAAAACCTTCAAGAAGCGGTACGGTGATCTTCGCCGTCATTCGCAAAAGCAGAAGGAAGACTTCGAGAAAGAACTAGCTGACATCAAATCACAGCTAGCTCAAGCAGCACAGCAGTCTATTCAACTGCCCAAGACCGAAGCAGAGATTGACGCTTGGTCAAAAGAATACCCTGATGTTGCAGCTATTGTTGAAACCATTGCCACTAAGAAGGCACGGGAACAACAGACACATCTTGAAGAGCGGATGAAACAAATTGATGAGATGCAGAATGCTGCAACTCGCGATAAAGCAGAAGCACAGCTTCTCAACATTCATCCGGATTTTGAACAGATTAGGGATGACGATGCATTCCATGACTGGGCAGAAGAACAGCCCAAGTGGGTGCAGCAAGCACTGTACGAGAACGAAGCTGACGCAAGGTCTGCTGCTCGTGCCATCGATCTTTACAAGGCTGACATGGGTCTTACCAAAGCAGGTAAGAAAAAAGGCAGGCCTTCTAATTCAGATCGTGACGCTGCTATGGATGTATCGGTTCGATCAAACGTACAGATGCCCAAAGACAAAGGTACGATCTTAGAATCAGAGGTCGCTGCCATGTCAGACAAGCAATACGAAAAGATGGCGGATGAAATCAGTCAAGCAATGGAAGAAGGCAGATTCATCTACGACGTCTCAGGTTAATAGTGATTTAAAACTATTGACAAAAACCCATTCGTAGTATATAACTATGGATATTAATGGGGCAGTTTGTCTGCCCCGTTTGCCCCCACTCTTTGTGGCTACGCATTTCCGGAAATCGTTTTAAGAAACCACACTTCATTCAGAACACTCTATGCAGTCAGCCCCTTGGCCAAAGGTAACCTGACAACGCTAAGACCTCTGAACGCACTGGGGATTTCTTGCAGGACAGTGTCAATTCTGGCTCTGCCCTTTCGTGTAACTTTTCTTTGGATTGGAGAAATCTAATGGCTGCAGGTACAAAAATTTCCGCAACCACCTCCGGTCTTTCTGGACAGTTTACCAACGGCAATTTCTCGCCGATCATTTTCAGCAAGAAAGCGCAGGTAGCGTTCCGTAAGACCTCAATTGTCGAAGACATCACTAACAATGATTACTTCGGTGAAATCGCCAACATCGGCGACTCAGTTCGGATCATCAAAGAGCCGGACATCACTGTAAACGCGTACACTCGTGGTACGGACATCTCTCAGCAAGCTCTGACTGATGCCGATTTCACGATGATCATCGACATGGCGAACTACTTCTCGTTCAAGCTTGATGATCTGGAAGATGCCATCACCCATGTAAACTTCATGGAACTGGCAACTGATCGTGCGGCTTACAAAATCCGCGACAGCTACGACGCAGACGTACTCCAGTACCTCTGTGGTTACTCTGCCGTGGGTACTCGTAACACCACTGTTAAAGGCACTAAAGCCGACTCTAACGCGGGTTCAGACGAACTTCTTGCAGCTAACAAGCTGGACATCACCGACTTCGGTGGTTCAGACCTTGGCGTTGCTGGTGAAGTAACTGCTGTTCCGCTCGTAACTGGCGGTGGTACTTCTGGTAAGACAGATCCCCTCGAAGCACTCAACCGCATGAAGCGCGTCATGGATCAGGGCGATGTCCCTGCTGAAGGTCGCTGGATGGTGGTTGACCCAATCTTTGTCGAGAAGCTGATGGACTCCGGTTCTAAGCTGATCAACAACGATTTCGCTGGTGGTCAAGATGCTGGTGACGCAATGCGTAATGGTCGTATGGCCGGTACGCTCCGCGGCTTCCGCATGTACGTTTCAAATAACCTGCCAACAGTTGGTACAGGTCCGGGTACGGTTCTGGCAACTGGTTCGGAGACGAACTTTGGTGTGGTTGTTGCTGGTCATGACGCTTCTGTGGCAACTGCCCAGAAGATCAACAAGACCGAAACATACCGTGACCCAGACTCGTTCTCAGACATCGTTCGCGGCCTACACATGTATGGTGCGAAGATTCTGCGTCCAGAAGCTCTGGTTACGCTTAACTACAACTTGGGCGAGTAATCGTTCTACGGGAGGGGCAGTTCACGCTGCCTCTCCCATTTCTGTAGGTGCGTGATGGCTACATTTCTTGACATGACTAACGAGGTGCTTCGTCGTATTAACGAAGTGCCTATTGCTGAATCTGACTTCAGCACCACGCGCAATATTCAAGGTCTTGCGAAAGACGCTGTAAATAATTCAATTAGACACATTCTTCAGTCTGCGCAGCAGTGGCCTTTTACTGTCACTGTTTATGAACAAGTTCTTGTTGCAGGCACACGGGAGTATAACTTCCCGGCTGATCTTTCAGTGATCGATTATGAAAGCTTTTATACGCAGCCCAGCACGTCACTTAATACCAGTGGTGGTGCGTTGGGTCAGATGGATCACGATCAGTATCAAAGATATTACCGCGCTGCTGATGATCAGAGGCAGTCTGGCGAGTATGCAGAACCGACTCACGTTTATAAGACGCAGCAGAATAAGTTCGGTCTGACGCCCACGCCCGATAAGGCGTACACCGTCGAATATAAATACTGGTCATTCCCCGCTGATCTCAGCAATGCAACTGACACACCCGTTATTCCCGACAGGTTCAAGCATATCATCATCGAGGGTGCGATGGTGTTCTTGATGCGCTTCCGTTCCAACGAACAAGCCGCAGCCATGCACGAGAAGAAGTTTGAAGATGGCATCAATATGATGCGCCGACTTCTTCAGCAGCCCGTATCACAGGTCACTTCGACTGTTGTGAACAAGAACACTAGCTACATCGTCAATGTGTAATGCCAGATCAGCTTCAGACATTCAAAGTATCTTGCAGAGGCGGTCTAGACACTAACCGTGATGTGCTCGCACAAGCAGAGCAAGCACCAGGAAGTGCAGTTCGCCTAATCAATTACGAGCCAGCGCTTGTTGGTGGTTATCAGCGTATCAATGGTTTTACCCACAATTACGGTACGCTTACAGGCACAGGCAATGTTCTTGGCCTAGTTGTAATGGACGGGATAGGAATTGTTGGTGCTAGACGGCCTTCTAGCGGCGGCAACTTTCTATATAAATGGAACGGTTCATCGTGGGACACGATCAATACAGTCGCTAGACCAATTACATCGGCTGTTAAGAAGGTTCGCTTTACCAAATACCGCTGGACTGGGCCTACCCTTGTAGGGTGCGACGGCGAAGACTTCGCATTTAAGTATCATATTAATAGTGGCGGCACGGCTAGTTACGCAGAGATCAGTACATCCCCTGCTCCAGCCAAGCCCAAGTTTGCCGCCGCATTTAAAAATAGACTGTTCTTAGCAGGCAATAGTGGCGAGGAGTCGCTGCTTTATTACTCTGCATCTAACGATGATACAGATTTTACGACAGCCAGCGGTGGTGGGGCTATTAACGTAGGCTTTGAAATCAATGCCATTAAGCCATTTCGTGACGCTCTCTACATTTTCGGTCGGACAAATATCAAGAAACTGACTGGGTCTACGACCAGTAACTTTGTTGTTCAGCCTGTAACCGAAGACATTGGTTGTGTAGCTGGCGATAGTGTTATCGAGATTGCAGGCGATCTTCTCTTTCTTGGACCAGACGGTATTCGCCCCATTGCAGGTACAGACAAGATTGGTGACGTCCAGCTTGAGACAATCTCTAAGCGTATTCAGAACCTAGTCAAAGGCAACATCGAAAACTTTGATCTAGAAAACTTCACTTCAGTAGTGATCAGAGGCAAGTCCCAGTTTCGTTACTTTTTTGATGAAGATTCTGAATCAGGAATTATCGGTGGTCTGAGAGAGCAGCCGCAAGGCGGTATTAGTATGGAGTTCTCAACGCTGTTGGGAGTTCCTGTTACAGCGGCAGATAGCGGGTACATCGGTAAAGTCGAGACGATTGTACACGGCGATGAAAACGGAAAAGTATACGATCATGATTTAGGAAACACCCAAGATGGCACAAATATCGTGTCGGTGTTTCAGACCCCATTTATCGATTTTGGGGATACAGAGTTGCGGAAGAACCTTCACGTAGTCGCGGTTTTTCTGGATACGGTAGCAGCCACAGACATTACGTTCTCCCTGCTCTACGACTACGAAGACACAAACACGTTCAACCCCGCCAACTTTAATATTGTTGATCCGGGTACAGCCGCGACTTTCAACGAAAGTTTGTTCGACAGTACGGCTGAATATGACGGAACGCCCTCACCAGTTATCCGAAAGTACGTTTCAGGTTCAGGTCGATCTGTATCCCTTAGATTTGTGACGACTGAAGATCAGGCTGCACACGCTATTCAAGGGTTCGTGATTACTTTCGGTGTAGGAGATAAGAGGTAATGGCAGGTTACACCAGACAAAGTTCAGCAGATATTACGGCTGGCGCAACCGTCAGGGCAGCGCCTATCAATTCTGAGTTGAACCAAGTCGTAGATGCATTCAGCAATACTACTGGACACAAGCACGATGGATCTACCGCTGAAGGTCCGGTCATCGGTTTGATAGGTGATGCGGGAGAAACTGCACCTAACAATAAGGTTGTTATAGACACAACCAACAACGAGATTGAATTCTACGTTGAGGTAAGCAGCAATCCAGTTGAACAGGTAATCATCAAAGATGGTGTTATCGAACCTACTACAGACGATGACATCGATCTGGGTTCTACCACTAAGCAATTCAAAGACCTTCATCTAGATGGCACTGCTAATATTGATAGTCTGGTTGCAGATACAGCAGACATCAACGGTGGCACAATCGATGGTGTGACTATAGGCGGCTCATCTGCCGGTGCTGTAACAGCCAGCAGCCTTGTAGCAACTACTGCCGACATCAATGCAGGTACGATTGACGGCACAGACATCGGCGGCAGTTCACGCGCTGGTGCAGACTTTACGAATCTTACAGCCAATGGAACAATCAGTTTTAGTGGCGGCACTGTCAGTAATCTTGGCACTGTTACCACTGCTGACATTAATGGTGGGACTATTGATGGCGTAACCATCGGTACGAATTCTGCTGTTACTGATCTGCGCGTCGACAATCTGAAGCTTGACGCAAATACAATCTCCGCAACAAATACAGACGGAAGCATTACAATAACGCCAGCCGGTACAGGCTCGGTGGTAATTGGTGCTGCCGATATCAATGGTGGCGCTATCGATGGGACAGCTATCGGTGCAGCTTCCGCTTCTACTGGTGCATTTACTACGCTGACAACATCCGGTCAGGCCACTCTTACTTCGGCTGACATCAACGGTGGTACAGCCGATAATATGGTTATTGGTGGTTCTACTCGTGCGGCAGGTAGCTTTACTACCCTGAGTGCAAATGCGGGTATTACAGGCGACTTAACAGGTAATGTGACTGGCAATCTGACAGGCAACATTACAGGTGATATTACCGGCGATGTGACAGGTGATCTTACGGGTAATGTTACTGCTTCGTCAGGAACTACCACGCTAAACAACCTGACCGTAAACGGAACTGCCAACTTTACAGCTACCGCTCTGACCAACGTAGTAGATCCAACAAATGCGCAGGACGCAGCAACCAAGAACTACGTGGATACAGAGCTAGCTAGCCTCGTAGATTCAGCACCTGGCGCACTCGATACACTCAACGAACTTGCTGCCGCGATTGGCGACGACGCTAACTTCAGCACTACGATCACCAACAGCATAGCCACCAAACTGCCACTAGCCGGTGGTACGATGACTGGTGCTATTGCGATGGGCAGCAGCAAGATCACAGGTCTTGGAACACCTACTGCTGGCACAGATGCTTCTACCAAGGCATATGCAGACACTATGCTGCCACTTGCTGGTGGCACTATGACCGGCGGCATAGTGATGGGAAGCAACACCATCACTGGTCTTCCTACGCCCAGCGCTTCAAGCGAAGTAGCAACTAAAGGTTACGTTGATACAACCAACGCAAGTAATACGGCGGCGGCTTCATCAGCTACCGCTGCGGCAACTAGCGAAACCAACGCTGCAACAAGCGCTACAAATGCGGCGACTTCTGAAACAAATGCTGCATCAAGCGCCACTTCTGCTGCCGCTGCATACGACCTATTCGATGATCGTTTCCTTGGGGCAAAGAGTTCAGCTCCGACAGTCGATAATGACGGTGATGCTCTCGTAATTGGCAGTCTCTACTTTGATTCGACCACAGACACTATGAAGGTCTACGGATCGGGCGGCTGGGTTGCTGCTGGATCAACAGTCAACGGGACATCCCAACGACAGACATACGCTGTCGGGACAAACGAAGGTACGTACACAGGCTCAACCACCGTATTCCCGATTGCTTACGATGCAGGATTTATTGATGTCTATCACAACGGTATTAAACTCAACCCAGACAGCGACTTCACAGCTACCAATGGTACAAGCGTCACTCTCGCGACCGCCGCAGCAAGTGGCGATATCGTGGACATGGTTGCCTATGGTACATTTCAACTTGCCAGCTTCAGTGTCGGTGACGCTAACAACGTCGATCTAACAGGGCATCTGACAGGTCATGTACTGACCTATAACGGTACAAACTATGTCCCGTCAGATCAGGGACGGACTGTACATCTTGGTGGTGACGGTTCTAGTGACGGTGTGAGCGTCTCTGACGGTGCTATCTCGATGCGGACGGGTACAGGTAGCCCCGCATACATCGATATGTATTGCGAGGTAAGCAACGCCCACAAAGTTACAATCAAAGCCCCTGCCCATGCCGACTACTCTGGTAATGTAAACTTTACTCTGCCCGGATCAAACGGAACAAACGGTCAGTTCTTACAGACTGACGGTTCAGGCAATCTTACTTATGCAACGGTGGCGCAGCCATCTAATGCCACTACAGGTTCTGCTGGCCTGATGTCTGCTGCAGACAAAACAAAGATGGACGGCATCGAGGCTTCTGCCACTGCTGATCAGACAGCAGCCGAAATCAGGACGCTGGTCGAGAGTGCATCGGACAGCAATGTCTTCACTGACGCCGACCACACCAAACTGAACGCTATCGAGGCATCAGCAGATGTGACTGACACTGCAAACGTGACAGCCGCTGGTGCGCTGATGGACAGTGAGGTGACTAACCTTGCGCAAGTCAAAGCGTTTGATTCGTCAGACTATGCTACGGCTGCACAAGGTTCAACAGCCGACAGTGCTATGCAGAACCTTACGGACGATAGCAGTCCGCAGCTTGCTGCCAACCTTGACACTAACGGCAACGCCATACTTTTCGGATCTTCAAAGTGGAGCATCGAACTCGACACTGGCGATAACGACCTGCTGTTTAAATACAACGGCACGACGGTCTTCAAACTGGCATCGAATGGTGCAGTTACTAGCGCAAACAACGTCACAGCTTTCGGGTCACCATAATGGCAATTGCAGCATCAGGCGCAGTAAGTCTTGCCGACTTTCGGACTGAATTTGTAGGTGGCTCATCTGCAATTTCAATCGGCGACCTGTATCGTGGTGGCAGCCACATACGCGCTAAAGCTGGCAACAACACCGCCACCAACCTCGCAGCATCAGTACCAACCAGCGGCGCAATCGACTTCGACGACTTCTACTCGCAAGCCAAAGGCTTTCGTAAGACGTACAGCAGCGGTGCAACCAACCAAGACGCATCGGCTGTCTTTGGCTCGGATTACGGTGTCGACTATCCCAAAGAAATCGTCATCAACAGCGGTGTCGAACTCGGTGCAACCAGTACATCACAAGAAGCACTCCAGATCGACAGTGGTCTATCCGGTGGTCTGACCATTACCAACAACGGCACACTTTCTGGTGCTGGCGGTTCAGCGAATGGCGGCACGGGTGGTGATGCTTTCGAAGCGAATGTGTCCTGCACTTTAATCAACAACGGCACGATTAGAGCCGGTGGTGGCGGGGGAGGTGCTGGCGGCAGCGGTGGCACTGGTGGCACGGGCGGTCAAGGCACTTACTCCACCAGTGGCTGGAGTTCGTGGAGTTCATATCAATACACTGGCGGTGGTGCTAGTGATCGAAGTGTTCAGCAGTACACAAATCGGGCGTGGTACTGGGATGGTTATCTAGCCAACACTTCAACTGGTACTACTTCAATTACTAATGGCGGGAATGAGTATCAGATCGGTACAGTGCAAGCAGTAATACCAGCTTATCCCATCTACCTTTACTCAATTCGTCGCAGAACACCCGTCAGTAATACTTATTACACAAACGGTGGCTCAGGCGGTTCGGGCGGCTCTGGTGGAAATGGCGGTGTAGGCCAAGGATACGGACAATCTGCTGCATCAGGAAGCGGTGGTTCATCTGGCTCTGGCGGTTCTGGTGGTGGCACAAACGCCGGGTCAGGCGGCACTGGCGGCTCTGGAGGAACAGGCGGATCTGGCGGCGGCTATGGTGCGTCCGGTTCAACGGGCAACACAGGCTCTACAGGCAACACAGGCGGTAACGGCAACCACAGTAACGGTTCAGGTGGCTCTGGTGGCTCTGGCGGTTCGGGCGGTGGTTCTGCTGGTAATTATATTCGTGGCTTTTCTAATGTCACTCTTACGCAAAACGGTACTGTGCAGGGAGGCACAGCATAATGGAATATAGTATCCCAGAAATTAATAATGGCTTGGCTAAGGTCGTATTTCCAGATGATACATGGACGTACATCCCTTTGACCGCAGACATGACGGAAGCGGACCTCGATGACATGGTTCATCGTATGACGCCCCCGCACCTTCTTAGTGGAACAGCACCATCTTTCTTATCTGCCGGTGCAACGAGAACGGCTGCAGAGAAACCAGCAGAAGAATATGTCGATCCACGTCCTGAGTATTTGCAGAAGCGGGAAGAAGCCTACGGATCGGTTGCGACACAGATCGAATTTATAACAGAGAACGGACTTGATGCTTGGGTGGCAAAGGTCGCTCAGATTAAGACCGACAATCCCAAGCCGGAGTAAGCCATGACACGCACTCGCAATATGTCAGACCTGTTGGATAGCAGCGGCGACGTTAAGTCGGGTGCGCTTGACAACGTACCTGCTTCAGACAATGCATCGGCTCTTACATCAGGCACACTGCCTGACGGAAGATTTCCGGCTACATTGCCAGCCGCATCAGGCGCAAACCTTACAGCATTGAATGCAACCAACGTAGCGTCCGGAACTCTGGCTGCAGCACGTCTGCCTGCAGAGATTGTCTCTAGCGACAGCACACCGCAGCTTGGTGGCGATCTTGATGTCAACGGCAACAGCGTTGTTTCTGCATCTGATGGAAACATTGCTATCACGCCAAACGGCACAGGCTCTGTTGTAATCGACGGACTGTCACATCCACAAGCAGACGGAAGTGCCGGTCAGTTCATGAAGACAGACGGCAGCGGTCAACTTAGCTTCGCGACAGTAGACCTTACTGCAATCAACATACTTACGGATACAAGCCCTCAGCTAGGTGGGAACTTAGATGTCAATGGAAATAGTATTGTTTCTGCTTCCAATGGTAATATTGCTATCACTCCAAATGGCTCTGGCTCTGTTGTTATTGATGGGTTGAGCCATCCCCAAGCTGATGGTTCTGCGGGCCAGTTCATGAAGACAGACGGCAGCGGTCAACTCAGCTTTGCTACTGTCGATCTCACAGCGATTAACATAGTCACCGATACAACACCGCAACTTGGCGGAACACTCGATACAAATGGTCAGGCAATCCAGTTTGGTTCGAGCAAGTGGACTATCGAGCTTTCAGGAAACAATCTTCTTTTCAAGTACAACGGCACAGCCAAGATCAAGTTCGCGGATGATGGCGAGATCGTGACTGTGGACGACGTAACAGCATTCGGAGCAATCTAAATGCCTATAGGCAGTGGAACAGTAAGGATGTCAGAAATTCGTACAGAGTGGGGACGCTCTGGAACGATTAAGATGTCTGAAATGTACAGGGGTGGTAGCCATGTCCTCGCAAAAGCAGGCAACAATGGTTCTACTAATCTTGCTGCCTCTGTTCCTACCTCTGGTGCTATTCGCTTTGTTGACTTTCGTGATACTGCAAAAGGCTTTCGTAAAACCTATAGCAGTGGCGCAACCAACCAGGATGCGTCATCCGTGTTTGGATCAGACTACGGTGTTAACTACCCAAAAGAGATCGTAGTAAACAGCGGCGTAGAACTGGGTGCAACCAGTACATCACAAGAAGCACTGCAGATAGACAGTGGTTTGGCTGGTGGATTGACGATTACCAACAACGGCACATTGAGTGGCGCTGGCGGTGCTGCTGGTAGCGCAGGCGGCGATGCTTTCCAAGCTGACGTTGCCTGTACTCTCATCAACAATGGTACAATCCGTGCTGGTGGCGGAGGCGGTGGCTCTGGAGGATCGGGTGGCTCTGGCGGCACGGGTGGCCAAGGATCGACCAGCTCTACTTCTTTAGGTAACAGATCATCCCCCGGCACAACGGGGCAGCACCATTACTACCGCAATATTTATTACGGTCACTACCAAATTAGATGGCAAGGCTCTGGTTTGAGAACAGGCACGCAAGGCGGTCAAGCCGTCCCGTGGGATAGTGGTGGTTATCGTTACAATTCTGGCTTTTCGGTTTGGTTAAATGCTGGTGGTGGCGATTACTACTACGATCTTTACAGAGATCAATTCATCACAAATTACACCTATTATAATGGCGGCGCTGGTGGCTCTGGCGGTTCAGGTGGTTCTGGTGGTGTAGGTCAAGGTTATGGCCAATCTGCTACGTCAGGCTCTTCTGGTAGTGGCGGTTCTGGTGGCTCTGGAGGTGGCACGAATGCCGGTTCTGGTGGCACGGGCGGAACTGGCGGAAGTGGTGGTGCTGGAGGTGGCTACGGTGCGTCTGGTTCATCAGGAAATACTGGTTCAACAGGAAACACTGGTGGCAACGGCAACCATACCAATGGTTCTGGCGGCTCTGGCGGCAGCGGTGGGTCTAGTGGTGCAGCAGCAGGAAAATACATCCGCGGTTTAAGCAATGTAACCTTGACCCAAAACGGAACTGTCCAAGGCGGGACTGCTTAATGGAAATGGCATTGATCATAGACACTCTTGTTGGCCTTGTTATTGGCGGCTTGGCATACTTTCTTTCAAGCCAAGCAAAAGAACTTAAGCGAGTAGAAGTTCTTCTTTCACGTACAAGGGAAGACTACGCGACTCGTAATGATTTGCGGGATGATATGTCTCGTTTAGTTGACGCTCTACATAGAGTCGAGGACAAGCTCGACCGCGCACTGAGCAAGGAGTAGATTATGGCTCGAACAGAATTTAGCGGCTTTGATGATGGCGACCTTCGCAAAATCGCCAACAGATTAGGCTTCAGTTCGTCTGCGCCTCTATCTCAATTGGCTAGCTTCTTGTCAGAGAACCCCGCAAAAGCAAGACAGTTTATGAAAGTGCAGAACGCAGCCGTAAAAAAGATGGCTGTTGGCGGAAATGTTACTAGGAAGAAAACAGATACAGATCCTCTAGCGCAGCAGTATGGTCAGGGTTTCAGCGACCCAGACATGGCAGGCATTCAAAACATCTCAGCAGGAAGACTTACATCGGCAGGTGACTTCATCACCGAAGATGCAAGACTGCAAGCAACTGCTATCGATGGAACAGATGAGAGCCAATACATAGGTCCGACAGCCGGACAGGCTGCAGCGACCACCCCTGCTGCCACAGTTACGCAGGGTACGGCTACGACAGCAGCAGCCCCAACAACGATGACTGCCAATACGGTAGATAACGTAGCCCAGAGTGCAGACAATCTTGCTTCAACTCTTTCTCAAAACACTGCAGCGCAAGGCACAGTAGGTGATAATTCACTGTTGACTGCGGCTACACAAACCCCAGCTACAACCGCACTTGCAGGACAGCAAGCCCAACAGATAAATCAAGCACAACAAATCACCGCTCCCACTAGAACGCTTCAGGAAGGCGAGACTTTTTCTGGGGCAGTAGATATGACTGCAGCCAACACAATGGCTGACCAGACAGCTTCTACAGCCGCTACAGCCACGCCTACGCAGCAAGCTACGGTACAGGGTCAACTGTCAAACTTGATGCAGGACTTCGAGGGTGGTCAAACCCCGGCGTGGGCTGCGGGGGCTATGCGCCGTGCAGAGGATACTTTAGCGGCCCGTGGCCTTGGCGCTTCGACTATAGCAGGACAAGCGATCATCCAAGCAGCTATGGAATCAGCTATGCCTATCGCTCAGGCAGATGCTCAAACGATTGCTGGTTTTGAGATCAAGAATCTGTCGAACAGGCAGCAGTCTGCAATGATGGCAGCACAGCAACGTGCGCAGTTCCTGCAGCTAGATTTCAATCAGGACTTTCAAGCGCGTGTGGCTAATGCTGCTAGGATTGCCGATGTCGCCAATAGAAACTTCTCAGCAGAGCAGCAGGTGGCACTGGAGAATGCACGACTAGCGCAGACGGTTGATATCCAGAATATGAATGCAAGGCAGGCCATTACGATGGCACAAGTTGCTCAGATGTCTACGCTGGAACGGCAGAACCTTACAAACCAACAGGCAGCAGCAGTGCAGAATGCACAGGCCTTCCTGCAGACCGACATGACTAATCTGTCGTATGAACAGCAGACGGCGCAGATAAACAGTCAAGCTCGTATTCAGAGCATGTTTAGCGACACTGCAGCAACCAACGCTGCCCGTCAGTTCAACGCCACTAGCTCCAATCAGACTGACCAGTTCTTCGCTAACCTTGATGCATCTGTATCGCAGTTTAACGCCACACAATCTAACTCGATGTCGCAATACAATGCAGGTCAGACCAACGCTATATCGCAGTTCAATACACAGCTAAAAAATCAAAGAGAGCAGTTCAACGCACAGAACCGCCTTGTAGTTGATCAAGCTAACGCACAGTGGCGCAGACAGATTGCTACGGCTGACACAGCAGCGGTGAACTTTGCCAATCAGTTTAATGCTGAAGCACTGCTGGATGCATCTACCACTGCATACAACGACCTATGGCAGTACAACCGTGATCTTCTGGAGTGGGCTTGGACATCGTCAGAGAACGATAAGTCGCGCATGACAGAGATGGCTATCTCAGAGATTAACGCAAAGACCCGGACGGATCTCGCCAAGATGGCGCAGGACCAGTCTAACAGTGAAGCCATCGGCGGTTTCATCTTCGACATTGTCAAGCCGGGCATATCCGACTTCGTCGGCGGATTGTTTGGATAGGGATTAAAGATGTCTAACGATACAGCAAGCAAAGCTTACATTGAGATAATGCGGCTAGTGAACGAGCAAGATGCTCAATCGGGTCGGTTCAAAGCCGATGTTCAGGATCGCATGCTTGGCATGATGCGGCGGCAAGCTAACGCCCCTGAAAAGCCAGCACCATCTCAAGCTATGGGCGCGACACAGGATCAGAAAAGCTACATAGCCAACTATGTGCGCACTATCCAGCAGATGTACGGAGATGCTCAATGAGAAGTCCTGAAAACCCCCTTCTCGATGGCCCTATACCCGGACAATCTTTAACGACTGAACCGGGCAATCGTCCGTGGGAAAATCCACCAAAGATGTCGACGCTCGAAGAAGCCGTAGACTTCTACATGAAGCGTCTGTCTGACCCAGAGATGATGAACAGGATGCTGGACATCCTTGAAGAAACTGAACTGCCTATCACTGCGCTTGTCGAAGTGATGACAATGGGTGGTGTTATGCAGGGTCTTCACAGCGTAGACATCAGCGTCATGATCAGCCCGATCCTTGTAGAGTTTATCAAAGGCGCAGCCGACAAAGCGGGAATTGAATACACGCTTGGCACTGAAACAGAAGGCCAACATAGCCCAGAGTTGCTTCGCTCTGTAATTACAGAGATGCGAGACAAGCCGCCTGTGGAAGCGGTAGATGATCCGTTTTTATCGGATGCAGCCCCTGCCCCAGAACCTGAAGAAGAGCCAGTGGTTGAAAGCCTCATGGCAAGACGGAGTGCATAGATATGGCATTTAGTATAGCAGCAGGACTTGCCGGGTTTTCCAAGCGGGGCATGCAGTTCAATGATGAGCAGCGTCAGCTTACAAACGACAACATCAAGACAGCCGTTAATCTGGTGGCTACGGATGCACTTGAGCAACGCCGAGCTAGAAAAACAGTAAGAACTCAATACGTGGATACAGCAGAAAAGCTGAGTTCATTGGGGCTTAACGGTGCGCAGATAGAAGCTGCCTATGCAAGATATGGCAATGATGCAGGCACAACCATAGGGAGTGAACTGAAAGCACATACAATTGCTTGGCAAGATCAGCAAAGACGTGATGGTAAGCCCACAGAGTGGACTAAGAACGATACAATTGACTGGCTGAATAAAACTATTGCTGTACCAGAAGGTGCAGTCAGCAGACCTATTGACGTGCAAGCAGCGGCTTATGTCGATACTCGCATGCCGCAGACAACTGCTGACTTCGGTGCGCTTGCACAGAGTATTGTTGCTGGCTCTGGTGAAATCACTATGCGTCCGTCAGACAAACGCGCTGATGCTATTCGCAATCAAATGCTGTCGTCTTTCCAAGCAGCTTCTGGTGGTATTGAAGAGACGCAGCCAGGTGCAGTGTTCAACGCCTCTGGTGCGACAGTAAACATGCAACCTAATGCAATCGATGCGCTCGATTTCAGGACGAAATCAGCTACGACAGAGACAGCAGAAAATCAGTCAACGATTACAGGTGCTGAAGCTAAATATGCGGATGTAAAGGGCGGACTTCAGATTGAAGCCCTCACCACACGAAATCTTCTCGACAAAGACAATTTAGCTTTCTTGAAAGAACAGCAACCCCTACTGCTCGAACAGCTTGAAGCGCGGATCGAGGGGCTGAACTTGGACAACGCTCTGGCCGAAGCCACTCAAGCAGATAACATTGAAAAATCATCACTTGCGGTTGCTCTAGATAGATTGCGCGAGGACGCAATGGGTCTAGATATCCAACTCAAAGAACTGAAGCTTGAACAAGACCCACAACTGTTTGAGAAGCAGATGGAGCAGCTTGGCCTTAATATCACCGCTGCTACATACGACAACATGATGAAGAAGGTAGACGCAAGCACTGCAGGCATTCGTGCTAGCCTCGCTCTTCAGCTACAGCGTATCCAAGTCGAACAGGGCAGTCTTCGTACTACACTTCTGGGTGAGCAGATCGAAGGCGAACAGAACAAGAATGCTCTGGCGGGTGTTAATTCAGAAATTCTTGATCAGCGTCTGGCACTGCTTAAAGAGCAGGTCGCTGATGCACGGACGCCAGCCACGTTCCAAGCTGCAATCCTTGAGATTGATGGTGCGTTGCAGGATGTCGATCCATCTGATCCTGAATACGATCAGCTTATAGAATCAAAAGACAACGTCCTTGCTTCACTGGCCATGTACACAGATGCCACCACTAAGGATAGAGCAAGCACTGATCCTAAATTCCCTTCACTGACATCTAATTACAATACCACTTTGAAAGCCAAGCTGAATGCGAAGGGCTTGGACGGAAAGATTAAGTATCTGAAAGATGAAGTGACAGGTGCTGTAACACCTACATGGGAAGGCACTGACGACGCTAGGGTGGCATTCACAACTGTAGTCGAAAGACACAGAGCAACTTACGCCAATGCTATTCGAGGATTTGAGCAAGGTCCGGAGGCTATTGCAGCTCTCGGTCTAACCTTCGACCGGATTCCTGTGAATGACGTGTATGTTGGATCGCCTAGTGGTAGCGGCGGTGCTCAAACTGTCATATCCCCACTTACAAGGTCGCAGCTTGGAACAGTCTACATGATGCCTGATGGTACGCTGGTTCAAGTAATAGAAAAAGACGGTAAGCCCCATCTTGATACAATCGATTAAGGCAGATTCATGGCTATAATTTATACTCAAGAAGACGGGTTTGCCGATGATGATACTAATGCTGCTATACCGACTCGTCGCACTAGACCTACACCAGATGACATTACCGTTGATGGGTTGGCTTCTAATGAAGGCTACCTAAACAACGTCCGTGCCTACATGTCTGACAGGCTTGGCGATAAGGGAAAGCAGCAGGATGATGAAGAAAACGAAGATTACGTAGAACGGTTTTTGACCCACATGCGGTCATTTGAAAACCGCTCCATAGAGCTTACTGGTCAGATCGACTACATGCGCAAGGCAAACGCAGATCAGCGCAAGAAGTTTTTAAACGCATACACCTTGTACAACCAGCTTCCCGGCTTCATGAGTGAAGGTGGCGGTGGCGTGGGCAGCGCTATTGCTGACTATGCGTATTACAATATAGCTGATCCTGTTAATATCGCCGGTCTTGGTGTTGGCAGTATTGCTGCCAAGCAACTGGCAAAGCAGGGTGTAAAAGGACTGATGCTGGGTATGGCCAGATACGGTGCTGTTCCGTTTTTGACGGACGGCACTATTGGTGCTGGCATGGACTTAGGTCTGCAAAAGGTAGAGAAAGAAACAGGCATTCGCGACGAATACGATTTTGGTCGTACCGGCATAGCATTTGGTGCTTCTGGAGCAGGCAGTGCAGCGGCGCAGGGCATTGGGCTTGGTTTATCAAAGGGGGTAAACTCGGTCTTTGGTAGAGACTTAGCGGATGAAGGAACAGAAGCCCTGCTCGATGCTAATGCGGATCGCGCACTAGCTCGTAACGATGGCAACAGAACACCTGAACAAGTAGCCATTGATTCACTCGATCCAGATCCAGTCCGTACAGCGCGTGTAAAAGCATCTCCGAATACGCCAGACGCACCCTTTGATGCGCCTCGTGGCAGGGCTATTTTGGATAGGATGGCCGGTGAATCGGGTGACATGATAAGCCCAGAACTAAGACTGGATATCAACAGATATGTTTATGATTTCCTCAATGAAATGCTTGAGGACTTGCCAAACAAAGAACTCGCTCTTCAGCTACGAACCCCCTCTGGTGAGCGAGTAGCCGATGAGCAGATTTCAGATACAGTATTCCGTGTATTGCAAAACGAGGATCTTGTAGGTCGGTTGGACGAAGACGCTCTGAGTGGTGCTCTAGCAAGAAACGGCGTATCTGCTGAAGAGTTTGCACAGATATACCGTGTAACTGTAGGCGATGCTGCTCGACAGATGAACGCCGCTAGCCAGTTTGCAAAGAAACTCGCCAGAGCCGGTGTTCTTGATAGGACACGTACAGATGCACTTACAGCTTACCTGACCGATAAGAAACCTGTCGGCATAATTCAAAGGGGCGTTCAAGCCTTCGCCAATCCCACCGGAACAGCAATGACGCTGGATAGAAACCGGCGAGGTCTTCTGGTTTCACAGATTCCTACACTAATCCGAAATGTTGGAACTACTGGCATTAGAGGAACTATGGATGCGGCTGCAGACATTATCGATGCAGCAGGTTTTTACGCTATTCGTAAAGCGCAGAAGGCACTAGGTCAGGACGTACCTGATTATAGTCTTGGTTCTGCCTTGTCAGATGCATTTGGCATGGTGCGCAATCTCAACGATCAGGGCTTTAGTAAAGATGTTGTAGCAGCAACGCTCGGCAGCAACCCAAAGCTACTACAACAGATATCTAGAAGCCTGACAGATATCGGAGATGGTGAACTAGCTGCCCCTGTGCGACTGTTGAATTACTTCAACATGACACACGACGGCCTTGTTAGACGAGCCATATATACGTCTGCTCTTGAAAAGCAGCTTAGACGGCAGACCGGCCTGAGCATTGCAGAGACAATAGCTAAAAAGGGCAAAGTTCCGCTGGAGTTCCAGCAGAAGGCAGTTAGAGAAGCATTAGAGTTTACGTTTGCTGACATGCCTACTGGCCCTTGGCAAAGTCGCTTTGTTCAATTGGTAGAGCGAATGCCGTTCATTGGCACGAGTGTCTTTACCTTCCCTCGATTTACTGTATCTGCCCTAAACTTTACAGCTAACTATGTTCTTGGTGGCAAGGCAGGCAAAGGCGTTTACAAACTTGCTAGAGGCGCTGCCACTGGCAATGAAAAGTTTTTGAATGAAGGCATGACCGATGTGTCCAAAGGCATAATCGGAACATACATGCTGTTTGAATCGGTAGCACATCGGGCTGCAAACCAAGATGTGAAGTGGTTCGAGTACAGAGACGAAGAAGGTAAGATAGGCGATCTACGGCCCTTCTTCCCCTTAGCCCCCTACCTTCTGGTTGCAGACATACTCGTTAAATACCCCAGACTACTGGGAGTAGATGTCCCCGATGTACCCGTAGAAAAAAGTCTGCTCAGGTCTGCTAGAAGAGGTCTTGGCAACCTTACCAACAATACCATTGGAGACTCCGATTTCCGTGAAGACGTGGGTGAAATGGGTACAGGCAAGAGTCTGCCTACCCGTGACATTGTTGAAGGCTTATTAGGAACTAGGCTGGCGGGAACGCAGCTTTACATCATTGATGGCTTGTTCAAGGCAGCACAAACAGAAGGTGAACTTGGCGGAACAGCCAGCAAAGACTCAATTGGAAATCAAAAGTTGGCTGAATTAGCAGGCAACTTCTTTGGTGAATTGTTTGGTGGGCCACTTAACGTCAACTTTGTAACCGGATTAGTACGAGATATTGTTCGCACTTTTGATAGCGAAGAAGCCATTGTGCGCGACATGAGAGGACAGCGTGGAAACACTACAGGCGGTCGTTTTGCCGACTCCTTCGTGACAGCGGCTACACGCGGCATTCCTTACATGAATCAAGATAGACCGCCTTTGGAGAGCGCAACAAGACCCGGCAACCTTACGTATCAAAGTCCTCTAGTTACTACCTTTACAGGTATTAGAAAGACAGAAGCTCGTACTGGCTTAGAAGACGAAATTGTAAGACTTGGTATTACCTACAACGAAATCAATCCATCTACAGGTGACGCAGAAGCAAACCGGCTGCTGACTAAAGAACTCGGAATAGTAGCGCCTGACTTAGTGAATATATCTAGTGGTTCGTATCAGAACATGACTGATGCTGAAAAGAAAAATTACATAATCGACACGTATGCCACAGCCCGAAGTATTGCTCGTGAAATAGCAATCGGAAAAAGCTCTATGGATACGGAAACTGTCACCGACGAAACAGGTAAGGAAAGACAGTTTTCTGTATTTGACAGGCAGCAATGGGGCGCAACCCCTCAAAGAATTAGAACTGTAGTCAACCAATATTACATAAAAAATTTCGGGGCTACCGTTGAACAGCTAGGTGCATACCGTGCTGGCAATGCGTATGCCAAAGCCGAAAGAGGCAAGTTTAAGTAATGGCCGCAAAAGATATGTACATAGATCAAATCATGAATGAAGCACTGGGCAAGCAAAAGCCTAGTCTTGATGTCGATGCATTGATGGATGAGCAAGAGCAGGTTGATAGCATGGTCAGCCAGTACGACACTGGCTACAGACCATCTAGCAACGAGCAGTTTGCTGCCGGTGCAAAGCAGTTCGCACTGGATAGCGCAGACCTTGCTGTCGCTATGCTGGGTGGATCTGGCATAGCTGAAGCAGTTGGTGCAGGCGTAGAGAACCCTGTAAGCGCACTGACGACAGGCGAAGAAGTAAAGCCCATACCGTCCCTTGCTGAAGACGTAAAAGAAGGCAGGACACTCGATACTACACTGAAGACCGTAGGTGTTGCTGGTGATGCTCTGCAGCTTGGTGGTGCATACCTAGCTGCTACAGGCGCAGGAGCTATTCCAGGTGGCATCATGTTCGGTGCTGGAACAGGCCTGAAGTTCGGTTCAAAAGCCGTGTCTAAGTACGGTGATCAGATACAGGATGGACTGCGTAAACTGTTCGACCTTGATCCAGAGGCGGCTGAGAGGGCTGCAGAGCGTGTAGATAAGTTTGCAGACGACGATAAGCCTGTCGGTGCAGCTATCAGCATGATCAGTGCTGAGACTAAGAAGACACGCAAAGCAACAGCCGCACCTTCTTTGGTTACGCAACCTAATCGCGTCAAGATAGATGTAGAACCCGACGAAGCAGGTCTGTACAGCCGCCTAGATGCGTCTCTCGAAAATGCTCCGGAAAAAGCTAATAGTAGACAGTGGCTGAAGTTTTTCCGTGATCAGGGCATTCGTACTGACGAGTTATCGCTACGCCTTCCTGAGATAAACGATGACGTAAGCAACACTTTCTCGCTTGAAGAAATACAGACGATGCTTCGAGAGCGTCCTATTACGATCCGGGACAGAGAGCTTTCTTACAATCCGAATTCGGCTGTGCAGCCTTTTTATGACGTAGACGGTACAGGCGACCTTACCCTGCGTCCGGGAACAGGAAGTAACTTTGCAGCAGCTAGGCTGGGTGATGTGGCAGGAACACCTCAGTACGGTGGTTTTTCACTTGTCATACCGGATAAAAAAGGAAGGGTGACAACAGGAGAAATTGCAAGAGGTGATGCTGAAACTTTCAATTACCGTGAATTCCCCGTTCAAGTCACGAGCAATGTAAGACGTGGTGTAAGCCAAGAACTTACCGAAGACCAAGCTAGGTTAATCGATGAAACAGAGCTTGCGATGGCTGATGCCGGAGTACCTCTGGGGGAACTTGATGAAGACATCATGAATGTAGTGCGAATGAAGCACACGGAATTGGTTGACAAAGGGCTGGGCTTTGAGGACGCAGATGAATTTTACGAGAAGTGGGCCGAACACCATTTCTACGATTACATCGTTGAGTACGCACAGGGCGATGCCATGCTTTTCATGGAAATGACAACGTCAGCCCCGCAGATTGCCGGAATCATAGCTGACATTGAGCTTCAAGGTGGTGGGGATATCTTCGCACGTAAATTCAGGGATGCTGTTGAAGAACTGGGAGTGCTGCCCACTCAATCAGCAAATATGCTGAAGACGCTTACGTCCTCTGTGCCTTTGCATAGAAACGCTATGGGCGAAATGGAAGCGGCTATCCGCAGCAGGGCAGTAGCTAAAGGTCAGAATGATCAAAGTATCATTAACCAGCTAGATCGTAGTGAACCGTCTGAAGTCTACGACAGATATCTCGAAGCGCTGCAGGGAGACATTTCTAATTTCGATTACGTAGCTCGACATTTTGAGGGCGTGGATACAGGCAGCAATTTTGCTGAGAATACGGTTGCCCACTATCGCACTACTGACAGGGTCAAAGGTGATAAGAAGTATCTGCTAGTTGAAGAAGTACAGTCAGACGCCTTCGGTTCGGACAAAGCAGACATGCCTATGGACTTGCCCGGAAGGGATAATAACTATCAACGCATGGTTCTAGCTCTGGCTACTAGAAGGGCTGTCATGGAAGGCTATGATGGGATTGCGTTTGCCAACGCAGATCAAGTCCGCAACGTCAATGGCAGAGCGGTGTTTACGCAATATGAGAATATTGACGTGACTACGCGGACAGGGGAGAAGGCGACATCATTTATAGAGAATTCCACACAAGATGATTTTTTCCGTAGCAACATAAATCCCAACGAATTTACACAAGCGGACTACGACACTGCTGATTTAAAGATCGGACCAAATGCGGATACAAGAGATCGCCTTATTGAAGTCCAGAGGGCTTTCGTCAGAAGAACGCTAGCGCAGGGTGATGTCAAAGTTGTAAAGCTACGCAAAACAGGTAGTGGAGAATCACCTCACTATGCTCTGTTCGATAGAGACGGTCTATTTATTGGATCAAGTGATCGCAATATCTTTGAAACAGCTAATGAAATTCAGCAGGGTAATGATGGCGCTAGAAGAGCGAGTACAACGCAGGTTTTTGGTGGCGCTGTAGGCGGCGAAATTATGGCCAACAAACGTCTGAAGATGGATGCTTCATTTGACTTCGGCGCTATCAATGATGGGTACACAGATGTGTATGATCGTGCCATGCCGAAACGGGTAGATGAATTCTTGAGAGCGTTGGGCGATCCCGTCAAGAAGGCTACAATCGAGCTTGATGACGCAGATGGTAAGAACATGGCTATAGAGTTCACAGACGAGTTCAAAGATCTTGTAGAGGGCAAAGGTGTACCTATGATGCGCAAAGGTGGACTTGCACAAAAGAAAGCCCCCCGGCAGTAAGGAGAAGAACCTGCCGAGGGGCTAAGAAGCCAGCAGTAGTCGAGGACACCCTACCGCTTGTCACCGCTTCCGTGCAGAACACCCCGCTGCTGGCGATCTGCTAATTTAGAAAGATTGGAATCTGCAATCTGGGCGAGGTCAAACCCCAGATCATTCGCTAGCACTGCACAATACCAGAGGCAGTCACCAATCTCCGCAGCGATATCACGTTTCATTTGGTCAGAGGTGTTACGATCTCTGACTATTTTTTTGACCTTATCAGCGACTTCACCAGCCTCGCCTGCTAACCCCAGAGCGGGGTAAATTATTGCGTATTCCTTCGGGAATATGGCTGTCTTCAGTGCCTTCTGTTGGTACTCGTTGATATCCATCTTGATCTTTGCCCTCGATCTCTGTGCATAAAAGTCCGCGACATGCTCCTCTAGCGTGTCTAAAACCTTGCTTTGATTATCGTTGTTCATGACGTAAATCCATTAGTCAAAAGTATAAATTAACTAGCTTGCATAATCAAGTCGGGGAATACTTTATTAAAGGGTATTAATTCATGTTGTTCAGCAGCATAGCAGGGTTTCTTGAACACGCCGTGATGCCCCCATCGAGCTTCTTTGTACAGGTCTGATGCGTACATACATCCTGCCACCCTGTACTGGCCACGCCTGCCAATCATCAGCACAAACAAATCGACCGCCTGGTTTTCCTTCATAGAAAACAAGCGGCCATTTGTATGCTTCGTGCTTTTAACGTCGATACATAGATCGCCGTAGACTACGTCACCTTTATCTGTTCCGTTGGCTGCGGATCTTATACCTATTTCAAACACTTGATCTGGGTACACACCAAAGTATTTGCACAGAGCAAGCTCTGACATCACGCCTTCTATATCCGGATCAAGTACAGAAGCCTTTGGTAGGTCTGTCTTCTTTAGCTTGTTCTTTCGCGAGTTAGCATACCGCGCTCTTGCAAGCGCTGTAGCTATCTTCTTTTCGGAATCATCCAGTGTCAGTTGAAGCATCGGCTAACGTCTCTTTCAAGAGTGATGTAAAGCCGGATTCGGTGACATTGAGGCGATCCAAAACAGCGATTGCTCGCTTCTTCTCCGTCTGGATTTCCTGTAGCTGGCTGATTAAATAAAGCTGCCTACCATTCATTTCTGACAGGGGGTAATTGACGCCATCGACGACAATTGCCCCCTCTTCTACCTGCTTGCTTTGCATTGTTTGCTCCATAGTCAACTAGCAATATCCACCACTTCACAAACACCCGCTGTACAGGACAGTTCCTGTGATCCAGTCGTGTTATCTTCTGCTTCGTAGTTTTTCAGTAAACCCCAATCGATCTGGGGTGGCATCTGTGACAGCATCTGCTTGTATTCTTCAGCACTGCAGTCTTGATACGGCGCTTGCTGATAGGTGTGATCAGAGTGTGGCAGGAAGCTGATGCCTGAGCAGTAGTCAAAGTTCTTCCATACCCATGCCCCTACATCCATCCACTCCCCTTCACGGACAGAGATTGTCACGGAAGGTTTGTGTTCACACCAGTCACGTGCGTAGATCATCCACATCTCAAGCTGCTCGATTGCAGTCATAGCGTTGCGGTCTACGCAATTTGTAGGTGCAGACATAGGAAAGCTAAACACAGTAGTCTGATCTGGCTTCATGACATCCGGCTCATTCGGAATGCCTTGATCGACCATGAATTGCGTCAGTGGATCTTTGTTGTCCCCACGCACTGTGCGAATGTAATTGCTGCTGTGCCTTGCGTGAATGCCGCTAGCGCTATCGACCAACTGTGACACAGTACCTGACGGCTTCACACATGTGACAGCAGTGGACTGCGGTATTCCCAGTCTTTGCGCAAGCTGCTTATTAGTATGAACAGCGATACTGCGCAGGTCTTCCAGTATGTGGCCAATGTTCATGCCAAACTGCGCTGACCTGCCCGACAGTATTTCATTATCCATAATCCCTGTCAGAGACACACCCAGCAGCCGCTCTTCTTCAGTGTTGTTCGACCAGATTTTACGGACGTACTTGAAGTTGGTAAGCGTTGACTGCCATGTCCCAAGGATAGTGGCCAAACGAACCTTACGAGCAAGCGTCTGATGTGTATCAGTCTCGCGTACTACAATCTCTGTAAGGTTACATAGCTGATACGGACGCAGTATTATTTCAGAGCACGGGTTTGTTCCGAAGTCGTGGTCTACGTCACGGCGACCATTCTCGACAGCCTTGTTCTTTGCTGCTTGTCTGTTGAATATGCCCCGCTCACCTGACTTGCTTTCTACAAGCGAAAGCCACTCACGCATGAATGTTTCCATGTCCGGCTTGTATTTGTAGGTGGCAGAGTTGTTTGCCAAAGAACGCTGGCCTTCGTTCTCCCACCATGCACCTGACTTGGCATGGCGCATCTGGTCATCGTTAAGATTGGACAGGCTGATCAGTGCAGAGCGACGTACACCCCCTACTACAACCACCTCGCCTGTCTTGCAGGCAATGTCATGACATTCGATGGGATAAAGACGACGGCCTGCTGCCCGTTCAAACAACCTTGTTGTGAATTCGAACAGTTCGTTCAGGGGCTGAGGGCCACTAGAACGGCCACCAAAGGTCTTCAGACGCTCACCAGCAGCCCTTAGCGCAGACAAGTCCCATGTAGGCACTTTGCCGTCATACAGCAGCGTGATGA
>Ga0181604_10000503_pt1 | contig 35924 bp, 39 predicted proteins | sample 041ome_12_FD_148663 | JGI IMG/M metagenome (GOLD analysis project Ga0181604, IMG submission 148663) | Coastal salt marsh microbial communities from the Groves Creek Marsh, Skidaway Island, Georgia - 041410US metaG (spades assembly) | ecosystem: Environmental > Aquatic > Marine > Intertidal zone...
GTCGCACAGGATTCGAACCTGTGACCAATTGGTTAAAAGCCAACTGCTCTACCAGCTGAGCTAGCGACCCATGGTATTGCATAATAAAAAAAGGTGATTATTCCATATTTTTCAATAACTGCAAGGCCAAAGATGAAGCAGTATCATTTGGATATTCTCTTATTACAAAATTATATTTATCTTTTGCCTTTTCTAGTTGATTCTTTTTAAGAAAAATATCTCCAATTTTCTTGTGAGCAAGAGGAGTTCTGTAGTGTGAGGGATATAGATTAACTAATTCTAAGAAATATTCTTGTGATGATTCTAGATTGTTTTGAATCAATGCTATCTCTCCTAACCAAAAGATTGAAAGAGGTAATTTTTCTTCATCTTTAAAATTATCTACGAAAAATTTAAACAAAGAACTGGCTTTTTCGAAGTCTTGATTTTGAAGAGATTGAGTTGCACTCTTGTAAACCCCCTCTTTACTTCTAGTATCATCAATTCCTACAAACCTTACAGTATTATCAGAGGCAAGATTGCTAGAATCTTCATTGGACTCTGAATCATCTACAGATTCTTGTATTAATTTTTGAATTAAATAATCTTGAGATTCTAAAATATTTCTAAGCTCAGCAATTTCTGATTCTAATTCTTGTATTTTTAAAAATAATAAATCAACTTCTACGTTATCATCCTCAGAAATTAAAAAAGATGAATATATAAAAAATAATGAAAATATTATTCTTTGTTTAAGCATTTATTTAGTTAATTTCTGCTCTTCTATTTTTAGAATAACTAACTTCATCAGACCCAAATGATGCTGGTCTTTCTTCGCCATAACTTTTTACACTAATTCTGTTTTTGTCTATGCCACTTAAAACAAAATAATCTTTTACAGCATCTGCCCTTCTTTGTCCTAAAGCTAAATTGTATTCTCTAGTTCCTCTTTCATCTGCATGTCCGGCAATTGTGATACGAATAGATTGATTGTCTTTCATAGCCGAAACAGCACTTTTAAGGGTTTGAAGAGACTTGCTATTTAAATTGAATTTATCAAACTCAAAATAAACCGTTGCGTTTGTAAAAATTGCCTTTGTTTCATAATCTAATTCAGTATCCTCTTGCATAGAAGCTTCAACTGTTCTGATGCCTCCGTCATATACAACTTCCTCGGTTACATTCATGCTTGAGCAAGACGAAATTAAGAAAACTAGAATAAATAAGTTATATAAATTTATATTTTTAATTTTTTTAATACTAAGCATTTGTTTTCTCCATAAATTATCTTAAAAAACCAGACCATGAAGGCTCTCTAACTTGTCCAATTTTAGTTGGAAGCCTAAATCTAGCGCCGCTTAAAGTTAGTCCAGCTAGTAGCCCTGTACCATCTTCCGATATTGCATAGATTATCACATTCCCGTTAGGAGAAATACTAGGTGATTCATCTAATCTTGATTTAGTAAGGGCGCGTACAAAATTTTCGTTAAAGTATTTTAAAGCTATCTGAAAACTATTATCTTTACGATGAACAAAAACAATACCTTCACCGTTTGGTAAATATGATCCTTTAGCATTGTAGTTACCTTCAAAAGTAATTCTTTTTGGTTTTGCGTTAAATTTTCTTAAATTAATTTCATATAACTGAGGCGAACCAGATCTGCCCGAGGTAAACATAATCTTTGAACCGTTAGGTGACCATGAAGATTCTGTATCAATTGAATAATGATTGGTTAATCTAGTTAAATTTTTATTTTTAAGATTTAGTATATAAATTTCAGCATTACCATCCTGATAAAGAGTCAGTGATAAGAACTTGCCATTTGGCGACCATGAGGGAGAACTTATTTGAGAATTATTTTCTAGAACTAGCTCTCTTGATCCAGATGCAATATTTTGTATATATACTTTTGCCATGCCAGTCTCAAAGGAGACATATGCAACTTCTTTTGAGTCTGGTGACCATGAAGGAGAAATAATTGGCTCCCTACTCCTAAGAAGAACTTGCTCATTCTCACCATCTGCGTCGGCTACAACTAGTTTGAATAACGATTTACTATCTATTATTTGCTCAGTTACATATAACAATCTTGTAGATGCAACTCCTTTAATTCCTGTTACCTCTTCATATATTCCATCGCTAATATAGTGTGATAATTGTCTTAATCTGTTTGGAATGCCGTATACCGTTGAAGTTCTTATCTTAGATTGCTTATTAACACTATAAATTTCATAGGCAACCGATATATTGCTTTTATCTTCCTGAGAGGTTGCGCCCATTACAATAAAATCAACATTTAATAACTTAAAATCATCATAATTAATCTCGTCTTGATTTGCTGGTGATGACAGGAGTTGATTATCTTTAAGAATACGGAACTCTCCTGTCCTATTTAGGTCATTGCTAACTATAGAGCCAATTTGATTATTAATATTTTTTGGGCCATCAAAATTAATTATTGCTATTGAATACGGATCATCTGATCCTTTTGTAATTTCTAAAACCAACTCTGAGATAATTGGTTGTGAAAATAGAATAAATATCAATAATGCTTTTTTCATGAAGGGTTAAATGTAATAACTATATTTTTAAAATTGTTTTGGTATAAATTAAATGGAATTTTATTAAAGAAAGAGAAGGTTTCAACCCTCGAAATAGCTTTTATTGCAGAATTATCAAATCTTATATTGCCGCTACTTTTTATTAAATCAATTCGAGTTACTCGGCCATTTTTATTTATTGTCATTCTAAGATCGCATACTAGCCCATCTTGAATATTTTGCGGCTTGATCCAAGCTGATTGAATAGATTGAATTATTAAATTGCTGTACTCATTAATTAAAATATTGTCAGATTTTTCCTGCGCTAATTCATCTTCTTTGATTAAATTATTAATATCTGTCTCCGGAATAACTGGAGTTAATTCAATCTTATTCTCAGCTTGATTAACTTGGACTTGTTCAATAGTCTTTTTTTGAATATTTTTTATTGGTAAAGATTTTTGGGGCACTTCTTTCTCAAATAAAAGCTCAACATTTACAGGCTTGCTTAAAACAGGTCTGGTGTTTTTTTCAAAATAAAAAAAATCTGTTAAATATAAAATTATTGTTGCGTGAATTACAAAAGATATAAAAGAAGCTACAAAATAATCAGATTTAATTTGCATAGCCTGTTGTGACAATTCCTATTTTTGAAATACCAACACTTTGAACGGCAGCCATAGCCTTAGCTACACTATCAAAAATTACATCTTTATCGCTTTGGAATACTATTTCTATCTCAGGATTTGCTTCAAAGATTACACTAGATTTTCTTTTTAGCTCCTCTAGATCAATAGGCAAAGACTCATCACCAACATTAATAAAATATTCACCTTCTTTATTGATAGAAATTACTAAAGGCTCATTTTGTACAGACATTTTTGTTGTATCTGTATTGGGTAAGTTAACTTCTATTCCTTGAATTAATAGCGGAGACAAAACCATAAAAATAATTAACAAAACCAACATTACATCTATGTATGGCACAACATTTATCTCTGCCTTTAATGTCTTTTTTTTTGCTAATCTGTATATCATTTATTTTATGGATTGCTTATAAAAAATACTTGCAAGTTCTTCTGAGAAAATAAGAGTTGATTGACTCATTGTCTCAAGTTCAGAAGTATATTTATTAAAAGCAATAACTGCAGGTATGGCAGCAAAGAGCCCCATTGCAGTTGCGACTAGTGCTTCTGATATCCCTGGAGCAACAGCATTAATGGTAGCTTGAGTGGCATCAGATAAACCTTGGAATGAGGTCATAATTCCCCAAACAGTTCCCAATAAGCCAATGTATGGACTTACTGATCCTACGTTTGCTAAAAAAGGAAGGTGTTTATTCATCTCCTCTTCATCTGAAGCTATTGCAACACGCATACATCTATTAATACCCTCTAAATCTAGCTCAGTAATTTCTTTATTTTTACTTATCTGAAGAAACTCTTTGAATGCACTTTTGAATACACCCAATGAACCAAATAACGGGCCTTCGTGATTTTCTAACTCACTATAAAGAGTATTAAGATCCTCTCCGCTCCAAAATCTATCTAGAAAACTATCATTGATTAATTTAATTTTTTTATAAAAATTATATCTTTCTACGATTACGATCCAGGTTAATAATGATGCTATTAACAATATAATCATTACGGTCTTTACAACCAAACCGGCATCTAAAAAAAGGTTTAAAACTGAAATATCATCCATGCGCTTCACCGTTATCAAAAATTAATAATAAATCATTAGGAAAAGGTTTTGGTTTTTTTGTCTCAATATCTACCATACAAACTTCAACACTTCCCTCACATATTTGATTTTTGCTGTCATCACTTATGATTTTTTGATTAAAAAGCATCCTAGCTTTAGATTTCTTTTCAACCTCGGTCTGGACTATTAATTTTTCACCAAGTTTAGCTGGATATAAAAAATCTATATCGATTCTTTTGATTACAAAACCTAGATTTGATTGTCTTAGATCATTCTGCGAAATGCCATTTATAGTTAAAAAGTTAGATCTAGCTCTTTCAAAATATTTTATGTAATTAGCATGATATACAAAACCTTGAAAATCAGTATCTTCAACAAAGATAGTTAATTCGAAATCTTTATGCTTGAAAATTTTGCTCATGAAGTTCTATATCTTCTTGAAAAAGTTCTAGAATAATTTGAATAAAATCAGGCCATAGCAAATCTACAGTTATTAAATTGTTTTTAATTTTATTATTTATTGATGAGGCTAGAACTCTTACTTTTATTGGTCTGTTATTAAATTTATAAACTAACGCTGGTTTCAAATTTGTGCCTTGTGAGGAAGCTAGTACTTGATCCCACCAATCCGGTCTAGGTTCAGCTCCTGTGCCATAGGCTTTACATTCTATGCACCAATTTCCCAGCATTAAATCTGGTAATTCCTTCGTTCTTGTTTGTTCTAATATTCTTTTAACCGGATTTGTTAGATTAAGGTCTTCAATTAGAGCATTCGCAATTTGTCTTTCAAAAGCTGCACCTTTATTTCTTGAATTTATAGACAATTTTTACTCTTTAACCTCAAAGTTTTCTGGAAATTCAGCATTTGTATGAACCTCTTGGACATCATCTAATTCATCCATAAAGTCCATAATTTTTAGCACTTTTTCTGACATCTCTTGATCTAAAGAAACAGATGTTTCTGCCCTAAGAGTTAATTCAGCATTTGTATGCTCAATGTTGTTAGTTTTAAGAGCCTCTAGTACATTACTCAAATCAGTGCTTGAAGTGATTACCTCAAAGTAATCACCTTCATCAACTAAATCCTCAGCTCCAGCATCTAGAACAACTTCTAACAAATCTTCTTCTGAAAAGTCTTTAGATATATGAATGATTCCCAGTTTATTAAATAGATAGGATACAGATCCATCTGTACCTAAATTGCCTCCAAACTTAGAAAATGCATGCCTTACATCAGAGACAGTTCTGTTTCTATTATCCGACATAGCTTCAACTAAAATAGCTACGCCACCAGGTCCATATCCTTCCAATACAATTTCTTCAAGGGCTCCTGTTTCACCAGTACCAGAGCCTTTTTCAATTGCTCTTTTAATATTATCTTTAGGCATATTTGCTGCATTTGCTTTATCTAAAGCAAGCCTTAACCTTGGGTTGTCATCAGGATCAGGACCTCCTTTTGCAGCAACTGTTATCTCTCTAATAACTTTGGTCCAAATTTTTCCTCTAGACGCATCTTGTCGAGCTTTTCTATGCTTAATGTTTGCCCATTTGGAATGTCCAGCCATATACCTATTCTTCCTTGTGAGTACTGATAATTTTTAGTTCATCTAGTTGTTTTTGATCAACCTTGCTAGGTGCATCGGTTAATAAACAGGTTGCGCTTTGTGTTTTTGGGAATGCGATGACATCTCTAATGTTATTAGTATCTGTAATAAGCATTACTAACCTATCAAGTCCAAATGCAATTCCACCATGAGGCGGACAACCAGATGATAATGCTTTAATTAAAAAACCAAATTTACTGTTAGCTTCTTCTTTGCTTATTTGAAGAATGTCAAAGATAGCGCTTTGCATTTCTGCATCAAAAACCCTTAATGAACCTCCGCCTATTTCATAGCCATTTAGAACTATGTCGTATGCATATGCAATAGCTTCTTCTGGTGCATTTGTTAATTCATCAATAGAACAATTAGGTAAAGTGAATGGGTGATGGAGAGAGGTTAAATTACCATCACTGTTTTTTTCAAACATAGGAAAATTAACAACCCAACATGGAGCCCATTTTTCAGTATATAAGGATAAGTCTTCGCCTATCTTCTTGATTAAGCTACTCATACTTAGATTAACAACGTTTTGCTTGCCAGCTCCAAAAAATAATAGATCATCATTTTCTAAATCCAAATCTTTTACTAAAGATGCAACTGTTTCTGATTTTAAGAATTTCAATATAGGCGATTGGAGTCCATTCTCGATATCACTTTTGTCATTAACTTTTATATAAGCAAGTCCCTTAGCTCCTAATTTAGAAACAAAGCTGGTGTAATCATCTATCTGCCCTCTAGATAATGAGTTTCCGCCTGGAATTTTTAAAGCTACAACCCTTGAATTTTTATCTTTCGCAGGCTCGGCAAAAACCTTAAATTCTTCATCTTTTACCAAGTCAGAAATTTCAACGAGTTTTAAAGGAATTCTTAGATCAGGCTTATCGCAACCATAATCCCTCATTGCATCATGCCAATCTAAAACTTCAAAATCTTTTAGTTTGTCATTACAAAATTCTTCTATAAGGCCCTTAACCATACCTTCACCAGTTTGCATAATATAATCTTGATCAATAAATGACGCCTCAATATCTATTTGCGTAAACTCTGGTTGTCGGTCTGCTCTAAGATCCTCATCTCTAAAACATCTAGCAATTTGATAGTATTTATCTAATCCTCCCATCATTAGCAATTGCTTAAAAAGTTGAGGTGATTGAGGTAAGGCGAAGAAGTTTCCTGACTGCACCCTGCTTGGCAATATATAGTCTCTAGCTCCCTCAGGAGTGGCTCTTGTTAAAATAGGTGTTTCTATTTCATTAAAATCATTATTATCCAGATAATTACGAATCATTGAAGTAATTTTTGATCTAGTAACAATTCTATGATTCATCTCAGGCCTTCTTAAATCTAGAACTCTATTTTTTAAGCGAACATCCTCATTGACCTCTTGATAGTCATCTAATGGAAATACTGGGGTTTCAGCTTTGCTTAGAATTTTAATATCTTTGCTTTCAAGCTCTACTTCGCCTGTTGTCATATTCTTGTTAATTGTTCCCTCTAATCTTGCTTTTACTATTCCACTTATTTGAACAACATACTCATTTCTTAGGCTTTCAGCTATTGCAAAAGATTCTGCGTTATCCGGATTAATAACAGCCTGACATATGCCCTTTATATCTCTTACATCAAGAAAGATAACCCCACCATGATCACGTCTTTTGTGTATCCAGCCACAAATAGTTATCTCTTCATTAAGATTTTTAGAAGTTATTTCTCCACAATAGTGAGATCTCATAATTTTTCCCTATAGTTATTTACTAATCTTATCTTGTTTAGTCACTTTCTTGGAGTCAGATGACAAATTTTGTGAAGATTTGTTAGCTGATTCTTTATCGTTTGATACCAAATTCTTTTTTTTACCAGTTTTAAAATCGGTTTCGTACCATCCTCCGCCTTTTAACCTAAAAGAAGGCGCTGATACAAGCTTACTAAGAGTATCTTTTTCGCAATTTGGACATTTAGTTTTAGGTTTATCACTAAACTTCTGTATTAGTTCAAATTCTTGCCCACAATTTGAACATTTATAGTCATAAATCGGCATAAGTACTCAAAAAAAAGATAAAATTATAAACTATTAAGATTTATACATATAACTAATTTATAAAATGTTATTTTCAAAAATATTGCTTCCAACTCTTAAAGATGCACCTCAAGAAGCTGAAGTTGTTAGTCACAAACTAATGCTTAGAGCAGGAATGGTTAGAAAGGTTGCATCAGGAATCTATACATGGCTTCCACTTGGTCTAAAGGTCCTTAGAAAAATTGAAAATATTGTTAGAGAAGAAATGGATGCTTCAGGTGCTCAAGAAGTTTTGATGCCAATGGTTCAACCAAAAGAATTATGGGATGAAACCAATAGGTGGGAAAAAATGGGGCCAGAGCTTCTAAGAATACAAGATAGGCATGATAGAGATTTTTGTTTGGGCCCAACTCATGAAGAAGTCATTACCGATCTTATTAGAAATAACGTGAAGAGTTATAAAGAATTACCGCTCAATATTTATCAAATCCAAACCAAATTTAGAGATGAGGTAAGACCAAGGTATGGAGTTATGAGAGGGAGAGAGTTTTTAATGAAAGACTCTTACAGCTTTAATATTGATGAGGCCTGTCTTGAAGAAACTTATTTAACAATGCGCAATACTTACAAAAAAGTCCTAGAGAGAATGGGTCTTGAGTATAAGATTGTTTCAGCTGACTCAGGTGCAATAGGTGGTGACGCTTCAGAAGAATTTCATGTGCTCGCTGAAACCGGAGAAGACACCATCGCAGTAAGTGATAGCTCTGAGTATGCTATCAATACTGAACTGCTTCTAAAAGAAGGTGAAGATATTGAATCTCTAGAGGGAAAACCATCACCAGATGGCAAGGGAACCATTGAGATTAAAAAAGGTATTGAGGTTGGTCATATATTCCAATTAGGAAAAGTTTATGCGGAAGATATGAAAGCAAATGTACTAAATAATGAAGGCAAAGCATCTACTTTATATATGGGCTGTTATGGGATTGGAGTTTCAAGACTTGTAGCCGCAGCTATTGAACAAAACAATGATGATAAAGGCATTATTTGGCCTCATAGCATAGCTCCATTTGATATAAATATTATTGCCATTGGCTATGAGAAAGATGAAAAAATAGCTGAAGCATCTAACAATCTATACAAAGAGCTTACGGAAATGGGCTACGATGTTTTATTAGATAATCGTAAAGATGGTTATGGAACTAAAATTAAAGATTCTGAGTTAATAGGAGTTCCACTAAATATTATTATTGGTAAGCAGTTCTTAGAATCAGAGGAAATAGAATTTAGAACAAGATCTGGAGATACATCTCTTAGCAAAATATCAGATTCAAAAACTATCTTAGACTTCTTTAAAGATAAATAATCTTAAACTACTCTTTTTATAATAGTAGCATTTGCTGTTCCGCCACCCTCACATATAGCTTGAAGTGCATACGTGCCTTCTCTTCTTTCTAATTCATGAAGCAATGTTGTCATTAGCTTTGCCCCTGTAGCACCTAGAGGATGGCCAAGTGCCATTGCTCCTCCATTTACATTCAGTTTAGTTCTATCAGCTTTAAGCTCTGCAGCCCAAGCCAAAGGCACTGGGGCAAAAGCTTCATTCACTTCATATAAATCAATATCATCAATACTTAAATTAGCTACTGATAGTGCTTTGTGCGATGCAGGAATTGGTCCAGTTAACATGTAGACAGGATCATCTCCAACAACTGAGATTGATACGATTTCTGCTCTAGGATTTGCATTAATTTTTTTAAGTCCTGCTTCATTACAAACAAGAACTGCTGCTGCACCATCTGTAATTTGGCTTGCATTGCCAGCAGTTACTACCCCGCCTTCAGAAACAGTTTTAAGCCCTGCAAGTTTTTCAAGACTTGCATCAAATCTTATGCCCTCATCTGCAGTTACCATTTCTTCAATACCCTCAGCATTTTTAGCTTGAACCGGAAGAATCTCTCTATCAAAATATTTTAACTCAGTAGCATTTGCAGCTTTTTGATGACTTTCAAGAGCAAACTGATCTAAATCTTCTCTTGATAGATTCCATTTTTTAGCTACTAGTTCAGCACCTGTAAATTGGGAGAAAAATACACCTGGATATCTAGCTTTAATACCGTCAGAATCAAAAGGGAAACCATGGCCAGCATCATAACCATCTTTAACCGAAGCGCCAATTGGAACCATGGACATCACTTCAACACCGCCTCCAATGACAATATCTTGTGTACCTGACATTACGGCTTGAATTGCAAAATGTATTGCTTGTTGAGAGGAACCACATTGTCTATCAACGGAAGTTCCAGGAACCGATTCAGGAAATGATGAAGACAGAATTGCATTTCTTGCAACATTGCCTGACTGAGCACCAACTTGGTCTACACAACCAAAAACAACATCGTCAACAAGAGCAGGATCCATATCAAGCCTAGAAGTTATCTCATCTAATACTTTTGCACCAAGATCAGCAGGATGCCAAAGACTTAATTTACCATCCCTTTTCCCACCTGCAGTTCTTACTGCCTCAACAATATAAGCTTTCTCTGCCATAAAAAAATCCCCACTAAAAAAATTCTAATGGGGATAATTGTATCAACAAAAAACTATTTTGTAGATTTTGCCTTGCTGGTTATATAAGCTTTTCTGATTTCCTTTAACAGGCTATTACGGATTTTTGCATTCTCTTTTAAGAATAAACTAGCTTTTACTTTTCCTTGTCCTATAGTTTCGCCATCCATTTTGTAGAAAGCACCAGACTTTTCAACAAGACCAAGTTTATGAGCATAATCCAATATTTCACCTTCAGAATTAATGCCCTGACCATACATAATCTGAAACTCAGCTTGTTTAAATGGAGGTGAAACTTTATTTTTTACAACTTTGACTCTCGTCTCATTGCCCATAATTTCATCACCTTCTTTAACAGCACCTATTCTTCTTATGTCTAATCTTACTGAAGAATAGAACTTAAGAGCATTACCACCAGTTGTTGTTTCAGGGCTACCAAACATCACACCAATCTTCATTCGTATTTGGTTAATAAATACAACTGTTGCTCCAGACCTTTGTATATTCCCTGTAATCTTTCTGAGAGCTTGAGACATTAATCTGGCTTGAAGGCCTACATGATGATCACCCATCTCACCTTCTATTTCAGCTCTTGGAACTAATGCTGCAACTGAATCAATGATAACTAAATCAACACTATTTGATCTAACCAACATGTCAGCTACTTCTAGAGCTTGTTCACCAGTATCTGGCTGTGATAATAATAATTCGTCGACATTTACACCTAGCTTTTCTGCATATTGAGGATCTAGTGCATGCTCTGCATCAATAAATGCACATGTTCCACCCTCTTTTTGACATTGAGCAATAATTTGAAGAGTTAGAGTAGTTTTACCAGAAGATTCTGGTCCATATATCTCAGTAACTCTACCTTTTGGTATGCCGCCTATACCTAATGCTATATCTAACCCTACTGAACCTGTTGAAATCGAAGGAATATCAAGATTTTCTCTATCCCCCATTCTCATAACGGTACCTTTACCGAAATGACTATCTATATCTGCAAGCGTATCCTTTAATGATTTTGAACCTGTATCTTTTGATTTAGCCATAATAACTCCTTACTGTATATTTATACAGTATAATAGTAATTAAGAAATTTACAACATAAAAGTATATTTTTTCTTTATTTTATCTTACAGTCACACTTTTATAATAAAGTATCAACATTAAATTATGGCATTTGTAGTAACTGAAACTTGTATAAAATGTAAATACACTGATTGTGTTGAAGTTTGTCCTGTAGATTGCTTTTATGAAGGCCCTGACTTTTTAGTTATTCACCCAGACGAATGCATTGATTGTGCTTTATGTGAACCAGAATGTCCGATTGACGCTATTCTCTCAGAAGATGAACTTCCAGATGATCAAATAGACTTTATTGAAATCAATGCGCGTCTTTCAGAAGTTTATGAAAATATAACTGAAGCAAAAGACCCTCTTCCTGAAGCTGAAAAATATGAAACTGTTAAAAATAAAAGAGACTTAATAGGCCTATAAAACAATTAGTTTGGAAAAATAAGAACTCCGCTTACAAAAATCAAAGCAGCAAAGAAAATCATTATATTTAATTTATATTTAGATAGTAGGTGATTGATTATTTTTGGCATTAAAAATAATGAAATCAAACAACCAATTGCAAAAGGCATAAGTATCTCTAGCTGCATGTTTGCTATGGAGCCAATAATGATTTCATAGACTCCAATTGATAATAAAATTGCGCTTCCAGAAATCCCAGGTAGTAAAAAAAATGAAAATGCTATAAATCCAATTAATACAAATACAATAAATGATGGGTTATTTGATACCAGACTAATGGTATTAAGCATTGCTGCAAAAATTGCTCCTGCTAGAAAATAAATTATCCAATTCATATTAAACTTAAATTCGTTTTTTAATCGAAAGGCTATTAAGAAAGATATTGAACACATCAAGAATGATAAGAATATTAAAAAACCATTCGTATACTCAGAATATAAAAATAAAATAAATTTTGAGGCAAATATTACGCTAATCGCCATAGCAATAAAAAAAGGAATTATTACATCAAGAAAAAAAACCTGATTTAATTTCTTAAAATTAAATGAAAAATTACTAATTTTTAAATTAGATAAAAATAAAATAAATTTTTCATATACTTTAAAAGCTATAGCAACAGTAGACCCAGATATACCTGGAAGAAGTTCAGCAAGACCAACAAAAAAACCTGCTATAACAAATCTTAACCTTTCAGTCATGAATCATTTCCATCAACAGATGTTCCTGAGAGCATTGGTACAAAAGCAACCTCTTCAAATACGTCTTCTTTAATATCCTCTCCCTCTAACTTAGTTATGACGTGTAATTGTTGAGATTTAGAATTTCCAACCGGTATTACAATCTTAGAATTTATATTTAAGCAATCAATCAAATCTTGCGGGTACTGACGAGGTGCTGCTGCACATAAAACACCATCATATTTTAGTTTTTTGTCCCAATCCGTAAAACCATCACCATATTTAAACAAAACATTTTTGATTTTTAATTCGCTTAAATTTTCTCTTGCTTTTGTAACTAAGGGTTTGATTCTTTCTATTGCATGCACCTCTTCACAAAAATGTGACAAGACAGCTGACTGATATCCACATCCAGATCCAAGCTCTAATACTTTTTCAAAAATTTTCCCTCTAGATTTTGTATGTGATATAAGGTGCTCTGTCATTTTGGCAACTATATAAGGTTGAGAAATGGTTTGCTTATAACCAATTGTTAAGGATCTATTTTCATAAGCCCTAGATTGGAGAGCATTATCAACAAAAATATGACGAGGCACTTGTGACATTGCATCTAGAACTCTGAAATCTTTGATACCCATATCTAAAAGAGTTTCTATCATCTCTTCTCTAACTCTTCTAAATGTGAAGCCTGAACTATTCATTGAAGTGTGATTTAAGATTTTCTCTTAGCATCTCCTGATCAAGATCATAATCTAATACAGAAATTGAAATATACCCATCGTGAACGGCATTTGCATCAGTTAATGTTGATTCATTTACTGGTTCTCCAGAGAGGTTGTATCTATATCTTTTTGTATCTCCATCTGAGCTTATCTCAATGGGTCGTGATGGAACTCCTCTTTTTGCCAAAGATGTTACCCGTATTCCTTTACATTCATCCTCTGATATATCTGGAAAATTTACATTAAATACTTTGCCATGAAAATCTTCAGGTAAGTTTTTGACAGTATTAATAATCTCTAAAGTTCTATTAACTATAAAATCCATATTAACTGTTTCATAAGAAGCAACAGATAATGCTATTGGGGGATATTTAAGTTTTCTGCCACCTACTGCTGCACCTACGGTGCCAGAATAAATAACATCCGTTCCAATATTTGCTCCATGATTGATGCCAGAGACAACCATATCAAATTCAAAATCAACAATTCCCAGCAAACCAAAATAAGTACAATCCGCTGGTGTACCATCAACAGCATAAACTCTATCTTCTACTTTTCTAATTTCGGTTTCTTTTAAAAAAGAAATAGCTGCACTCATTCCACTGCAATTATTTTCAGGAGCTATAATCCATACATCATGTTCTTCTGATAATTTCTTAAAAAGATTTTGAATATTGGGAGCCTGATAACCATCATCATTTGTTAATAAGATTTTCATAAGATTTCTTTGAGGTTTACTAGTGATTGAACTGCTATAGCTTTATGCTCACCTATAATACCAATCTTTTCAGAAGTTGTAGCCTTTAAACCAATATTAGATTTTGAAATTTTTAAAATCTCAGACAAACTATCAATAATATTATTTCTATGAGGACTTATTTTAGGTGATTCACAAATTATAGTTGCATCAACATTGCAAATCTCAAGATTCATTTCATGAATTTTTTCTAAACAAAAATTAATTATCTCCTTGCTATCGAGCCCTTTATTGGAAGGATCTTTGTCTGAGAAGAATATACCTATATCTCCAAGGGCTGCAGCGCCTAGGATGGAGTCTGCAATTGAATGAAGGAGAACATCACCATCTGAGTGAGCTTCAATTGCATAATCGCATTGAAGCATATAGCCCCCTATAATAAAACCTGTTCCAGGTTTATAGGTATGTAAATCAAAGCCACTGCCAACTCTTGAGTTTAATTTTCTTAGAAGATTTAAATCATGATTATAGGTAATTTTAATATTTGAGGCTTTGCCTTCTAATTTTGATACATGATAACCCTGGGATTCCATTGCAAACGACTCATCTGGAACATCAATCTTTTGATCAATAAGATAAGCCAATGAGGACTTTAATTTATTAAATTTTGATATTTGGGGAGTTTGTACTAAGTAATAGTCTTGTTTATTTATAGTTTTATTAGATTTACTCTCCTTAATAGAATCGACAACTGGTTTGTAGAAAAAAGAGCAGTCTGATTTAGAGCTGGTTATCTTTTCATATATTGTGACTAAATCTTTAGCAGTTATGTTTGGTCTAGCTGCGTCATGAGTAATGACATAATCATAATTTTCATTAGTTTCGTTTAAAGCATTTAGTACTGATATGGCTCTAGTCTGACCGCCCTCAACTATTTCCACTTTCTCATTATCAAAAAAATTTTGTTCTTTAATAAAATTATCTGATTTTGAAACTGCAATTAGTATTTTTGATATAAATTCAGATTCTATAAAGGGTTTTATTGTTTTCTCTATAACGGACTGGCCATCTAGATACTCATATTGTTTTGGAATATCGCTCTGAAATCTTTCACCAATTCCTGCTGCTGGAATTATTGCTAATACTTTATCCGTCATCTTTAGATTCGTCTTCGTCCTTGAAAGATATAAACTCTTCATCAGGATATACTAAGTTCAATTTTTCTCTAGCAAAATTTTCTACATGTTCGTTTGACTTTTGTGCATTCTCAATTTCAAATTCTAAAATATCATTTTGTTTTTTTAGTTCATTGTTTTGTTCTTGTTGAAGATTATTTTCGCCAAGTATTTGAGTTTTCTTTTGATAAGAGTTTTCCCCAAAGAAAATACTGTTTAGCAGCATAATTATTAAAATAAGTAGGACTAAAGCTAAAGAATAAAATAGTCGATTCATTGACTTAGATTGATACTAGGAAACTCCTCTTCTATCCATAGCAATCGATTGTATTTTGCAACTCTATCAGATCTACACGGAGCTCCAGTTTTAATTTGACCTGCTCCAAGACCAACAGCTAAATCAGATATAGTCGTATCCTCAGTTTCTCCTGATCTATGAGAAATTATGGATTTATAGTTATTTTGATTAGCAATATTAATTGTTTCTATTGTTTCGGTAATAGAACCTATTTGATTAAATTTAATTAAAATTGAGTTAGCTAAATTATTTTCTATGCCTTCTTGGAAAATAGTCTTATTTGTTACAAACAAATCGTCTCCAACTAATTGACACTTGGAGCCAATTTTTTCGGTAAGAATTTTCCAGCCTTCTGAGTCATTTTCATCCATACCATCTTCGATAGAAATAATTGGGTATTTATCCACTAAACTTTCTAAATAATCAGAAAAAGATTCAGAGTCTAAGGACTTGCCTTCACCAGCTAAATTATAATTTTTACCGTCATAAAATTCACTTGCAGCACAATCCAGTGCAATAAAGACATCATCTCCTGGTATGAGACCGGAGATTTTTATTGCTTCAATAATTAATTTGATTGCCTCTTCATTAGATTGTAAATTTGGAGCAAAGCCACCTTCATCCCCCACTCCAGTAGATAATTTTTTTTGTTGCAATATTGATTTAAGATTCCAATATATTTCGGAAGACCACCTCATAACCTCTTTAAAAGTCTTTGCACCTTTTGGGATAATCATAAATTCTTGAATATCAATATTATTATCAGCATGCTCTCCGCCGTTAAGAATATTTAACATAGGCATAGGAAGGTTAGATTCAACATCTATTCCAGTGATATTTTTATATATCTCGGCAAAATGTTCATGCAATGAAATATTTTTATCTTTTGCTGCTGCATGAGAAACTGCTAATGAGACAGCTAGAATTGCATTAGCTCCAATATTTGACTTGTCACTAGTTCCATCTAACTCAATTAATTTCTGATCAATTAATTGTTGATCGTTTGGATCTAATTTTTCAAGAAGTGGGTTTATTAAGTCATTAATATTACTTACAGCTTTTTGAACTCCTTTACCCATGTACAAATTACCGCCATCTCTTAACTCTAATGCTTCCTTGGTTCCTGTTGATGCTCCGCTTGGTACTATTGCACTTGCTTTAATGCCATTATCAAGAATTACATTACAAGAAACTGTAGGAAGACCTCTTGAGTCTAAAACCTGAATAGCTTTTATTGATTGAATTGAAGCCATGCTTACTAAAAAATATCTAAAGTTTCTTGGCTTTTTACAAAAACATCTAGATCTTTAATTTGCTGTAAAAAAGGTTCCAGCATATCAAGACGAAGAGCACAAGGACCATCACATTTAGCTTTATCAGGATCTGGATGTGCTTCTAAAAATAGACCTGCTATTCCCTGAGAAATACCAGCTTTAGCCAAACTTAATAGATATTCCCTTCTTCCTCCAGCTGCATTACCAAGACCTCCGGGAAGTTGAAGTGAATGCGTAACATCAAAAATTGCTGGCTTACCAAGATTCTTGAGAATTTGAAAATTAAGAGTATCTACAACTAAATTGTTATATCCAAAAGAATTACCCCTCTCACAGAGTGTAATTTTACTATTACCAGCTGATTCACATTTTTCTATAATGTTTTTCATCTCGGGTGCTGACAAAAATTGTGGTTTTTTAAACTGCAAGATAGCATCTGTTTTTGCTGCAGCAACCACTAAGTCAGTTTGCCTTGCTAAAAAAGCTGGTATTTGAACAACTTCACATACTTCACTTACTGGCTTAGCTTGATCCGGTTCATGAATATCAGTAACTACAGGAACATTAAATTCTGTTGAAACTTCTTGAAGTAATTTAAGACCCTCATCCATGCCTGGACCTCTGAAAGAGGACACAGAACTTCTATTAGCCTTATCAAATGAACCTTTAAAAATATAATTAATCTCAAGCTTATCTGATATTAATTTAAATTTTTCTGCAACTTGCAATACTAAGTCTCGAGATTCAAGTACATTCATTCCTCCCATTAAAGTTAATGGCTGTGAATTTCCAATAGTAAAGTTTCTAAGTTTCAGATCATTCATAATTACTTATCTATTGTACTCTTAATGTAGCTATTGAAAATAGGATGTCCATCTCTTGGGTTAGATGTGAACTCAGGATGAAATTGACATGCTAAGAACCACTTGTGATCTGAGATTTCAATCATTTCAATTAACTTACCATCAACCGAAGTTCCAACTAAATTTAACCCAGAATTAGAAAACTGATCTACATATTTTGGATTAACTTCATACCTGTGCCTGTGTCTCTCAACAATTTCATGCTTTTTGTACATTTTAAATGCTTTTGAAGATTTCTTGAGTTTACATACCTGGCCACCTAACCTCATAGTGCCGCCTAGATCAGAATTTTTATCTCTTTGCTCTTTTTTACCAGAGATATCATTCCATTCTGTTATTAGTGCAATGATTGGATGCTTTGTTTTTGAATCAAATTCTGTGCTGTTGGCACCTTTTAATTTAAGAACATTTCTTGCATATTCAATCATTGCTACTTGCATTCCTAAGCAAATGCCTAAATATGGAATCTGATTCTCTCTTGCATATTTACATGCCAAAATCATACCCTCGATGCCTCTATCACCGAAACCACCAGGAACTAACACTGCATCAGTTTTTGACAAGACTTTTTTTACATTTTTTGGTGATAGGGTCTCTGCAAGGACGAAATTAATATTCACTTTGGTCTTATGTTTTATGCCAGCATGCTCTAAGGCTTCATTTATAGATTTATATGAATCTTGCAACTCAGTATATTTGCCAACAAAAGCTATATTAACTTCTTTTTGTGGGTTAAGACTTGCATTAACAACCCTTCTCCAATCTGATAGTTTAGGATCTTTAGATTTAATATTAAGTTTTTTAAGTATGATTTGATCTACTTTTTGTTTATTTAACAAAAGTGGTATTGAATAAACTGTATCTACATCATGCATTGAAATAACATTGTCTTGAGCAACAGAACAGAATAAAGCAATTTTCTTTTTCTCATCCTTGGGGAGTTCTTGTTCGGATCTGCAAATTAAACAGTCAGGACCAATGCCTAGTGAACGTAACTCTTTGACAGAATGTTGAGTTGGTTTTGTTTTAAGTTCTCCAGAAGCCTTAATGAATGGAACTAAAGTTAAGTGAACAAATGCCCAAGATGTTGATGGGAGCTCCAAGGCCATTTGTCTTATAGCTTCAACAAATGGTTGGCTTTCAATATCACCAACTGTCCCACCTATTTCAACAATAGCTATATCTTTTCCTTGTCCACCCTCTTTTATCCTTTTTTTAATTTCATTTGTTATATGAGGTATGACTTGAACAGTACCGCCTAAATAATTACCCTTTCTTTCGTTTCTGATGACTGTTTCATATACTTTTCCAGCAGTGAAATTATTTTTCTTAGATGCCTCAAATCTAACAAATCTTTCATAATGACCTAAGTCTAAATCAGTTTCAGTACCATCGTTTGTTACAAATACCTCACCATGCTGAAATGGACTCATTGTTCCAGGATCAACATTAATATATGGATCAACCTTAATAAGTGAGACCGATAGTCCCCTTGACTCAAGCAAAGCTCCTATAGAAGCTGCAGCAATACCCTTTCCGAGTGAAGAAACCACTCCTCCGGTTATGAAAATGTACTTAGTATTGGCCATCATTTAATTGAATCATGATGGGATAACAGAATAACAGAATACGCCTAAGAGTGAAATAAGCTTTATTAATATAATTAAAAAATTAGCTTATTTTTTTATAAACTCTTTCAACTCTGGATTTTATTCTAATCATTATGTCATATGAAATTAAACCATTAGCTGAGGCGAGATTATTGATTGAATGATTAGGTGAAAAAAACTCACACCAATCTCCCACATTACATTCTTTAATATCAGAGACGTCTATAGTTGTTACATCCATGCTAATCTTTCCAAAAACACTAGCATCTTGATTATTAACTTTTACAACTGTTCCATCTTTAATGTGCTGAGGCAAACCATCTGCATATCCAAGATAGACAGTAGCTACTTTCATTCTTTTTTCTGCAATGGCCCTTCCGTCATATCCGACCCTTTCTCCTATATTAAGTTCCTTAATATTTATTATTGGAGATTTAAGTGTAATAGCTGTTTTTAGTTCTTCATTTCCGATATATCCACCAAATATTCCAATTCCTACTCTTACCCAATCAAAACACTTGTCAGGAAAGTTTAAAACACAGCCGGTATTTGCAATACTTTTAGTTACTCCGGAGTGTAAATCTTTGTAAAGTCTCTCAAACCTCTCGAATTGCTCAGCATTTGAGGGATCATCTTTCTTATTGGATGCAGCTAAATGAGTCATAAGTGTAAAATTTATATCTTCAAGATAATCTTTATAAATCTCTAAAAATCTGTCTATTTCAAAACCCAGTCTGTTCATGCCGGTATTAACTTTTAACCATAAATTTTCAAAATTATTGTTTTTAATAATGATATTTAATTGGAATTCGTTATGAACTACTATATCTAAATCATGCTTCTTAGCTAAAAGGTAATCCTCCTGAGAATATATCCCCTGCATGAGGACAATTTTTTTTTGTGAGATTTTTCTTAAATCAATTGCTTCATCAAGTCTTACTACTCCATATCCATCAACCAGATCATCGATATCAGATACTATATTATTAAGCATGTGACCGTAAGCATCAGATTTGATGACTGCTAAAAAATTTGAAGTATTTGAAGTTTTATTTTTTAATTTTTGAATATTGCTTCTTATGATAGATGGGTCTATTTCAAGAATGCTTTTTAATGTCGTCATTCAAAAGAGTCGTAATATCCATCGCTAGAAAAATTTTCAAAGCGCGTATATTCTTTTAGGAATGTTAAATTAACAGTTCCAATTGGTCCGTTTCTTTGTTTTCCAATAATAATTTCAGCTTTATTGCCTTGATCTGAATCTTCGTTATAAACCTCATCTCTATAAATAAACAAGATAACATCAGCATCCTGTTCAATAGCACCTGAATCACGAAGATCTGCCATAATTGGTCTTTTGTTAGGTCTTTGTTCTACCGCCCTATTAAGCTGAGAAAGTGCTATAACTGGAACATTAAGCTCTTTTGCTAAAGATTTTAATGATCTAGATATTTCTGATATTTGATTCACTCTATTTTCTGTTGATGTTGGCAACTGCATTAACTGAAGGTAATCAACTACGATTAGTGATAATCCATTCTCCTCTTGCCTTGCAAGCCTTCTGGCTTTTGCACGAAGCTCCATTGGAGTTAGCAGAGAGCTATCATCAATCCACAATGGTAAATTCTTGAGTCTTTCACCTTCTGAAAGTAACAATTTTAGCTCGTTGTCCTTTAACATTCCTGAGCGAACATTTTGCTGATTTAGTTTGCTCATTCCTGATAGCATTCTAGTTGTTAAAGCTTCACCAGGCATTTCTAAACTGAATATTAAAACGGCACCATCATTATCTTTTTCAAGCAAAACATTTTCAGCTATATTCATAGCAAAAGATGTTTTACCCATACTTGGTCTTCCAGCAACCACTATAAGATCACCGTTTTGGATGCCCTGGAGTTTGGTATCAAGATCTTTAAACCCTGTAGAAGAGCCAATTAATCCCCCAGCTTTATTAGACATCTCATGAAGCCTATCCATTGTTGATGGAATTAATTCTTTCATCGATTGAAGGCTTTGATCATTTTGACTAGACTCATCATTCAATGCAAATATCATACTTTCAGCTTTGTCTAATAATGCATTGCCATCTTGTCCTTGAGGGTTGTTGATTAATTCAGAAATCTCAGAATTAGCTTTCATTAATTTTCTGGTAATAGATCTCTGTCTAATTATTTCAGCATACGCTTCAAGGTTAGCAGCAGATGGAGTTGAAGTGGCAAGTTCAATTAAATAGTCTTTTCCACCAACCTTATTAAGAGAATTTTTATTATCTAATTTTTCTGAAACTGTCAGAGGATCCAGAGGTTTGTTTTCTTCAATCAATTCAGACATTGATTGAAAGATAATTTGATGGTCTTTGCCATCAAAATCATTTTCTTTAATAACCTGTATTACTGTATCAAAACGATGTGTTTCGAGCATTAAACCACCAAGAACTGCTCTTTCAGCTTCTCTTGCTTGCTCGTTTTGATTTATAGATAAGTCAGACATTGGAATATGATTTTTACATCATATTTTAAAATATACAACTACTCAGCTAATACTTTTACAGTTACTTCTGCAGAAACCTCAGGATGAACAGCAATAGTTATTAAATGATCACCAATTTCTTTAATTGGTCCGTCTGGCAGCTGAACCTCACTTTTATCTATTTCGATATCGATATTTGTAAATGCTTCGGAAATCTCTCTTGTACCAACTGAACCATACAATGCTCCCTCTTCAGTTACAGGCACTGCAATTTCACAAGTCTTACCATTGATAGTCTCAGCTCTTGCTTCAGCTTTAGTAAGCATGTCAGCAGATGCTGCTGCTAGCTCATCTTTTCTTGCCTCTACCTCAGCAATATTTTTATCACTAGCAAATGCTGCTTTCTTCTGTGGAATTAAAAAGTTTCTTGCATAACCAGAATTGACTTCAACTATGTCACCAATTTCGCCTAATCTTTGTATTTTATCTAATAATATAATCTTCATAATCTTATTGGTGCATATCCGTGTATGGTAAAAGAGCTAAAAATCTAGCTATTTTAATCGATTTTGTAACTTTTCTTTGATTTGATGCTGATACACCTGTAACTCTTGCGGGTATTATCTTTCCTGTTTCAGTAATAAATTGTTTCAAGATATCAATATCTTTGTAATCAAATTTCTTAGGCAATTCATATTTACTCATTATCTTCACCTTCTTCTTGTTTAGCTTCTGATTTATCTTCGACATCCTCTTTTACTGGCTCAGGATCTTTCTTAACGTCTTCTTTATCTTTCTCAACTTCAGACGGTTCAGGTTTTTTGTTCTTTGATTCAACAAAGAGGCTTGAATCTTCTCCGTTGTGTTCTTTTACAACTAAAAATAAATGCCTAATGATGGATTCGTTATATTTAATTTTTGTTTCTATTTCTAATAATTTAGAAGGGTCACCTTCAAGGTTAAATAAAATATAGTGGCCTTTATTATGATTAGCTATTGAATATGCTAATTGTCTTCTTCCAATATCTTCTGTTTTCACAATATTAAAAGAATTATCTTTTAATAGCTTCTCAAAATCTTTTTTAAAGTTATCAACCTTAGAAGAAAGGTTGGGGTTAAGAACTATTACTGCTTCGTACTTTTTCATTTGCTACCTTATGGTTAAAGATTTGCTTCTTAATTGATGCAAACCAAGGAATGCGCATTCTAATGGAATTGATATGTAGAATCAATACTCGCTTTTAACTATCTTTAAAAGCTTGGAAAGCCAACTTTGATTTTGCTCAGCTATTAAATCATCATTTTTCTGCTTAAAACCATGATCAACCAATCCAATGGATGTTGCGTAGATTGGATTTTGCAAAATACTTTCCATTCCAGAGAATTTATTTGGAATACCTAGTCTTACAGATGTCTGAAAAATAGATTCTGCTAATTCAACTACACCTTCCATTTTCGATGTCCCGCCTGTGAAAACAATACCAGCAGAAATCTTATCCTCAAATCCGTTTCTCGTAATTTCTGCCTTAACAAGCTCAAATAACTCTGTATACCTAGGTTGAATAATATCTGCTAGAGAGCTTCTTGAGAGTTCTCTTGTTGGTCTTCCTCCTACACCAGGAACTTCAATACTTTCATCATCTTTTGTGAACTCAGCCACTGCACAACCGTGTTTTTGTTTTATATCCTCGGCCTGAGGTGTCGGAGTTCTCAACGCTTGCGCTATATCGCTAGTTACCTGGTCACCAGCAATAGGTATTACTCCAGTAAAAACTATTGAGCCAGAATTAAATATTGCTATGTCGGTAGTACCTCCACCAATGTCAACCAAACATACTCCCAAATCTTTTTCATCTTCAGAGAGAATAGAATGAGAACTTGCTAATTGCTCTAAAACAAAACCATCAACAGATAGGCCACAATTTCTTATACATTTTTCTATATTTTTTACTGCACTGTTAGCACATGTAACCAAGTGAACCTTTGCTTCAAGCCTCACCCCAGCCATTCCAAGCGGGTCCAAGCTAACTTCTTGACCATCAATCACGTACTCTTGAGGAAGGACATGCAAAACATTTTGATCAGATGGAATTGATACTGCCTGAGCAGAATCAATAACTCTGTCAATATCATAAGGTGTAACTTCTTTATCTTTAATGCCTACAGCGCCTTGAGAATTAAGACTTTTAATGTGACTGCCAGCAATGCCTACATATACAGATCGGATCTTATCCTCAATCATCGATTGAGCTTGTTCTACGGCCTTTTTAATTGCATCAGTAGTAGCATCAATATTTACAACCACTCCTTTTTTTAAGCCGCTTGATGGGTATGCACCGAGTGAGATTATTTCTAGTTTTTGAGCTTCATTATATTTACCTACAATACAAACTACTTTGGAAGTACCTATATCTAAGCCAACAACTATATTAGAATTTTTACCATTATTTGCCATAATCTAAAGCAACTCCATCCTTATACCTTAAATCTATCATACTAGGAATTTTTCTATTTTCGTACAAGTAATTTAAGGTATCTTTTAATGAATTAAATTTATTATTTGAAAGTTTATTGCCAATCATTATGACATGTAAATTCGTTTGAATCTGCCATCCTGAAATATGTGAATAGGTAATTTTTACTATATTAGTATTATCAAAATTATTCACTTTAAAAAAATTAATAATATTAAGCGGCTCTTTCAAATCTTCTATGGGTCCATTTACAGAAATCAAATTAAGAAAAGTTTTATCAAATTTAAACTTTTTTAAATTGGTATCTACAAAAAATTCATTATTTAATATAAATATTGGTGTTCTTGTTTTTATATTTAATTTTGCAGAATTACTAAATGGTTTAACATTTAGAAAGTACTCATCTATCCAGTCCTGCTCCTCAAGTAAATCTTTAATATCATTCTTTGTCTTTAATTCACCTAATTTTTCAATGAATATTTTTTGAGACTTTAAATATATTTCTGAATCTAGCGAAATATCAATATTTAAACCTTTTGAAAAAACTGATCCAGTAAAACAGAATACTATTAAGGCGTAAAAGGTTTTTTTAAAGTTTTGCATTAATAATATTTTGAACTACTTCCTCGTATTCTAATCCAAGAAAGCTTCCTGATTTTGGAACACAACTGTGTGATGTCATTCCTGGAACGGTATTAATTTCAAGAACATGAAATTGACCTGTGATGTCTTGGAGAATATCAATCCGTGCCCATCCTCTGCAGTTCAGAGCATTATATGCATTTGAAGCAACCACATTTATTGCTGAGTGTTCCTCAGAAGTAAGATTAGCTTCAATAAGCCCTGTATTATTTGAGATATATTTTGCATCATAATCATAAAACTCATTCTCAGTTACTATTTCTATTACCGGCATACATTCATCATTGATAATTGTCACAGTAAACTCTTTTCCATCTATGCAGTTTTCCATTAAAAATGGTCTATCTATATTGTTTGCATTATTAAGAGCAACCATAAAATCTTTATCGTCTTTTATCTTAAAAATATCAACGCTTGAGCCTTCTTGACTTGGTTTTAAAAAATAGTTTTTATTTTGAAAATCTTTGAAAGTTTCATTTAAAAATGGTTTTAAAGTCTCATAATATTTCCATGATGGAGTCATAACATTATGAGATTTTAAAATTGTTTTACATGTATTTTTATCCCATGTATTTCTGCAAGCTTCTGGCCCTGATCCAGTATAAGGTATAGATAAATCATCAAATTTTTCTTGGAGATTACCTCCTTCACCCTCAAACCCATGCAATGCTATAAAAATAAGATCATACGTTTTAAAAATATTGAAATCACTAATAGTTTTAAAATCTACAATAGTTGTTTCATATCCTAATTTTTTTAGGGCATCATAGACCCCCTTGCCACTTTGCAAAGATATTTCTCTTTCTGATGACGAGCCGCCACATATGACAATAATTTTTTTTATTTCTTCCATGTTTCTTTTATTAATTCGCATACGCTTGAAACACTGCCTGCACCCTGGGTAATAAGAACATCGAAACTATTTTCTTTTGATTCAATAAGTTTAATTACATCATTATGTTTTTTGATATACGAAACATCTTTATGTCCTTTTTGCTTAAGTGTTTCAACAATGGTTCTTGAATCAATACCTCTGATAGGATTTTCACTTGCAGCATAAATATCCAGCATTATCAATGAATCAACTTTTTTAAGAACTTGAATAAAATCATCAAACAATTGTGCTGTTCTAGAAAATCGATGAGGTTGAAATATCATACAAATCTTTTTTCTAGGAAATTCTTCTTTGCATGCTTTTATATTAGATAAAATTTCTATTGGATGATGACCATAATCATCTATTAGAATTTTATTATTCGAATTAATTTTAATATCTGCCTTCTCATACCTTCTGCCAACTCCTGTAAATTCTTTAATGCCTTTTTTTATTGCATTTATAGGTAGGCCTTCTTCTATACATACAGCTATAGAAGCTGTAGCGTTATAAATATTATGAAAACCAGGCTGCCTGATGCAAAAGGCATATTTTTTACTTCTTTGATTATCCATAATCTCAAAGGTCTGAAATCCGTTTTTATAACCAGAATTTAAAATTTGAAAATCTACATTTTTTGATTTTCCAAAAGTAATCTGTTTTCTTGAAATTCTTTTTGTAATTTTTTTTATATTTTTATCATCTCCATTAACTATCAGATATCCATAAAAAGGCACATTCTCTGAAAATTGAATAAATGAATCTAAAAGGTTTTCAAAATTATTGTCATAGTGAGTCAAATGATCATCATCTATATTGGTTAATATCGCTACATCTGGGTTTAAATGAGTAAAAGATCCATCACTTTCATCTGCTTCTGCAATTAAATAATTACCCATACCTAAATCAGAGTTTTCATCGGTGCTTAAAACTTTTCCTCCAACTACATATGTTGGGCTTAGTTCAGCAGTATTAAAAATTTTTGCAATCATGCTTGTTGTAGTTGTTTTACCATGACTTCCAGCGATGGCTATGCTCTCATAACCTCTCATAATGCTACCAAGCATTTCAGCACGAGGAATTATTGTTATACCATTCTTTATGCCTTCAAGAATTTCTGGATTTTTATTATCAATAGCAGTTGAGACTACTATTAAGTTCGCTTTTTTGATGTTTGTTTTGTCATGACCTATAAAGACTTTTGCGCCCTCTTTCTTAATTTTTTTTAGCTCATATGTATCATTAATGTCAGACCCAGATACTTTGTAGCCCTTTTTAAGAAGCAATCTTGCTATACCTATCATTCCGGCACCGCCTATGCCTACAAAATGTATATGTTTTATTTTTTTAAAAAAATTCATTTCATTTGCTCAAGGTATTCGATAACTTTGCCTGCGATAATAGAAGCTGACTCAAGATGGTTTTTATTTCTGTGTAATTTCCATGTATTGTATGTTTTTTGATTAACAATTGTTGATATCTTTTTTTTAAGGGCATCTAAACCATCTTTTTCTTCATGTATAAGCCCCATATTTAAGTCCTCAATATGTTTTGCATTATAAAGTTGATGATTATCAATAGCAGACGGTAACGGTATCATAAGCAGGCCTTTGGATAATGAGGTAACCTCAGAAACAGATAAGGCTCCAGCTCTAGAAATAACAAAATCAGACCAGCTTATTAATGATTCAGGGTTTTCATAAAACTCTTTGACTTCAGCCTCAATATTAAATTTTTTATAAAAGTCCTTTAAGTCTTTATCCTTTCCTTTACCAGATTGATGCTTAACCAATATTTTTTTACTTAGACCTTCAAATGCCATTGGGATATTGGTATTTATATACTCTGAACCCTGACTGCCACCAGTTATGTATATCTTTGTAATCTCAGAATAATCTTCCTTTGGAACTTCTGTACGAAATTCTTCTCTAATGGGGTTGCCGGTAATGCATGTATTTTTGAAAGTTTCTTTTAATTTAAAAGCGCTAAAAATAATCTTTGAAAACTTTCCAAGCAGCTTATTAGCTGAGCCCAAGACAGCATTTTGTTCATGGATAAATATTGGTTTTCTAGATATATAGAATGCAATACCAACTGGAACTGTAATAAAGCCGCCAAACCCAATCATAGCATCGACTTTTTCATTTCTAATAATTTTTAAAATTTTAAAAATACTTATTGGTATAAGTAGCAAAGATTTAATTTTTTCGAAAAAATTTTTACCACGGAATCCCTCCATCGATATGAAGTGGTAACGAAAACTTGTTTTTTTTAGTGCATTGACCTCAATTGGAGCGCCCGAACCAATGAAAACAATATCATGACCATTGTGTTTTAATTCATTGCCAACAGCTATTGCAGGAAAAATATGTCCGCCTGTTTTTGCTGCAGATACTAGAATTTTCATACGATTATATTAATTTGTTTTCATTATTTATTCTTATAACTATTGCTATAAGGGACATCATAATAATAATACTAGTTCCACCGTAACTAATAAATGGAAGCGTAAGTCCTTTAGTTGGAAGCAAACCAATATTCACTGCCATATTAAATAGAGCTTGAACTGCTATTAAAACCATAATTCCAAAAGAAACATACCCTTGAAATAGCCTGTCTTTACTAAGAGAATCAAGGGCTACTCTAAGAATACCAATAAACAAAACAACAAACAGTGCAATCAAAACCAATCCACCAACTATTCCAAGCTCTTCAACAAGAATTGCAAAAATAAAATCTGTATGAGCTTCTGGTAAAAAAAAGTTCTTTTGAAAACTATTACCGATACCTAAGCCAAACCACCCTCCTTGACCAATGCTTATTAATGAATTTGAAAGTTGCCATCCAGCATTTCTTACAACATCCTCTGCAAAAGGATCAGTGAAAGCAAGAACTCTAGCCAGTCTCATAGGTGAGCTTGAAATCGCTAAATATCCCAATAATGATATTAAAATTGATAATAAGCTGAACTGAAAAAAAGATATTCCTGCATAAAATAATATTGCAACAACAAGCAAGCATATTATTGCTGTAGACCCAAGATCAGGCTGACCCATTATTAATAATGAAATAATAAAAAGAAGAAACAAAGGTTTAAGAAAACTTCTTAGAGTATTAATTTCAGACATTCTTCTAACCGAATAACCAGAAATATATAAAATTAAGCTAAATTTACAAACTTCTGACGGCTGAATGTTTATTGGTCCTAATCTTATCCATCTAATGCTCCCATTTACTGAAGTACCTATATCTGGAATAAATAAAGCAATTAACAAAAGAATACTTATAAGCATAAACACCCAATCAGCTTTAAATAAAAAATCAGAGGGCAGCAGCAAAAAAATACTCATTGCAAGCAACCCAGCTGAAATGAATATGAGCTGTCTGCTAGCAAAATAAAATGGGTCTCCTGTCATCTCATCAGCAACATAAATACTAGATGAAGCAACCATAATAAACCCAAGGCTCATTAAGCTTATAAATGAAAATAAAATTAAAAAATTGTTTGTTCTATTCATCTTGGTTTAAACAAGAATTGAAGTGCTCTCCCCTAATCTCAAAATTCTTATAATCCTTACCACTTGGATATCCAGGTGAAAATAAAATATTCTTTTTATTTGAATCTTTTAGATATGAAATAATATCTTCAAGTGTATTAAATAATTTTTTGTTATTGTTATCTAAACATGCATCAATTTCTTTTTTGTGCTTCCCATAAACTAAAATTTCTTCAGGTCCATTTATCTTAAGAGATTTATGATTTTCCTTTGCTGGATCACCACAAACAATTAATACAAAATTTTTCAAACCAAAAAACTTTATAGCATTTTCAAGAGCAAAGAAGAGCGAGTTAGAGTTGGTTGATTTTGAGTCATTAATGATCGATGGAGTAATTTTTTCAAACCTATAAGGAAGGTTTTTTAGATCTAATTTTTTTGATTCTTTTCCTGTTATCCACCTGAAGAGTTCGTATGGATTATTTTCATTTGAGAAATTTTTTGAAGATTGTATCTTTTCTTTAGCACTTTTGTAGGCTTCAAAAGACCCGTGATAATCTAAATGATCTGGTGCTATATTTAAAAGGATCCCATAATCTAAATCATTAAAATTCATCTTATCTAATTGAAAACTGGATAACTCTATAATTGAATATGTTTTATTATTATTAATCACGTCTAGCATTGGATTACCGATATTACCAACAAGATTAACTGTATCTATTTCTCTAATAAGTTGTTCTAAGTGGAAACAAGTTGTGCTTTTTCTATTTGTTCCTGTGATGCCTATTTTTATTGAGTTATCTTCCTTAAAAAAAATATCAAGATCCGTAATAACCTCAGCGTATTGTTTAAGTGATTCATATAAATCTTTTGGGATTCCAGGACTGCAAAATATAGTTTGATAATCAGAGAGGTTATTCTTTTTATTATGCTGATCTATATTTTCATCAAAAATATCAAAAGGAATATTTCTATTAGTTAAATATCTTTCGAAAGATTTTCCGGTAACCCCATAACCATATATTAAAGATTTCATTCCTTAAATTTATCGAAGTTTTAATGTAGCTAATGCTATTAAAATTAGAACTAATGTAACTATCCAAAACCTAACAATGATTTTAGGCTCTGGCCAGCCTTTTAATTCATAATGATGGTGGATAGGTGCCATTAAAAATACTCTTTTTCCTCGAGTCTTATAGGAAATAACCTGAATTGCAACACTTAAGGTTTCTATTACAAATACACCCGCCATGATTGCAAAAACTAGCTCATGTCTTAAAATCACCGCCAGTATTCCTAATATTGCTCCTAAAGTTAGTGAACCAATATCTCCCATAAAAATTTGAGCAGGATACGTGTTATACCAGAGAAAACCAATACCAGAACCAATAAGTGCTCCACAAAAAACTATTAACTCTCCTGATAATTTTAGGTGAGGTAAATACAAATAATCAGCAATAATTTGGTTACCCATACTATAAGCGATAAGTCCGAGAGCTCCCGCAATAAGAACAGATGGCAATATAGCAAGGCCATCAAGACCATCAGTTAAATTTACAGCATTAGATGATCCAATTAAAACAAACATTCCAGTTGATATGAATACAAAGGCGCTCATAGGAATTATTAGATCTTTAAAGAATGGAACAATAAATGAAGTTTCAGCAATCAATTCAGCAGAATGATATAAATAATACATAGCTATAAATGATGCAATAATTTGTAAAAATATTTTCTGTTTAGAATTAAGTCCGTCTGAACTTTTATTTTTTATTTTTAAATAGTCATCAAAGAATCCAATTAAAGCAAAGGCGATAGTTGTAAAAAGAACAACCCAAATATATCTGTTGCCTAGGTCGGCCCATAGTAACGTGGAAATCACTAAGGACGATAAAATTAAAAGTCCTCCCATAGTAGGTGTTCCTGATTTTTTATAATGAGATTCTGGTCCATCAACTCTAACATGTTGCTCAAACTGCATAGACTTGAGAGACTTTATTATTATTGGGCCTAATAAAATAGATATTAATAATCCAGTTACTGTACCGCCCAAAGTTCTTACAGTTAAATAACGTAAAACATCAAAACCTGGATCTATGTCTACAAGAATAGTGCCTAAATATTCAAACATTTATAAATCTCTCCATTTTTATTCCCCTAGAGCCTTTAATCAGAACTATGTCTCCACTTTTAATGTTTTCTTTAATAAATTTTTTAAGATCATTTTCATTATTAAAAAATAATCCATTTTTGCCATATCCAGATACAGCATATTTTGTTAATTCTCCAAAACCAAGAAAAACATCTACTTTTTTTCTTTTTGCATACTGTCCAACATCAGCATGCATCTTTTTTCTGTATCTTCCTAATTCAAGCATGTCACCCATAATGAAAACTTTTCGCTTATTAGAATTTGATAAGAAATCAATAGCTTTTTTTACAGATTCTGGATTCGCATTGTAAGTATCATCAATTAGTAAAGATCCTCTTATCCATTTCTGTTGCTTTTGTCTTACTTGAGTGTTCTTTTCTAATCTTTGATTAAATAATTTTGGTGAATTTTCAATTAAATATGATACGGCAAATGCTGCAAGAATATTTTTAATGTTATGAACTCCTGACAATGAAGTTTTGATTTTATGATCTATATTATATTTATCTGAAATAATATTAAATTCTTGTTTTTTTATTGAGGATTTTATATTTATTGCATAAAAATCAGCATTTTTTTCAGTGCCAAATGTAATTAATTCTTTTCCTCTAATTATTTTTTTCCAGAATTTTAGGTGTTCTTTGTTTTCATTTGGAACTACTAAGTAACCGCCATTTTTTATGTTTGAGACTAACTCAGATTTAACTTTTAAGACTCCTTTTATATTTTTAAGTTTTTCTAAATGAGAATTGCCAATATTTGTAATTACTCCAATATTTGGTTTTAGAATCGAACTTAAATATTTTATGTCTCCAGGTTTAGCTGCACCCATCTCAATTACTAAATTTTTTGAGTTTTGTTTTGCATTAAAAATACTTAAGGGCATTCCAATTTCATTATTATAATTATTTAAAGTCGATGAGCTTTTTGATAAAACATTTGCAATAATTTTAGTTGTGGTAGTTTTTCCGTTGCTTCCTGTTATGCCTACAACATTTCCATCAAAAGATTTAAGAATATTGCTTGTAATCTTTTTAAGAGCAGAAATGGAATTATTGACATAGATTATGTTTTTATTCTTAGAAGTTTTATATTTCTTACTGTCAGTTATTACAAGGCATGCTCCTTTGTGAATTGCTTCATCAACATAATCATTACCATTAAAATTTTCTCCGTTTATAGCAATAAATAGTGAGTCTTTTTTGATAGTTCTAGAATCAATAGAAATATCTTTTATCTGAATATTCTTTTTGATGGGAGTATCTAAATATTTAGATAAGTCATTTGAGTTAGTTATAAATTTCATTGACTACCTCATGATCGCTAAAAAATAGTATCTGACCATCTTTTTCTTGTGTCTCTTCATGCCCTTTACCCAAAATAACCAAACAGTCATCTTTTTTAATTAAATTTGTTCCATGAATAATAGCTGCTTTTCTATCTTCAATTACATCAATTTTGCTTTTACTATTATTGCTTGCAGTGGCATCAGATAAAATTTCACTAAACTCTTCATTTCTTGAGTTGTCAGATGTAAATATTACCTTATCAGCATATTTCAAAGCAGCATTAAGCATTAATGGTCTCTTTGATCTATCTCTATTACCTCCACAACCAAAAACGACAACCAAATTATCAAAAAAATCTTGCAATGACGATAGAAATAAAAGAAACCCTTCTGGATTATGCGCGTAATCAATAATTATATTTGCAGGAATATCTTTTATAAAATCGCTCCTGCCTTTAGGAAGTTTTAGAAAGTCCAATTTATTCATCTTATTTTTATCAAAGTTTGATAAACCAGCAGAACAAATAGCAAAAATTAAGTTAGCTATATTGAACTTTGGAAAAATAGATGTCTCAAATTGATATATTGAATCACCTTTTTCATTCTTCTGGATTATTTTGAATAATGATTTTTTGAAAGAACATTCAAGAATTTCGTAATATAGATCAGTAGAGGGGTTATTAGAAACTTTTGTTAGCGAGCTATCTTTAATGGATATATTAGGGTTCTCATTTAAAATTTTTTGGTTGATAAATTTACTTTCAGATTCAGTACTAAAAATTTTTAATTTACTTTCTGCATAGTTTTCAATGTTTTTATGATAATCAAGATGATCAGATCCAATATTTAATATAGATGAAGATTTAAAATACTTGATATTCTCTAATCTATTTTGATCCAATGCATGTGAGGATATTTCAATACAAACTGCGATATTATTTTTGATTTTATAAAAATTAAATATTTCAAATAATTCAAAAATATCAGGCGTTGTTTTTTTTGATATAGATTGATCTAATGGATTGGTATTATATTGAGTTCCGATAGTACCTATATATATCGAGCTAAAACCTTTTTTTGTGAGTAGTTGGTGACATAGATATGCTGATGTTGTTTTGCCATTTGTTCCTGTAAATGCATAGTAATTATGATTATTTAAATTATTAATTTTATAGAAAGCTTCTAGAACTCTAAAAATTTTTTCACCACCACTAGATTGAAGATCTTTTACATAAATAATATTTTCATTTGATGAATAAAAATTTTTATCGTTATGAATAGCTAATTTTGCTCCTTTTTCAAAAGCTTCATCTATATATTTGCTTCCATGATTTTGTGTACCTTTTAAAGCAAAAAAAATAGAACCCTCTTTTACTTTGTCAGTTGTGTTTGTAATACTCGAAATTTCTATTTCATTAGGAAATTGAATGCCGAGTATTTGTGCTAATTTATTCATCCTCTAAATAACCTAAATAATTTAAAGAGCTTTCAGCAATTTCTGCAAATAGAGGTGCGGCAATCATGCCACCTGAATATGCGTTTAGTCCAGGATCCTCAATTGATACAAATATTGTTAATGATTTCTCTGATATAGGAGCAATACCAACAAAAGAAGCGCGATACAGATCTTCAGCATAACCTGATCCTGATCTAATCCTATGCACAGTTCCAGTTTTTCCACCCTGCGTAAATCCATCTATATTTGCTTTCTTACCAGTACCAAACTCTACAACTTTTTGTAATGCGTCTAATGTGTGATCGGCTGATTCTTTTGAGATAACTCTCATATGTGTTACCTCGTCATTTATAAGTAGTTTGAAATCTTTGCGAATTCCCTTATTTGCAAAAGTTGAATAAGCAGATGCAATTTGATATGGGCTTACTGTAAAGCCATACCCATAGCCCATACTGGCGATCTCTCTATCAGAAACCTCTTCTTTACTATTAATTAAACCAAAAGCTGCCGATGGAAAGTTGATTGATATTGGTTTACTAAAACCAAAATTATAGTAATTAGCCTTTAAAGCATCGTATCCTAATCCTAATGCAATTTTGGATGCTCCAACTTGGCTTGAATGAGCAATAATTTCTTTAGGAGTTAACTGAACATAATTTTTAGTGTCAGAAATAATCTTCTCACCTAATTGTAAACGTCTTGGTAACTCCATTAATTCATCAGGATTTATAACACCCTCATCTATAGCCTTTGAAAAAACTATAGGCTTTATAACAGATCCTAGCTCATATGCATCAACAAGAGCCCTGTTCTTTTGAATTGATCTGTTTGGATTGTTGGGGTTATAAGAAGGATAGCTCGCTATTGCTAATATTTCTCCGCTTAAATTATCAAATACTAACACTGTTCCTGATTTAGCTTTATTTTTTACTATAGCCTCAACTAAATATTTATAAGAATAAAACTGAATAGTTGAATCAATAGTTAAGACTATATCTTGACCTTTAATTGATTTTTCAATCTCAATAGGTTTCGAAATAATTTCTTGTTTTGCATTTTTATAAAACTTTTGTTTTCCACTCTTTCCTGAAAGCATAGAATCGTAACTTTTTTCTAGTCCCTCTTGCGCTCTATCCTTTCCATAAAAACCAACAAGTGGAGCAATCTGTTCACCTAGAGGGTAATGTCTGCTGTGACGTATTTCTATCTCTAATTCATTAAAATTAAGATCTGCAATAATTGACTGCTCTTCAGCAGTTAAACCTTTTTTGAGAAGAGTTTTCCTTTTAAAAGGCTCAGTAATAGAAATACCTTCATCTATCTCCATAAGGTCTTTAAGCTTCAAAAATTTATCAATATTTAAACCCTTTAAAGCATATAAATCATAATTAATAATAGAAACTGCTAACGGAAACTTATTTCTGTCATATATCCCTCCTCTTACGGGATTAATTTCTCTATACTTGATATATCTTTTTTTTCCTTCATTTTGCAGAAAAAGGCTGTCTTCGATTTGAACTAATATAATCTTATAAACAACAGCAAAGATTGCTCCAACAAGACAAAAGCATGTAACGAATAGTCTCCAATTTATGAAATTAATTTTTTTCATCAACAGTGCTTTTAATTATGATCTTAGGCTTCCGTTTAACCATGCCAAGATCTTCCTTAGCAATGCGCTCAATGTAAGCAGGTGAATTATTGGTATATGACTGAGTAATAAGTTTTATATTTTTATCTTTAAATGACTCATGCTCTTTGATTAGGTTTTCTTGATTGTTATTTAATCTATTTATTT
>Ga0181604_10000540_pt1 | contig 34628 bp, 33 predicted proteins | sample 041ome_12_FD_148663 | JGI IMG/M metagenome (GOLD analysis project Ga0181604, IMG submission 148663) | Coastal salt marsh microbial communities from the Groves Creek Marsh, Skidaway Island, Georgia - 041410US metaG (spades assembly) | ecosystem: Environmental > Aquatic > Marine > Intertidal zone...
ATTATAACACTACTGGAGGTAGTAACTATGTGGACAAAACCAACAGCAATCGAAATGTCATGCGGTTGTGAAATTAATATGTATGCTCCAGCAGAAGGCGATCGTCCTCTGTTCTGAGCCGCTCTCAGGGGGGCGCATGCCCCCCTGAGCTTTCAACGTACTTATAATCAAAAAAATAAAAACAGGTGTGTCTTGGAGTTAATTGTTCTGGGCGCTGCTGCTGGCGGCGGTCTTCCTCAATGGAATTGTGCGGGCGGTCAAAGTCATTACGTATGGAACGATGACCGACCTGCTCAAACGCAGGCTAGTGTCGCAGTAGGCCATCCTGATTTGGGTTATGTGGTGATTAACGCGTCGCCGGATTTGCGACAACAGATTATTCAGACTCCAAAACTTCACCCAAGGTCAAACCACCGAGATGGCGTTCGGAACTCACCGATTCAGGCAGTGATTGTCACCAATGCAGATGTCGATAACGTTGCAGGCCTCCTCAATCTCAGAGAGAAGCAAGCGTTCGACATTTACGGCCCAACCAAAGTTCTTGAAATCCTCAATGAGAATTCCATTTTCGCCGTACTCGACCCTGAATTTGTGCGACAGCATCCCTTAGAGACTCAAGAAACCATCAGTCCGCTGCCTGGATTAGATATCGAGTTATTTACTGTCGCCGGCAAAGCTCCTCTTTACTTAGAAGATCGGCTAGGCATTGAATCTGGGGATCTCGGATTTACTAGTGGCATTGAAATTCGAACCGAAACCGGAAAAACGCTGGTCATTTCCAGCTGCGCAGCGATCGATCAACCTCTTCTCGAACGGATTCAAACCGCAGACCATTTGTTGTTTGACGGGACCGTCTTTGAGGACGATGAGATGCCAAAACTCGGACTTGGAAGTAAAACCGGTCGTCGCATGGGACACCTACCAATTTCCAGTTCTGACGGCCCACTCGCTCGGCTCGCCGAGTGCCCACTCCAAACAAAACGCTTTTTTCACATCAATAATTCAAACCCAATATGGGATCCTCAGTCAGATGCGTATCGAGGCATTCAGAGTGCTGGCTGGGATATTTGTCACGACGGATTGGTACTTCAGATATGACAACGAAACTTTCCCGCGAACAATTTGAAGCAGAAGTCACAGCCATCGGTGCTGAGCAGTATCACAACAACCACCCCTACCATCATCGGATGTATCAGGGCCAATGCTCAATCGATGAGATCCGCGCCTGGGCGCTTAACCGTTTTTGTTACCAACGCATCATCCCCGTGAAAGATGCATTGATTATGGCTCGGATCGATGACATCGAAGACCGCCGAGAATGGCGTCAACGCATCGTCGATCATGATGGAGAAATCGATGACCATCCAGAGGGTGGTCTCCGTCGCTGGTTGGCATTAACAAGCCAACTTGGCTTTAGTAAAGAGTACGTGATGTCAATGCAGGGCGCGCTACCAGCTACGCGATTCGCATCGAACGCCTATCTCACCTTTGTTCAAGAACAAACGGTACTCGAGGCCGTCGCTTCCTCGCTCACAGAATTGTTTTCACCAAATATTATTGCCGAACGTGTTCAGGGCATGCTCAAGAACTATGACTTTATTACGGAAGAGAGTTTGACGTATTTTTCGTACCGCAAAGCACAAGCCAATCGTGACTCAAACTGGGCATTGGATTACATCGATCAACATGCCCAAACTCGCGACGACCAAGAACGTTGCCTAACGGCACTGAAATTTAAGTGCAGCATGCTATGGGCGATGCTTGATGCACTGGCATCAGCCTATCATCTTGGCGGAACCATCCCTCCGGGTGCTTGGGATCCGAGTACGCGGGTCGGACTATTGAGTCAGAGTGCATGAGCGTTCAACTTGTTGCCACCTCAGCCATTCCAAAATTTGAGCGAGGCGTCCGACTCAAGCATGATACCGTAAGGGAACGACATGTAGTTCTAGGACCGGAAATGCTCATTGAATTGAATCAAACTGGAACAGCAATTATGAACCAGATTGATGGAGCCTCGACCGTCACCGAGATCGTTGATCGATTAGCTCAACAGTTTGAGGTCAACCCTCAAGATATTTCACAGGATGTCGCAGAATTTTGCACATCGATGATGCTAAGCCGGGTCCTGAGCATATGACAGAAACTACTATTCCAGCCCCTCAAGTTTTGCTCGCCGAAGTGACGCATCGCTGTCCATTGCAATGCCCTTATTGCTCAAACCCGACAGAACTGATCAAAAAAGATATTGAAATTTCTACAGCTGACTGGGCACGAGTCTTCAAAGAGGCAGCCGAGTTGGGGGTACTTCAAGTCAGTATTTCTGGCGGCGAGCCTGCGGCACGAAGAGATCTGACCGAATTGATCCGAGCAGCACGAGACGCTGATCTTTATGTCAATTTGATTACTTCGGGAATTGGAATCACGAAGAGCCGACTGGACAATTTAGTTGACGCCGGCTGTGATCACATCCAGTTATCATTACAAGACGTGGACTCCGACGGTGCCAAATTGATTAGCAACCTCAATCAAAGCCTCGAACGTAAACTGGAATTTGCCAACTGGGTTGCTGAGATGGGCGTACCACTGACCATCAATGCGGTGATGCATCGTCTCAATCTTGACCGCTTACCAGAAACCATCGAACTGGCCCAACAATTAGGAGCGAGGCGGCTTGAGATCGCCAACGTGCAATATCACGGCTGGGCTTCATTAAACAAACATGTATTGATGCCAACACAAGAACAATCTGACAAAACTAACCAAATCGTCGCCGATGCCCGAGTGAAACTCCAAGGACAACTCTTGATCGATTATGTCCCGGTTGATCACTACGCGGAATATCCCAAATCATGCATGAATGGCTGGGGACGTGTCGCTTTAATCGTCGCTCCCGATGGCTCTGTCCTCCCGTGCCACAACGCGACGACCCTAGAGCATCTTACCTTCCCGAACGCGTTGGATCAGTCATTAGGAACTATCTGGTATGAATCACACGCATTTAATATATACAGAGGTGATGCTTGGATGCCGGAAATCTGCAAAACCTGCGATCGTAAGGAAGTTGACTATGGCGGTTGTCGCTGTCAGGCACTAGCAATACTTGGAGATGCATCAGCAGCCGATCCGGTTTGCTCAAGAGCGCACCCACACGCACTAGTGGTCGCAAATGATCACGTCTCACAAGGCTATGAAGTAGGGACGGAAAAGCAAATCACTTATCGACCCAACAGTTAACAGCGTAAAGTTTGTTCTGCAACAACTCTTTCGCTAGACATCTGAGAAACTCAACAAAGGCAAAATGTTTGTCAACTCTTAAAAATGAGCCAACGTTCATCTCGTTCTTACACCCTAAAAATCTCAGCAGGTTTGCCGACCAATTCGTAGCAGGAAGGATCGAGCCTGGCGAAGTCCGCCGGATTGTGGGTCACCACAATAATTGGAACCCGAGACTCAGTGCTCGCAGCCTGAATGTTCGTGATTAGCCGTCCGACGTTCTCTGGGTCAAGCGATGCTGAGGGCTCATCAAGCAGTAATAACCCTGGTCTGGCAAGAATTCCGCGAACAATGGCAATCCTTCTCTGCATCCCGAGAGAGAGCTGACCAGGACGAAGACTTGAGACATGTGATAAATCGAATAAATCGAGCCACTGCTCATGTAGCCGTTCATCGTTACAAACAATTTTTAGATTCTCAGTCACTGAAAGCCATGGCAATAAAGTTGGCTCTTGGAAAACTAAACGCGCATTTAGCGCGGCGTTGTGAAGACAGATACCGCGCAACAATGTTGTTTTGCCAATACCGGAATTTCCACTGATCAGTGAGACAGGTGAGTCACAGGATAGATCTCCTGCGCGCACGATCAATTGGTTACCAAACCAACAATCAGGCCAGCTGATCATCTTTCCGCCACTGCTGCACGCGCTGTTCAAGTGGCCGTACAGCTACCCACTCGATTAACTGCATCGCGATCATAAAACTCAACGCGTAGGCCAAAATCATATCGACCTCAAAAAGCTGGAAATAAAGATGAACCTGAAAACCAATACCAGACGACCGACCCAATAGCTCAACCACAAGAATAATCTTCCAGGTCAGTGACAACCCGGTCCTCAATGCGGTAAACAAAAAAGGTTCTAGCTGAGGGATCCAGATCAACCGAACCCTTTGGATCCAAGATAATCGATAGATCGAAGCGAACTCGTCATATCTGGTCTCAAACTGTCTCACGCCGTCACGAACATTGGTCGCTATAAGTGGCGCCTTGTTGATAACAACAGCCAAAACCGCAGCCCACTCAGTCATTCCCAAACCCAGATAACAGATAACAATAATGACCAGCGCAGGCATGTTGAGAAATGTGTTGACCCACGGCCAAAACCAGCGATCGAGTGTATCTGATCGACCGAGCGCGACCCCGATCGCAATCCCCACGGCCCAAGCCAAACCGAACGCCACAAGCACCCTGCCGAACGTGGCACCCAAGTGTATCCACAACTCACCATTGGCACCCTCTTGCAGAATTTTTTGGCCGACCGCAACCGGGCCCGGAAACGCATCCGACTGCGCCAGGTGGCTCGTGATCCCCCAAGTGATCACGAGCACGACTAGTGAGATTGTGGTGGCGAATCGCATGCTAGTTGTTTAGTTAGATGCAAAGAACGCTCCAGTATCCAAAACCGTATTGGGCTTAATAAGTTTGCCGTCGCCGTATGATCTCATCAGCTCAAACATTGCCTGCGCGGACTCGAAATCAAACGAATCACCAGGAGCGCCTTGCCTCCACGCAAGCCGAAGCGCTTGGAACTCCTTATCTGATTTCGCCTTGATTAACCCTTTTAATGGCTCCCAGGCAGCGTCGTTGGTTTTCAAAACTACCTTGGCCTCGCGAGAAGCTTGTCGCAACCCCTCGGCAAGTTTTGGATTCTTTAAAGCCCAAGACTCCTTGAATACGTATCCTAGCAGGGGTGTTTCGGCAGACAGACCGAGTTCGCCTGCTGCATCCTGAACATCGACAACTCGTTTGAAACCTTTCGCCTCTAGCTTTGCGAGGAAGTGCCAGAAATTGATCACCGCATCGACTTCACCTGACATAGCCTGCTTGAACAAAAGCGGTGGCGCACCGAAAACTAGTTCGTTTTGTGAAGCCAAGTCAATACCGTAACGCTTTTTCGCTATAGCTTGGATCACGATCCAACTCTTATCTACCGGGCCACCTGCGATACCGATCCGCTTTCCTTCTAAATCTTTCAAACTACTGATGGAACTCTTTGGCCCTACCATCAGACTGCCGACGGCTTTTGAGTATGGAGTGAATTGGTAGTCCCTACCCTCGCTTCGTTGGTTAGCTACCCAAATCCAGTCTGTAACTATAACGTCGACAGCGTCGTTCTGTATGGAAAGGGTAGAAGCTTGTTTCCCTGCTACATCAACAACCTCAAGATTAAAACCATTCTTTTTATCGAGCTCTAGACGTTTGATAGTCTCCAGCTCCCACTTCACCGTCCCAAACTTCAAAGCGGCGAGCTTTACGTCTGGAAGAGTATTCGCGAAACCTGATGTCGCATAGAGACACGCGACGCAGGCGAATAGTGTTTGTAATAACCTCATTAAAAAGACTCCTTCCGTTCTCAGGTGCTACTGTTCGATCAATGTTTCCCATCTTATCGTTTTTTTTAAGGTCAGCCGTAGTAACGGGTTGTTTCTATAAAAAAACAACAGTTGATCTACATTCATTGGTTGTACCTTGGGGAGAAGTTTCCAATAACAACCGTTTTACCGATTACACGTCACTTCTTGTTCGCCTTTAGCCTTTAGCCTTTAGCCTTTAGCCTTTAGCCTTTAGCCTTTAGCCTTTAGCCTTTAGCCTGCGGAGCATTTCTGATTTTCACTACCGAGAATTGCAACCCACTTAAATGGACCCAGCAGATTGAAATTGCCCGGGCCCTAATTCACTACCCAGATCTGTAATTGCTCGATGAGCCATCAGTCGGGCTTGATATCGCATCTTCCAGACAACTTTCCGACAAACTTCAGCGGCTAATCTAAAAGCAATACTTGGACATCCTCTCGTACATCCATGTGACTGACAAACCGAGACTGGAGGATAATCTGGTGATCCTCGCCGGCCACATTCAAAATCTTGAAGACTTTAGGAGGTAATCAATTTGGTCATCTTTCACTATTTTTTCTTATCAAACTCCCTCTATTCGCTCTCTGGCAAACTGAGGAATCCAGTGAGATCCTCGTTTGGCTGAGTTCATTCAACCCCTGCACTTATTTGGTTGAACTGATCCGTGTTGGGCTGCACAGGGATGCTGTCTCAATAACCACAAATGTTGTCTTAGCTATGAAATGCCTTCTTTCCGCCATGGTTCATACTATTTTCAAACTAGAAATCTAAAGAAATAGGGCATCAGGCTCATCGTTGAGCAATTTTCTGGCAAACTAGCGCTCAAATAGTTCAACTCCACCACTCCAAGGGCTTTATTTCGTATGGCACAGTTCGTATATACGATGAATCGGGTCAGCAAAATTGTTCCCCCGAAACGTGAAATCTTAAAAGATATCTCTCTCTCCTTCTTCCCAGGCGCCAAGATTGGTGTTCTGGGTCTCAATGGCTCAGGGAAGTCGACCCTCTTAAAAATCATGGCTGGCACCGACACAGAGATTGACGGTGAAGCGAGGCCACAGCCAGGGATCAATGTCGGTTACCTACCGCAGGAGCCACAGCTCGATCCAACACAAACCGTCCGCGATGCAGTCGAAGAAGGAGTTGGTGAGATCAAACAATTGCTGACCCGTTTCGATGAGATCTCGGCGGCCTTCGCTGAACCTATGTCCGACGACGAAATGAATGATCTGTTGATGGAGCAAGGTGAGCTTCAAAACCAAATCGACTCAGTGAATGGTTGGGAGCTCGATCGGATGCTGGAGCAAGCCGCAGATGCACTGCGTCTCCCCCCTTGGGATGCAAGCATTGAGCACCTCTCCGGTGGTGAAAAACGTCGAGTCGCACTGTGCCGCTTGTTATTGCAAAAACCCGATATGTTGTTGCTCGATGAACCCACCAACCACTTAGATGCAGAATCAGTGGCTTGGCTTGAGCACTTCTTAGTCGATTTTGATGGCACTGTCGTGGCAGTCACGCACGATCGCTACTTCTTAGACAATGCAGCCGGTTGGATTCTCGAGCTAGATCGCGGTCGCGGCATTCCGTTTGAAGGCAACTATTCCACTTGGTTAGACGCCAAAGAAAAACGTCTTGAGCAAGAACAAAAGACGGAAGATGCTCGTCAGAAAACGATTAAAAGCGAGCTGGAATGGGTTCGGCAAAATGCCAAAGGACGTCAGGCGAAATCCAAGTCTCGACTCAAAGCCTTTGAAGAATTGCAAAGCCAAGACACTCAAAAGCGCAATGAGACTCAGGAAATCTATATTCCACCTGGACCTCGATTGGGTGACAAGGTGATCGAGTTCAATCATGTCAACAAGGCGTTTGATAACAAAATGCTGATTGACGATCTGAGCTTTTCCGTTCCAGCCGGGGCGATTGTCGGTGTCATTGGTGGTAACGGTGCGGGTAAATCCACGCTATTTAAGATGATCATTGGACAAGAAACGCCCGATTCAGGAACGGTGGAATTGGGTGATACCGTCCAATTGGCCTTTGTCGATCAGTCTCGCGATACCCTCGATGGGTCCAAAACCGTCTGGGCTGAAGTCTCCGATGAGCAAGACAACATCACCGTTGGTAATTACACCATCCCAAGTCGCGCCTATTTGGGTCGATTCAATTTCAAAGGTGGTGATCAGCAAAAGTTCGTGAAAGACCTCTCAGGTGGTGAACGGAATCGGCTCCATCTGGCAAAAACACTCAAACAAGGTGGTAACGTCCTACTGCTCGACGAACCGACCAACGACTTGGATGTGGAAACTTTACGCGCGCTTGAAGAGGCACTATTAGCCTTCCCAGGGACAGTGATGGTGATCTCGCACGATCGTTGGTTCTTGGATCGAATCGCGACCCACATTCTGGCCTATGAAGGCGAATCTCAGGTCACCTTCTTTGAAGGCAACTACAGCGAATACGAAGACGATCGGAAGAAACGCTTAGGCGGAGATATGATCCCAACACGCGTCAAATACCGTCGACTTGCAGATTAATGGGGCGTTACTGGCCCTATTTGGTGTTATTACTTCCGCCCTTATTTTGGGCGGGTAATTTCATCGTCGGCCGGGCTTTTTCTGCGGAGTTAGGCGCCATCACCATGTCGTTTTATCGATGGTTACTGGCCTTGTGTTTACTTGCGCCCTTTGCCTACTCAAGGGTTCGTCAAGAACTTCCCATCATCTTGAATCATTTACCGATCTTGACAGTGCTGGCATTGCTCTCAGTCGCGAGTTTTAACGTACTGCTGTATCTGGGCCTTCGTGACACTGAAGCCACCAATGCGCTCTTGATCAACTCATCGATCCCCGTTTGGATCGTGCTCTTTGGTGTTCTGTTTTACAACGACTCCCTGACCCTCCGACGCGGGCTTGGCATTTTGGTCTCATTGTTGGGTGTCAGTTTTCTGATTTTCAGCGGACAATCTCAGGGGCTGACCGTCAATCCCGGTGATTTATGGGTGATTAGCTCATCCATCGGCTGGGCTCTGTACTCATTGACCCTCCGAAAGAAACCCAGTGGTTTATCCGGTCTTGGATTTTTAGCCTACATCGTTCTCTTTGGCGTCTGTTTCAACGGACTATTGTTAGCGATCAATCCGCTGGATGAAGCGCCCCTGCCGATGACACTCGATACACTCTACGCGGTCGGCTATGTCGCCATCTTCGCGTCACTCGGCGCTTATGTGTGCTGGAACTATGGCGTCGGTCAATTGGGAGCGCAGGTCGCAGGCCAATACATCCATTTGATGCCGTTTTACGGCGTTCTCTTAGCCTCGCTGTTTTTGAACGAATCGCTGTCTTATCATCATTGGGTTGCCGGTGGACTCATCGCAACTGGTCTCATTCTGGCATTAAGGCAATCACCGCATGCACTGGCATCCAAATCCAACTGAGCGACGGGCATTTAGTAGCCTGAAGTGGTCAAGCTTCCCTGAACGGGAACTCCCACTGTGGGTGGCTGATATGGATTGCGCGCCTCCTCCATGCGTCACCACAACTATTGAGGCGCGTGTCGCGCACGGAATTTTTGGTTACGGATCTGAGCCAAAACACTTCCGCGATGCCTGGGTGACACACCTTCAGGCTCGACACGACTGGGACATCGATCCCGACTGGATTGTTCCCATCGCAGGCGTCGTACCCGCGATGCGGTTTTCACTGATGGCCCACCCAGACATCCGGCATGTGCTTGCACCAAGCCCAGCCTATCCTTATTTTCAAACTGTCCCTCGGATCGAACAACGCACCCATCATCCGATCAGACTCCATCGTCAAGCAGGGGGACTCGAACCGTCGTTTGATGACATGGATGATCAATTACAGGCACTGAAGGCACCTGCAGCCATTTTATGGTGCAACCCTCAGAATCCAGGCGGGACCGTGTATTCAAGTCATCAAATCCAACAATTGGTTCGCATCGGCGCAAGCCATGGCAGTCTAATTGTCAGTGATGAAATTTGGGCAGATTTGATTCTTGATGACAACCAACACATCCCTCTCGGTCGCATGGCCCCGACCACTCAGCCCACCATCACACTGATGGCTGCGACGAAAACCTTTAATGTTGCGGGCTTCGGCTGCGCCGTCGCCATCATTCCTGAACCCGTCACGCGCCAACGGTTTTTGGACACACAGATCGCCATGCCGCATGTCACACCTCTAGCCTACGCAGTCACCGAATCCTGCCTCCGTGATGGCTGGGACTGGCATCATGAGCTCCTAGATGCCCTTCGAACCAATCGCCAAACGGTGCTCGACTGGGCGGCTCAACATCCAGAATTTGAGGTCACCACCGGTCATGCGACATTTTTGGCATGGATTGATTCGCATCAGCGAACCGATATCGCTGAACACTTTGCCAAACGTGGCGTGCGACTGTCACCAGGCAAACCCTTCGGATCAGAGACTGCTGTTCGCTTGAATTTTGGATGTAGCCCCGCCACCTTAAGTGAAGCCTTGAGGCGAATGGATGCTCAATAATGTCACCTAATCATTTTGGAGAAGCGAACCATGATTGAAAAACGCCCACTCGGACACACCGGTATTAACGTGACCTCGATCTGTCTCGGCACCATGACCTGGGGTGAACAGAATACGGAAGCCGAGGCCCACCAGCAGCTCAGCTATGCCTGTGATGAACGTGGCGTGAATTTCATTGATGCCGCAGAGCTCTACCCGGTTCCGCCCAAAGCAGAAACGCAAGGTCGGACGGAAGAGTATATCGGGACCTGGTTGCAACAGCGTGGCCGGCGTGACGATTTGATCCTCGCCACCAAAGCCTGTGGGCCAGGGGAGTGGGTTAACTATTTTCGGGGTGGACCAAGACACACCAAAGCGCATCTGGACGAAGCGATTGATGCATCCTTAGCTCGATTACAGACCGACTACGTGGACCTCTATCAACTGCATTGGCCTGATCGTCGAACCAATTTTTTTGGCCAACTCGGATACACTCACGACCAAGACGCGGAGGAAACTCCGATTGATGACATTCTGACCGCGCTCGAGTCATTGGTGGTCAGCGGTAAAGTCCGCGCGATCGGTCTGTCCAACGAAACACCCTGGGGTGTGATGACCTTTCTAGAGATTGCCCGACGTGAAGGTCTTCCCGTTGTTGCCTCTATTCAAAATCCCTACTCACTTCTCAATCGCACCTTCGAAATCGGATTAGCGGAAATTGCGCATCGGGAATCGGTCGGACTCTTGGCTTACTCGCCTCTCGCTTTTGGGGTGTTATCCGGAAAATATTTAGAAGGTGCGCGGCCAGCGGGTGCGCGGCTGACACTCTTTGATCGCTTCAGTCGATATTCCAATCCTGAGGCGACCCGCGCAACAGAAGCCTATGCGCAACTCGCGAAAGCGCACGGCCTGACGCTCACGGAAATGGCGCTCGCCTTCGTGACCTCTCGACCGTTTCTGACCTCCAATATCATCGGCGCGACTTCCTTAGAGCAGCTCAAAGAAAATATTGATACGCATCGCTTGGTGTTATCGCAAGAAGTCTTGGAGGGGATCGAGGCGATCCATGTCAGCCAACCCAACCCCTCTCCATAAGGATCGATCATGACCCCTCGTCGTAGCGCACTCTTCATGCCTGGCCACAATGAGCGAGCCATTGCGAAAGCAAAAACACTCGACTGCGATGTGGTCATTTTAGATCTGGAAGACGCAGTCGCCCCTGATACTAAACTGAGAGCACGATCCACGGCACGAGCGGCACTCATCGACGGCGGATTTGACCCCAGAGAGATCGCCATTCGCCTCAATGGCTTTGGTACCGAATGGATGGCTGATGATCTCTTAGCCTTCCATCAGGTTGCACTGGATGCCTTAGTCGTCCCCAAAGCGGAGTCGGCCGAGGATGTCTTCACGCTCGGCGAGCAGATGGACGCCCTTGGCTATCGTCCCGATGTTGAGCTTTGGTTAATGGCAGAAACACCAAAAGGAGTGCTCCATGCCTGCGAACTCTGTTCTGCGCACCCTCGGGTTGGGGCCTTATTGATCGGCACCTCAGATCTTGCCAAATGCCTTCGCGTCCCTCCCTCCATCGGGCGAGAGGGTCTCATCCATGCGCTCTCGCACTGCGTGTTAGCGGCACGAGAAGCGAACATCGATGTCTTGGATGGCGTGTGCTTAGACCTTGATCATCCAGAGCTCTACCAACTGCAGTGTGAGCAAGGTCGCAGCCTTGGTTTTGATGGAAAGACCTTGATCCATCCCTCACAAATCCACACGGCAAATGAGGTATTCGCGCCATCAAGTGATGCGATCGAGCGGGCGAGATCGATCATGGATGCGTGGCGAAGAGCCATGGCGGCAGGTGAAGGACTTTGTGTGTTAGATGGACAGTTGATCGAGAATCTGCACGTCGAAGAAGCAGAACGAACCTTGGCACTGCATCAGGCGATCCAAGCGCGCACCAAAGATCACTCATCCGTGTTTACCTGCTCTACAAACTGATCGAGGCATTTATTCGAGAGGCGTCACATCCACCGAGACTTCCAGGGCATGTTGGCCTCCACCGGTCATTAATCCTTTCAGAGGAACGACATCGGCGTAATCACGACCCCAAGCGAGAGTCACATGGCGATCAGAAGGTAACAGACCATTGGTGGGATCAAAATCGATCCAGCCAGTCCCCGGCACAAACACGCTGACCCAAGCATGAGAGGCATCGGCACCCATCAATTTGGGTTGACCCGCTGGCGGATCCGTCTCGAGGTATCCAGACACATAGCGACAAGCAATCCTTTTCGACCGCAGACAAGCGAGCATCAAATGGGCGAAATCCTGACAAACACCGCGTTTCTCAGACAACACCAACTCAACCGGGGTTTCGACATCACTAAAATGTTGGTCATACACAAATTCATGAAAAATGCGCTCATTGAGCGCGCGCGTCCCTTCAATGAGACCATAACCGTCAGTGAAACATTGATCAGCGAATTGCTGAATCTCCGGGATGCCAATCGGCACATAGAGGCTCGGCCGACAGTATAAGCGAGTCTTCGCCGGGATCCCTGATTGATCAGTGACATCAAGGTCTCGGCTCAAATCGACACGATTGGCTCGAACCTCAACCTCAGATTCAGCCAACACATTGAGTTCAGTATGGACCTCTTCAATCGAAAACCGCGACACACGATTTCCAAACAAATCTTGGCGCTCATGCACATCGTCAGTTCCTGGCAAAATCGTCAAACGCGCACTGAGAACCTGCTGGTTGAGCGTATCCCGAGGCAACAAGGTGGCGTGGCTGTGACTTAAACTCACCGGATGCACATACTGGTAACGGTTACGATGTCTGACTCGATACCGCATCAGCTCACCTTCACGAGATGTTGTGGCACATCGGCATGACTGAAATACGCCAGAGTAATGGCCTCACTGAGGCTCGATAAGATGTCAATTTGTTGGTCTAGCGTGTCGAATAAGGGTTTCTTCGGGGATCCCTGAATCGTCATCAGATCATCGGTTTGCGACATCTGAAGATTCGCATGAATCCGAAACGCCAGCTGCTGGAGTTGAGTCTTCCGCCCGACCAACTGTTGCACCGGTAATCCCTGCACCAAATGCTCCAATCGCTGAGCTAAATACCCAATGGCTCTGGGTGTTTCTGTATCGAGCAGCAGCAAATCCAAGATCGCAGTCGGATGCAGCCGCGTCCGGTATCGGCGCCGATAGGTCATCACCGTATCGGTCACTTCCAAAATCAGTTCCCACTGATTGATGTCCTGTGGTTTCAGACTCTGAAACGCGTAATTCAATAACATCAGTGTTTTACTCGCCCGCTCCAGATGTCGCCCGATATCCATAAAGCGATGCGCGAAGGTTCGACTCATGGTGTCATTATTGAGTCCAGAGAAAGTTGCCAACTGCATGAGAATCGCATCCACCTGATCCAATAATCGACCCGCATCAGCGTGTTTCATCCAGCCGATTCGTTCGATCATTTGTTCAAGATTCACCAAAGCACGCCAGGCATCGTCGCTCAAAAAGTCTGGAGTCGCTCGTGCGTTTCGCATGATGGCATTGATCAATTCACTCAATCCGCCGACGGCGGTCCGCATGAACACCAGTTGATGGATCTCGGCGGCGGCATTCTCAAAATTCAGCGTGTCGATTTGGAACTGTGACCCCAATAACCACAACGCAGCCTGCTGACGCTCCGTACGGGTATCAATGGCGCCAGCTAAGACCTCACGGACCAATCGAGTCAGACCATCGGCTCGCTCCACATAGCGCCCGAGCCAAAACATCGCATCAGCGACCCTGCTTGGGGTCATGGATTGATCGACGGGACCAAGCGTCGGAGCATCCATCTCCGCAAACATCGACAACTGATTGTCAGGCTCCATACCCATCACCCACAGGTCTTTGTATCGCTCGGGGGTGTTCGGCCGCAGTTGCGCCCAAGAAGCATCATGGTTACAAGAGGCCAGTCCACCCGGCATCACATCCACTTTTTGATCTTGTGACTGAGCGGTATACATCCGCAAGACGGCATGGGCTTCACCTCGGGCTGTCCCTTCTGCGACTGGCACGGTTTCTAAAGCAATCGCCTGCCAGGCAACCCAACTCGGTCGATCGGCATCAATGCGTGCTTTCAGGACTTGACGCTCGGCATCCGGAAGATCCCGAACCACAAACGACTCGCCGGCCGGAAATGCCGACGCATGACGGACCAAGACATCAGGCCACAGTGATTCAAACTCCTCATGCTCATCGGGATCACCCAACCACAGAGCCGGAAGGGTTTTCAAAATGAGATCTTCACCCAACAGCTTTTGGCACAGACCTTCGAGCCGCCCCATCCATAATGGTGAATCGATCACTCCAGAACCCGGTACATTCGCCATGCGTACGCCGCCACGGCGGACAGCGTCCATTAACCCTGGTGTTCCCTGTCGACTGAAGCCATTTAATTCCAAGGGATCAATATCTTGATCGGTCACTCGACGCAGCACCCCAGAAACCGGACGCAAACCACTTAAGGTCTTCAACATCAACCGATTACCACGGACTGTCAGGTCGTCGCCCTCGGCCAATGTAAAATCCAAATGGTTGGCTAAAAATGCGTGCTCAAAATAGCTTTCAACGGATTGACCGGGAGTCAGCAAAATCGATAAATCCTGATCACGACTGTCGGCGCGCAAAAACTGTCGTAACGTTCTGAAAAACCCAGATAAACGCTTGACCGACATGCGGCGTAATAAATAGCCCATGACCCGCGACATGATCAGACGACGCTCAAGCACGTAGCCAAGGCCCGCAGGAGCACGAGTACTTTGCCCGAGGACAAACCACTGACCGCTCGCATCGCGCACTAAATCATGCGCCAAAAAGCTGACCCAAGGGGTTTGTGGATTCAGTCCGTGGGCTTCGATCAAATAGTCTGGATTGGCAAACAGTAAATCCGCTGGAATCGAACCATCCGCCAGTAAATGCCGTTCCCCATAGATATCACTCAATAACGCTTCGAAAAACCGCATCCGCTGCGACAATCCGCGCGCTAAATGCTCAAAGGTCGACTCATTCATCAAATAGGGAACCACATCAAGTTGGCCCTGGCGGTTTTGATGATGCTTAGAGGTATGCGCCTGATAGGTCAGGCCATTCTCTTTGAGGCGACGCTCGACCTCTTCTGCCCAACGTGCCTGTTGATTACCCTCGTCATAGTCGAGCGCAGAAAACAAGGTGTCCCAAGCAGTATCGATGGTTTGCGAGGCAGTATCTGACATGAATTGTGATTAATGGCCAAAGAGACCAGAGTCTACCTCCTTGTTTCTCCAACCGGTAGTCAAACCCTCAACAGAGCGATCCCCGCAGTCCGCGCAACAACTCGAGTACCGCCTGGATTCTCGGAATCCGCTCAGTGGTGGGATGAAAGACTAAAAAGAATTCGCGACTCAATCGTAATTCCGGCAAGACCGCCACTAAGGGGGGGAGATCCTTTAATAAAAATTCATGCAACACCCCAATGCCAAGCCCTGAGCGTACGGCTTCGACTTGACCAATCGGTGAATAAATCGCGAGATTCGACTGCCAGTCATTCCAGACGGTTCGCGCGAGGTTTAACCGCGCACTGAATAACAGATCTTCAACATAGCCGATCAAGCGATGCTCACCCAACGCATCAATCGAGCTAGGGACACCATATCGTTGACAATACTCGTCGCTGGCATAGAGCCCCAATCCATAGGTTCCAAGACTCTCAAACTGCAGACGAGATTCTTCTGGTCGGCCCACCATGACGGCAATATCGGCTTCGCGACGCGATAGGGAAAATCCCGGGGTTTGCGGCACAATCTCAACGACGACATCCGGATGCCAATCGAATAAACGTCCCAACTGCGGTGTCAGCACTTTCAGCGCGAAGCCTTCAGGAGCAGCAACACGGACCGTCCCGGAAACCGACATCCCCTTTCGTTCAAAAATGGAACCTGACGCCTCAATCTCGGCTTCTGCCCGTTCGAGATAATCAACCAATCGACTGCCTTCATCGGTTAACTGCATGCCTTTACTATGCCGAGTAAGCAACGTGGCCCCAACGCGTCGCTGTAATTGATTGAGATGTCGTGACAAAGTCATCACGGAAATCCCTAACTGCTCAGCAGCTTTACCCAATTGTCCGGCTCTGGCGACTGTCAGAAAATAACGGGCGTCTTCCCAATTCATGGATCGGTGTTTCATTTCCACAAGATATATCATTTTTGTTGTATCAAAAAGCAACTATTTGCTCTTGAAGCGACAGTTTTGATTCGATTTAATCGAATCACTGCATGAATCGGGAGATCACGATGACGGTATTAGGGAATTTTATTGGCGGCCAACGAGTGAGTTCGCACTCGGATCGCACAGCGACTGTTTACAATCCGGCAACAGGTGAGGCACGGTTCAGTGTTGCACTCTCCTCGGCAGACGAGACACGTGCTGCCATCGCGAATGCCGAAGAGGCTTTTGCATCCTGGAGTAAAGTCACGCCACTGAATCGCGCACGCATCATGTTTAAGTTCAAAGAGCTGATTGAACGCCATGCCGATGAACTGGCAGAACTCATTACCTTAGAACACGGCAAAGTTTTCTCAGACGCCAAAGGAGAACTCACCCGCGGTCTCGAGGTTGTAGAATTCGCCTGCGGCATTCCGCACCTCTTAAAAGGTGAACACAGCCTCAACGTGGGCCGCGATGTGGACAGTTACAGCCAAATGATGCCCATGGGTGTTTGTGCGGGGATCAGTCCTTTTAATTTCCCGGCCATGGTACCGATGTGGATGTTCCCCGTGGCGATTGCGTGCGGCAATACCTTTGTCATGAAGCCCTCGGAAAAAGATCCGTCCACACCGATGCGCTTGGCAGAACTTCTCAAAGAAGCCGGGCTTCCTGATGGTGTCTTCAACGTCGTCAACGGCGATAAAGAATCCGTTGATGTGCTGTTGACCGACCCACGGGTTCAGGCAGTGAGCTTTGTGGGATCCACACCGATCGCCGAATACATCTACTCGACCGCCAGCGCTCACGGAAAACGTGTTCAAGCACTCGGTGGCGCCAAAAATCACATGGTCATCATGCCGGATGCAGATCCAAGTCAGGTGGTGAACTCGCTGATGGGCGCAGCCTACGGATCTGCAGGCGAACGTTGCATGGCAATCTCTGTCGCTGTCTGTGTCGGTGACGAGGTGGCTGACAAGCTCATCGCTGACCTGACAGCAGAAATCCAATCCATGCAAGTCGGCTCTGGGATGAATGCCGACGAGCCACATATGGGACCGCTAGTCACCCGTGAACACGCAGATAAAGTCCTCGGCTACATTGATCAAGGGGTTTCAGAAGGAGCCACTCTGGTTGTGGACGGGCGAAACTTTGTAGTGACTGGTCATGAGAATGGCTACTTTGTCGGCCCAACCCTGTTTGATCACGTCAAACCTGGTATGCGGATTTATAATGAGGAGATCTTTGGTCCTGTCCTCTCCGTGGTCCGTGTAGAGAACTACGAAGAAGCCGTACAGCTGATCAATGACCATGAGTACGGCAACGGAACTGCTATCTTTACCCGCGATGGCGATACCGCACGACAGTTCACCGAAACCATTCAGGTCGGAATGATTGGCGTCAACGTTCCGATTCCAGTGCCTATGGCTTTCCATAGTTTCGGCGGCTGGAAACGGAGTCTGTTCGGTCCGTTGCACATGCACGGCCCCGATGGTGTTCGATTCTATACACGGATGAAAACCATCACTGCTCGCTGGCCGACCGGTTTGCGTGCTGGTGCTGAGTTCTCTATGCCGACGATGAAATAAAGCGAACGGCGGCATGACTGCAGGGTCACGTCGCTTTGACGTTGGATTCAATGAATCAACTGGCGATCGGTTCGGACAGATCTTCCGCTGACTTCCCAAGGACTCGGTTGTTTTGGATCAACCATCTTGGCTTTGGGCTTCCCATAGCCTCGCGTAAAGACCACCTTGGCCGATCAACTCCTGATGTCGTCCCTGCTCGACCACCTGTCCACCAGAGAGCACGATAATCTGATCAGCTTTGGTGATCGTACTTAACCGATGAGCAATCACAAAGGTCGTTTGTTTGGCGGCGACACGTTCTAAATTGGCCTGAATAGCCGCCTCGGTCGTCGTATCTAGCGATGAAGTCGCCTCATCGAACACCATGATTGATGGTTGTTTCAACACAGCCCGCGCAATGGCTACACGTTGTTTCTCTCCACCGGAAAGCTTCAGCCCGCGCGCGCCCACTTCCGTCTCTAGACCCGCTGGCAAGGCATTCACAAAGGACTCAAGGCCGGCGGTCTTCACCGCTTCTTCGAGCTCTGTATCCGACGCATCTAACTGGCCATAACTGATGTTATAGCGCAACGTTTCGTTAAACAGGACCGTATCTTGAGGAACCACACCGATCCGACTCCGTAAGACCGCTCGCGACACCTGCCGAATATCCATACCGCCAATGGTAATCACTCCCTCGGTTGGTTCGTAGAATCGCAACAAAAGCCGAGCCAAGGTGGTCTTTCCGCTGCCCGTTTCACCCACCACAGCGACGGTTTGACCTTCAGGAATTGTTAAGCTGATCCCTTTCAAGATTTCTCGGTCATCGTGATAGCCAAATCGAATAGCCGAAAAAACGACATCTGAGCCTTGTGGTAATGCCTCGGATCCAATCTCTTCAAACTCTTGAGGCTCAGACAACACCTCAAATAAATTTTCCATATCGATTAACGACTGCCGAATTTCGCGATACACACTTCCCAAGAAATTTAGCGGCTGAAAGGCCTGCAGCATATAGGTATTCAATGTCACAAATGCACCAACGGTCAGGATCCCTGATTGCACATCAAGCGCCGCCATCACCAAGACAGTGGTCACTCCCGCTAAAACAACCAACGTTTGGCTTAAATTCAAGAGCATTAACGAGAACCGACTCTGATTCGCCGCGGTCTCGTAGGTCGCTAATCCCTCATCCAGTCGCCGTGATTCATAGTCTTCATTTCCAAACAGCCGAACTGTCTCAATATTGACAAAACTATCGACTAAACGGCCTGCAACCTTATTATCTGCGGCATTCATGGTTCGCCGAAAGCGCAGTCGCCAGGTGGTCACTTGCAGAGTCAAAATAATATACGCGAGCATCGAAAGCCCGATCACTGCCGCATAGGACCCACCAAATAATAGCCAGACAATCCCCGAGACGATGACTAATTCAATGAGTGTTGGGCCGACATTAAAGGCGACATAACGAAGCAAAAAATCGACTGCTTTGGTTCCACGCTCGATTAATCGATCAAGCGAACCCGTTTGTCGTGATAGATGAAAAGGCAGTGGTAGCCGATGCAAATGCGTAAATGCGTGACCGGTCAATGTCCGAATGGCATGTTGTGAGACTGAGGTAAATAACACCTCACGGCCTTCAGAAAAGACAAGCGCGGCCAAACGACTGAACGCATAAGCAAACACCAAACCGAGAGCGCCAAGAAGCCATCCATCCATCACTTCATTTCGATCCAAGGTGTCGACCGTCTGCCCTAATAACCAAGGTGTTGCCAAGTTACTCGACTTAGCCAAAAACAAGCACACCAAAGCACCAATCAATCGCCAGCGTAAATCGGAACGATCGGCGACCCAAAAGTAGCCGATCAGAAAGCGGAACTGGTCCTTCAGTGTCATATGGAAGAGTCCTTGGTCATTGGTGCAAATCTCTGTGCTCACGGAATACTGTCAAATCGATGATCATTGCGGTGGTCGATAAGATTTCAGTTCAGACATTACCGAGTCATGAGAAGGCGAGTCAGCAGACGATATCCCGAAGTTGTCATCGATGATGATACACAATCAGACCTTGGGCATATCAATTATCCAACGATGCGAATGACTCTGAGATGGATCAGCCGACAGAACCGACACCATAGCCGGTGGAGCGAAATCCAGTTCAGTCCGCAGTGGCCTAACAAAATCCGCCTAGTGTCTTTCAACACCAGAATCGTTGTCTCCATATACTCGATGCTCTGAGGGCTTACTGATCAATAGGCCTGTCTGGAGCCATCTGTTCACACTCATTAATGCATTGCCTGACTTCACTCAAAATTCAAGCGAATCAGACGAATAGGTCGTCAAAATGCTTTTCAAACGCCCCCTCGAAAAATCTGCAGAGGTCTTCCTCATACATCAAAAACTGATGATCTCAGCCAAGAGCAGAAAAACTCAAAAATAGGATTGATGCGGCGCACCAATAATGTATACTTTCGTCTACATAAATTCGTAACCAAAAGTTACATATGTCCATCATTTCTCACAAGGAACGCTCCAATGTACGCAGATACACCGCTACGTCGACCAACTTTTGATGCTTCAAAACTCATCAAACCAGTCAATACTTTTTTTGCTGATCTCTTCAATGCCTATCTCCAAGCTCGGAGGATGCAAGCAGCGATGAACACAGCACACCATCTAAAAGCGACGAACAGGGATTTTGCGAATCTCGGATATCACGATCTCGTCCAACTACTCTTAGACGATCAACATCCGAGACATCTCGACGGATCGCTGGTTTCAAAATGATCGGATTATTCGTTGGAATTGCAGTCATGATCATGGAAGCGACGCTAATGGACGCGCAAGCGAAGTATCGTTCAACTTGGGACGCGACGCTCCATAGAAAAGCGAGTATCGTTTCTGAAACAGATACCCCTCTCAACCCCAGCACCAGCAACTGGTCGTGGATTTAGTTTCGTGAATAGACGGTGCGCCGCACCGTCTAGTTAGCCCGCCAAAGAACCCCAGACTCCGTGCGATACCGCGCGTTGCAATGTAACCAACGGCGACAGAATCACCGCAGGTCGTACCAGACACCACGACCACTGCCGTGCTGATTCAGGGTGCCGCGCTCAACCAGCGCCCGGAAGTGCTGTTTCAACGTATTTCGGCTCCAACCAACCACCCCAATCAACTTCGCCTTTTGCATACTTTTCAGCTTGGCTCTTACAGTAGACAGAGATACCCCCTATTTCAGAAATAACGGAAATCTATCAACGGCCTACTCATATGTAATGGCGGAGAGAGGGGGATTCGAACCCCCGATACGGTTACCCGTATACTCGCTTTCCAGGCGAGCCCTTTCAACCACTCAGGCACCTCTCCGAAGGCGTCGCACTATACAGGCTGGAACAACCCTTTTCCAGAATCAAAGCCTGGTCAGGAAGGTTTCCGGGTCGACTTCTGGTGGTTGTGGGAGATTTGCGGCCGGCCGGCCTAAATAAATCATCGCAACGACTTGCTCGCTATCATCCAACCCCAAAATACGGGATACCTCCCCGGAATAAGTCACGTTCCCGGTTCGCCACATGGCCCCGATGCCCAGCATGTGGGCTGCAGTCACAATCAGTTGTGCAGCACAACCTGCGGTCACTAACTGCTCGCTTTCGGGGATCTTTTCATTGTCATTCGGGCAAAAAATCACAGATAACAAGGTGGGCGCGCGAAGCGCTTTATTCTTCGCCGCCTCAATGGCTTCTTCAGACACATCAACCAAATCGCCATGCAAGTACTCGCTCATCGCCTCGCCCAACTGCTCACGCGCTTCACCTTCCAGGAGAATAAATCGATACGGCTTGAGTCTGCCGTGATCACAGGCTCGTAAGCCTGCTCGCAGCAGAATATCGAGCTCCTCAGCACTCACTTTTGGTTCAACGACCCGCGGAACGGACACGCGGGACAGTAACGCTTCTATCGGCGACATGGTCTGTCCTCTCATGTGATTTTTGCTAACGTTAGTGCCGAGCGAGCCTTGGTGGCAAGAAGTTAATTGGCTTCATCGAGCGAACCGGATTGATATCCAACCCACCCCGCCGAACAAATCCTGCCCAAACAACAAGTTCCGTTGGATTTAAGAGGTTTAGTAAATCCTGATAAATTCTCTCAATACAGGCCTCATGGAAGCCTGTGTGGTTTCTGTAAGACACCAAATAAGCCAATAATGACTCCGGAAACAGACGAACCGGCGCTTGATATTTCACCACCAAGGTGGCCCAGTCAGGCTGCGACGTCACCGGGCAATTCGAGCGAAACACATGACTATGTAACCGCTCTGCGCCTGCCACATTTCGATCCACCTGCAACAACAGCGCATCAGGCTCATAGACTGCCAAATCCACCGGCAGCTCATCGATACAGATACCTTTAGGTGCCTCGACCACTAAGCGCGGGTCATCGAGCGCAAGTAGAGTCAACTCTGGGCGCACACCAAGTACGGCTTCTAAATCATCACAAATCCGATTCACGAGCAGAGCTTCGCTCGCGATCGCTTCGTTTGCGAAACTATTGAAATACAGTTTGAGTGATTTGGATTCACATAAATTCGGGCTATTGGCTGGCACCACTAACTGACCGACACGCATCGATGGTCGACCCTGCTCATTGAGCCAAGACATCTCCCAGCAGTTCCAACAGTCATGACCATAGAATCTTGATGCATCGATGCCCTCGACGCCACGCGCTAAGGTTCTTGGGACACTGACCAACACTGACGGATCATACCGATCCGGTTGTTTCGATGTTTGCCCAAGCGGCAACTGACTTTGGATGCCCTCAAGGCCTGTTGGATTCATTAGCTCCGCACTCCAGCCCCGTTGGCCAACAAACGCACAGCAATCACGTAAGCGACGATCGTCATGGAGATCAAAATGCCATAAGCCCAGCCAAGCGAGATATCAGAGACTCCTAAAATGCCAAACCGAAAGGCATTGACCACATAGAGAATCGGATTCAGTTGCGCTACCCCTGCCCAAAAATCAGGCAACAAATCAATACTGAAAAAGACGCCACCCAAGTAGGTTAAGGGTGTCAAAACGAAGGTTGGAACGATACTCACATCATCAAATCGCTTCGCATATACCCCGTTAATAAAGCCCAACAGCGAAAACAGCACGGCGGTCAACAAGGTGATCGAGACCACTGCAAAAATATTGTGGATCGCCAAATGCGTAAAAAAGAGCGACAAAATTGTCACGATGATGCCCACAGACACCGCCCGGGCAACACCGCCTGTGACGTACCCCAGCAAAATGGTTTGATTAGAAATCGGAGAGACCAACATCTCCTCGACAAACCGTCCAAATTTGGAGCCAAAAAATGAGCTCGACACATTGGCGTAAGAGTTAGTAATGACACTCATCATAATCAACCCAGGGACAATATAGGCCATGTAATCAAAGCCACCCATCTCGCCTATCCGACGACCAATCAGGCTTCCAAAGATAATAAAATACAGCGTCATGGTGATCGCAGGCGGGATCATGGTTTGCACCCAAATTCGTGTAAACCGTCGAATCTCAGTCCGCACAATGGTCTGATACGCCACCCAGTTGGGATTCCCGAAATCAGTCGCCTTCTCTTCGTAATTCGCCAAACTCATCGTGCGCCTCCAGAGGTCATTGAGACAAATAGCTCTTCCAGCCGGTTGGTCTTGGTTCGCATCGAAATCACAGAAACCTCATGTGCCGACAAGGCAGCAAACACCTCGTTCAATGACTGACCCTTATCGACTTCCACTTCCAAGGTCATGGGATCGGCTAGCACGCATTCATATCCGTCAATCGTTGGCACAGATTGCACCGGTGAGGCGAGATCGCAGACAAAGGTCACGGTATGGAGGGTGGCCAATAAATCTCTGGTGGATGAGTGAACAATAATTTCACCTTGGTTGATGATCGAGACGTTTCGACAGAGCGCCTCGGCTTCCTCTAAGTAGTGCGTGGTTAAAATAATGGTCGTGCCTTGACTATTGATCTCGGTTAGGAAATCCCACATCCCACGACGGAGTTCAATATCAACACCCGCGGTTGGCTCATCCAGAATTAATAGATCCGGCTGATGTACTAGCGCTCGTGCGATCAAGAGTCTGCGCTTCATCCCACCGGACAAAGCTCGAGAGGGATTATCGCGCTTATCCCAAAGACCGAGTCGCTTGAGGTAATGCTCAATTCGAGGCATTGCCTGATCTCGCGGGATCCCATAGTAGCCTGCTGTATTGATCAGAATATTCTCGGTCTTCTCAAACTGATTAAAGTTAAATTCCTGCGGAACCACACCGAGTCGACGTTTAGCCATGCCAAAATCTGTATCGATGTCATAACCCATCACCTTGACTGACCCTGAGGACTTGTTAACCAGAGAACACAGAATTCCAATAGTGGTGCTTTTGCCAGCGCCATTCGGGCCCAAGAGTGCGAAAAAATCACCGGTCTCAACAGCCAGATCGATGCCTTTTAAGGCTTCAAATCCGTTGTCGTAGGTCTTTTTTAGTCCATTAATTTCTAACGCGTATGACACAGCAAACTCATTTGTTGGGGAGGATAACGAAGTGGGCAAGGATACAGAGCATCGCAGTCAGTTGCATCCCTAACGACACAGAAGCCAGCAACACAAATCACCGTTGTCCCAAAAGTGGCACGCCTGAGGACGATAGGGATTAGCAATCTGATAGGCGATCAATAATGCAAGGACCAACCCAATGACGATTAACGCTCGATGCATTGTCCTCTCGCTTGTTCTCGACCCACTGATGTCTTGTGTTGGTTGATAGGAATCAGCAGCACTCTTTTCAACGGGCTGCCCTTAGGTCTTAGAGCCTAAGTGAGCCACTAATCGTTGAGCCATCGGACTCGCCGGATCGGCGAGTTGTGACCAAATGTGTAAATGATCCGCATCGGGTACTGAGCCCGCAGACCAATCCACTTTAGAACGCCAGGCATCAGCCAAGCAGAGTTGTTGGTCGAAAAACCCATGGGTTTCTCGCTCTCCAACCGTTGAGTCAACGCGAATCGCTCGCGGTGGATCATATCGACTCGGACTCCATCGATTGGCACTCGAGGGATTCAGCGATAGCCGTTCATTCATCCGAGTACCGATCAAACATTCAAGCTCAAATACCCCTGAAACCAAGGCTAAGGATCCGATCCGTGCACCCAAGGCATGCAGAGGCTCAGCGAATCGGCAGGCCAACATTGCCGCTAAGTGTGCGCCAGCAGAATGTCCAATCACTGCGATATCCGTGCAATCGAGGCTCCATTCCTGTTGCTTGTGCACCAACCAGTGAGTAGCCGCCTCGACATCGTCACAAATGTCACCGATATTGACTGCTGGGCACAACCGATAGTTCAACAGGGCAATCGTCCAACCAGCATCACAAAGACTTCGACACACATGCCGATTGTCGGCTTTATCGAGCGCCTGCCAATACCCCCCATGAATCACAATCGCAAGCGGCGACGACTCGCCTGCTTTCTGTCCAATCGCCGGAAACAAATCCAATCGATGACGAGGGTCTGGTCCGTATTCCAGATCAATCAAAGCATCCAGTCGCTCGCTTCGATAACGATCAGCATCGTGTCGCCATTGTTGAAAAATCTCCAAGTGCTCTGGGATCGCACGTCGCACGTTATAGGCGAGATCTTGCTTTTCATTGAATTCACACCCCAAGGTATTGCTCCAGCATCTCATGGGAACGCAGCAAAGCCCGAGAATCCCCTTGCCAAACCAAAGATCCTTTATCCATCACGTAATGCCGGTCTGCCATACGAGCCATGGCTTCGGGATGTTTATCGATGACCAGGATCGCTTGCCCGGATTCTTTCAAATTGTGTTCTAAGACATGCCAGATTTCTTCTCTGATTTTAGGCGCCAGACCTTCTGTCGCCTCATCGAGGATCATGAATTTCGGATTGGTCATCAATGCTCGACCGATTGCTAACATTTGCTGCTCACCTCCGGACAATGTTCTCGCATACTGATGAGCCAAAGCGCTGAGCTTTGGGAACAAATCCATCACTTTATCAAGCGTCCAGGGATCATCGATTGAAAATCGATTGGCCGCTGTCGCAATCAGATTTTCCCTCACCGTCAAATTCGGGAATACCTGACGACCCTCTGGAACGTAGCCAATTCCCAATTGGGCGATTTGGTGGGACTTCAGCGATCGAATCGACTGTCCAGCTATCCGGATCTCGCCTCCCGAGATTGGGTTTAAACCCATGATGCTGCGCACGGTTGTGGTTTTTCCCATCCCGTTACGTCCCATCAAGGTCACAACCTCGCCAGGGTTGACACTGAAACTGACCCCAAACAACACCTGACTGGAACCATATCCTCCTGTGATCTCCTCGAGATCGAGCCAACCACTCACCCAGATTCTCCTAGGTATGCATCTCGCACCAACGGGTTCGCTCTCACAGCATCTGGCTGATCAGTGCAGATCACTTCACCTTTCACCAACACACTGATGCGGTCGGCTAACCGAAACACCACATCCATGTCGTGCTCGACTAAAATCACAGCCATCGATCCACGTAAGCGCTCAATCCGATCAGCCATCTCCAGCGATTCGGTCCGACTCATGCCCGCCATTGGCTCATCCAATAACAATAATCGAGGCTCTAACGCGAGACCTAGCGCAAGCTCGACTTGTCGTTGCTGACCATGCGCGAGCTGTGCAACCAATACAGAGGCTATCTCTGACAACTCATGCTGCGCCAGAAGTCTCTCCACAATCTCATTGAACTGCTTATCGGTTGACGCATCGCTCCAAAACCGAAAATGATGCCGATCTCTCGACTGAATGGCCATGGCCAAATTGTCTCGAACAGACATCTCGGGAAATAAACTGGTGATTTGATAAGTCCGTGCGATCCCACCTCTTGCACGCATATCTGCTGACCAATCCGTGATGTCCTGTCCCTCAAACAGAATCTGACCAGAGTCTGGTTGAAGCTCGCCACTTAACTGATGGATCGCTGTTGATTTACCTGCACCATTGGGTCCAATCAGCGCATGGATCTCACCAGGCATGATCGATAAACTGAGATCATGAGACGCAGCAATCGCACCGAAATGCTTATTCAAGCGGTCCACGATAAACACCGGCTCACTTTGCATCGCGTTTTCCTACCAAAAACCGATAGAGACCACCTCGGGCAAACAACACACTCAGCACCAAGATCGGACCGAGAATCACCATCCAATGTTCAGTCCAGCCGGCTAAAACTTCTTCCAATGAGAGCAACAAAAAGGCTCCGAACAGAGGCCCTAACAAGGTTCCCATTCCACCTAAAATGACCATCACCATCAATTCACCGGAAGTCGTCCAGGCCATCAAGCTCGGACTCACAAATTCATTCTGATTGGCAGCCAACGCACCAGCCAAACCTGTCCCCATCGCAGAGATCACAAAGGCCGTGAGCTTGTAACGCATGACGGGATAACCCAAGGTCTGCATTCGTGGTTCGTTTTGCTGACAACCGATCAACACTCGCCCAAATCGGCTTTTCACCATGCGTGAACTGAGGAGAAACCAACATCCCACCAGCACCAGAACCACATAGTAAAACTGGGATGATTCTGACAAATCGAGACCCCAAATCTCAGAGCGCGTCCAAAGATTAAGGCCATCTTCCCCACCATAATCAGGAAGCCCAATCATGAAAAAATAGAGCATCTGAGCAAATGCCAACGTGATCATAATGAAATACACGCCCTGGGTCCTGAGACTCAATGCCCCGATCACTAATGCAATGAGTCCAGCAACCAACATCGCCAGTGGCCATTGCACTAAAGCGCTGACTGAGCCCGTCCAATCGAAGGGCAAAAACGGGATGATTTCATCGTAGAATTGGTGATGCGTGAGTACACCCACCACATAAGCGCCTAAGCCAAAAAAAGCCGCGTGCCCAAAACTCACCATGGCACCGTATCCGAGGATGAAATCAAGACTCATGGCTGCTAAACCATAGATCAACATGCGTGTGGCAATGGTGATCCAAAAGGGATCATCCAACGCATAGGCGATCGGTGGGAGTACCGCCAAACACAGAAAAAGACTGATCGATATCAGCCGATGACGCATCCGATCAGGTTCCATACGCGTTATAGAGCCCCTGTGGACGCACGACCAAGACCACGGCCATGAGAATATAAATCGCCATACTGGAAACCGAACCGGCCAGAGCATCGGCACTCGCTGCTGGTAACGTAGTCTTCAATACCGTCGGTAGAAACGCCCGACTGAGCGTATCGACGACGCCAACCAAGAGACCGGCAACCAGCGCGCCTTTCACAGAACCAATGCCCCCGATAATAATGACGACAAAGGTCAAGATCAGGATCTGCTCACCCATGCCGACCTCAATCGCTAACAAGGGACCAGCAAGGCCTCCAGCTAATCCAGCTAGGGCCGCTCCAAGCGCAAAAACCAAGGTAAATAACAACGAAATATTGAAGCCAAGTGCTGTCACCATTTCTCGATGGGTTGCACCAGCACGGATCAGCATTCCGATCCGCGTGTGAGTGATCAGATGCCGAAGAAACAATGCCACCACAATCCCTGCCACGATCACGAACAATCGATACGCTGGATAGGGTGTCTCGGGAAGAATATTCACGGTGGTACTTAACCAAGCCGGTGGGTTCAGAAATAATGCCTGAGGTCCAAAAATCATTTTGGTCGCCTCGTTAGCAGTCAAAATAATGCCGAAGGTCGCCAATACCTGATCGAGATGATCTCGATGGTACAGATGCCGCATGGCAAGCATTTCAATCAAGACACCACAGGCGGCGGTAGCCAAACAACCACCGACAAGCCCCAGTGCAAATGAATCAGAGGCAAGCGACACGGTCGCAGTCACATAGGCACCCACCATATAGAGCGAACCATGCGCGAGATTAATGAGGTGCATGATGCCAAAAATGAGAGTCAACCCAGCAGCCATGAGAAACAACATCATGCCGAGTTGCACTCCATTGAGGAGTTGTTCGAGAAATAACATCAACAAGAACTCGAGCGAGGCAAAAGCCTCGCTCAATGGATCATTTCATCTGACACTCAGCTGCATAAGCATCCTGATGGTTGGTAAATACTGTGCCCTTCAATTGATTGGTGACAGTATCGCCATCGCGAATCACTTCACGGACGTAGATACTCTGAATGGGATGCTGGTTGTTCCCAAATCGGAACTCACCGCGAACTGAAGCAAACTCTGCTTTCGCCAGAGCACGACGAAGTTTTTCAGTGTCTTTGAAGTCAGCACCAACCAACTGAAACGCGCTATCGAGTAACAGTGCGGTGTCATACCCTTGCGATGCATAGAGTGATGGCTTACGACCGTAGGTTTCCATAAATTTGGCCGCAAATTCTCGGTTGGCTGGGTTATCTAAATCGTGAGAGTACTGCGAGGTGTTCATCGTCCCCAAAGCAGCATCGCCAACAGCTTTTAAGATTCCTTCATCAAATGAAAACGCCGGGCCAAATAACGGAATCGATGCTTTCAAGCCAGCCTGCGAATACTGCTTGGTAAAATTAATTCCCATCCCACCCGGCAGGAAGAAAAACACCGCGTCAGGACTTGCCGCTCTCAAATTCGCGATTTCCGCTGCGTAGTCGACCTGTCCGAGTTTGGTGTAAACCTCACCTGCGATATCGCCTTGATAAAATCGTTTAAATCCAGCCAACGCATCTTTTCCAGCTGGGTAGTTCGGCGCCATCAAATACACATTCTGATAGCCCTGATCCGAGACAAATTGCCCCATCGCTTCATGCAGATTGTCGTTTTGCCAAGCAACATTGAAGTAATTCGGGTGACAGCGCTTGCCAGCCAACAGTGAGGGCCCAGCATTTGGACTGATGTAGATCGTGCCATCTGCGGTCACTCCAGGAATCACAGCCATGGCCAAATTAGACCAGACAATCCCGGTCATCACATCGACTTGATCTCGCTCAACCATCCGGGTGGCGATTTGCTTGGCGTTATCCACCTTACGGCCGTCATCGACGATCATCATTTCAACGTCAATGCCACCAAGTTGGCCGTTACGTTCTTTCACTGCTAACTCAAAGCCATCACGAATATCGATACCAAGCGACGCACCGCCGCCTGAGAGAGTGGTGATCATGCCAATCTTCGCTGGCTCAGCGAGCACTTGTACGGATACGCAGAGGGCAGTCATCGCAAGAGCCTGACGAATGAAGGGAGAAACGCGCATGTTGTTTTCCTTGTGTCTATTTTTCCTCAAACTTAGAGGATGTTTACGGATGAGACAAGCATTACAGACGATTGAGACGTCTTCCAATCAGGCACTTATGGTGCCGATGGTAAAAACAAAAAAGCCCCGTCAATGACGAGGCTTTTTAAATTGGAGCGGGAAACGAGACTCGAACTCGCGACCCCAACCTTGGCAAGGTTGTGCTCTACCAACTGAGCTATTCCCGCAAGTGGCGTCCCGTAGGGGGTTCGAACCCCTGTTGCCGCCGTGAAAGGGCGGAGTCCTAGGCCACTAGACGAACGGGACAGACCGGGTTGTTTCTACACCCTGACCTAGTAGGGCTTCACCGAAACAGGCGCGCATTATGCCAGCCGACGCAAGAAAGGCAAGCCCCTGTCGGAATTTTTTACAAAGAATTCGGCGATCCAACCTGAGCAAAAACTGCCTGTGCTGCGCGGACCACAACACCATGGCGAGCGGCCACCCGCGCACGGTCTTTGTCATATCCACCACCGATGACGGTGGCACACGGAATCCCCAAACCCCGGATTCGTGAGATCACTCCATAATCGCGCGCATACAACCCCTCAGTCGTCACAGAGAGACGGCCGAGCGCATCATCCACATGCACATCACTTCCAGCATCATAGATCACAAAATCCGGATGCCAGCTTGCAATCACCGAATCCAAAGTCTCTAACACCAAACTGACATAGGCATCGTCTGTCATACCATCTGGACAATTCACATCCAGATCACTGTCGACTTTTCGGACCGGAAAGTTCTTCTCCGCATGAATCGAACAGGTAAAGGTGTGCGCATCATTGGCGAGAATCGCAGCCGTGCCGTCACCTTGGTGCACATCACAGTCAAAAATCAGCACCCGAGAGGCCAACCCCCGACTCACCAAATACCGCGCAGACACCGCCAAATCGTTATAAATACAAAACCCAGATCCCCGGTCATAATGCGCGTGATGGGTGCCGCCAGCGAGATGGCTCGCCAGTCCAAACTCGCGAGCCAACTCACAGGTTTGAATCGATCCACCAAGGGCCAACAGCGTCCGGTCACGAAGACCTTCACTCCATGGTAGTCCAATCTCACGGATGGCTTTTTGATCCAGAGTTCCTGTTTGAAATCCTTCCACATACGCAGGGTGATGGGTCGCAGTCAAGATCTCTAACGCACAAGGAGATGGGGAAAAACAGCGCGTCTCAGGCACATGCAAATCCACCCAGTCTTTCAGTAACTGGAATTTCGCCATCGGGAAGCGGTGGGATTCTGGGAACACCGGGCTATATCGGGCATCCCAGACGATGGGCAGTCGATTCACCGACCGATACCGACATACTCCCAGCCCTGTTCCCTCAGGCGCTTCGGATCGTATTGGTTGCGACCATCAAAGATCGCTTTGTGTTTCATCACCCGCTCCATGGCTTTGAAGTCAGGCTGTCGGAAGAGATTCCATTCAGTCGCTAAAATCAGCGCATTCGCATCTTTGACAGCATCGTACTGGTGGTCGCACAGCAGCACCTGATGACCGATCCAATTGGCATCGATTTCATGGGTGATGGTTTCCATGGCCACCGGATCGTATGCTTTCACGACCGCACCACGCTCAACCAGTTCCCGAATCATCACGGCACTGGATGCCTCACGCACATCATCGGTCCCAGGCTTAAATGCTAAGCCCCACATACCAAACACCAGACCACTTAAATCCTCGCCGAAGGATTCGATGATCCGCTCGACTAACCGGTGCTTTTGCAGTTGGTTTCGATCTTCCACCGCCTGCATCAATATCGGCGAGAACCCCACATCTTTGGCCATGCCAAGGATGGCTTTCACATCTTTAGGAAAACACGAGCCACCATAACCACATCCGGGGAAAATAAAACTAAAGCCAATCCGTGGATCCGAACCAATCCCCTTTCGGACGTTTTCCACATCGGCATCGAGTCGCTCACACAGATTTGCCATTTCGTTCATAAACGAAATCTTCGTCGCCAACATCGCATTAGCAGCATACTTGGTCATCTCAGCATCCCGGACACCCATAAACATGAGTTTGTCGCGCGTCCGACTGAAGGGCTCGTACAACTCGTTCAATACTTCTCGTGCCCGATCCGAGTCAGTTCCGACGACCACCCGGTCTGGCCGCATAAAGTCTTCGACCGCCGCACCTTCTTTTAAAAATTCTGGATTACTCACCACATCAAAGGGCACTGTTGCTCCGCGATTCTCAAGCGCGCGATTGACTTCCGCTGTCACTTTTTCAGCAGTCCCCACAGGGACCGTGGATTTATCAGCAATAACGACATAATCCGTCATGTGTTGACCGATCCCTCGAGCCACCTCAAGCACATACCGTAAATCTGCTGAACCGTCTTCGCCCGGTGGCGTGCCTACAGCAATCATCGCCACTTGTGCGCCATCTAACGCCATCGCCAGGTCATCGGTAAACTCCAACGAACCGCGCTTGAAGTTTCTCTGAACGATCTGTTCAAGACCTGGCTCATAAATCGGAATTTCGCCGCGATGTAGTCGGGCTAATTTCTCTGTATCGACATCCACGCAAACCACGTGGTTACCCATTTCGGCAAAACAGGCTCCGGTCACCAGACCCACATACCCTGTACCAACTACCGCTAATTTCATACCGATCTAGAGTCCGTTCTTGTAAAATTTGTCATAACAATGATTGGTCGCATCGACAAACCCGTCGATGGAACCACAATCAAACCGACGGCCTTTGAATCGATAGGCTAAAACACACCCTTCTTGAGCTTGCTTCTTCAAGGCGTCAGTGATCTGCAGCTCCCCATTTTTCCCAGGCGGCGTCTCGCGTAACAGATCAAAAATATCCGGCGTTAAAATATAGCGTCCAATAATCCCGAGATTCGATGGCGCCTCGTCCTTCGACGGCTTTTCGATCATGTCAGTGATTCGATACACACCGTCTTTCAGTGGTTCACCGGCAACCACACCGTATTGATGAATGTGATCATCAGGCACTTCTTCCACAGCAACAATCGAGCAACGGAACTGACGGAATAATCTCACCATCTGCATCAATACCCCATCACCATCGGCAATACAGAGGTCATCGGCCAACACCACAGCAAATGGCTCATCACCAATTAAGGTCTCACCGGTCAAAATCGCGTGACCGAGACCTTTCATTTCTTTCTGACGGGTGTAGGAAAATTCACAGGCATCAATCAAATCGCGCGTCGGCTGAATCAAATCCTCTTTACCTGTTCCCCGAATCTGATCCTCAAGCTCATAGTTCTTATCGAAATGATCTTCAATCGCACGTTTCCCGCGGCCTGTCACAAAGCCAATACGAGTGAGACCTGCATCCACTGCTTCCTCCACCGCATATTCAATCAGTGGCTTATTCACCACCGGGAGCATTTCTTTGGGAGACGACTTGGTGGCAGGGAGGAATCGTGTGCCATAGCCGGCCACAGGGAAGAGGCATTTATGAATCATCAAGCGTCCTATGTCATGAACTTGTCACTTAAACGTCACAAAGATACCAGATTCAATGTGACAAATCGGTGTCAAATTCAACCTATGCCCTCTTCGGCTCGGCGATCAGCACCTCAAGTGGAATACCGAGGCCGCGATGCAGTCGACGAATCATCTGAATGCTCAAGCCGCGCTTCCCAGATAAGACCTCATACACTCTGTTTGGCTGACCAATCAAAGGAACGAGATCCGATGCAGTAAGACCTCTCTGATCCATCGTAAATTTCAGATAATCAATTGGATCCGGCTCTTCGATCGGAAAACGCTTTCTCTCATACGCATCGATCAACGTCGCTAATGCATCCAATATCGCCTCATCAGACGATCCGGGTTCGGATTGCATCAATGATGAGGCAAGTTCAAGCGCCCTTTGATGATCAGAATCATTGCGGATTGGAAATAATTTCACGTTATCACCTCTGGCTAGACCCCCGGGAACACGATTATAACCGTAGCTAAAAAGCATATCCCAAAATGGGACAATAAGGGTGAAGGCGTTATGGTTAACATCCTATGAATACTCAATTGTGAAGACTTCTTAATACTCACAAGTTAGATTTTTATTTTCACACTCTTCCCAAATCGTTTTGGATTCCGCAATTTCATTAGCGACAGCCGCAACCTGAGACCTAACTGTTTTACCTAAGAATCCAACCGCAGCAATAGATGCCAAAGCGATCAGGCCCACGATGACCAGATATTCCGAAAGACCCTGGCCTTGTTGTTTCGATTGAATGCGATGCATGAATGCTCTCCTCTGTTGAATTAAGGAGAGCCTAGCTCGAGATCAAAAGCTGTCTGGACTAGCTGTACCGAAGTACAACCAAACTCAAAATACTCAGACCTTCACTACTCTTTATTGATACATAAAAAAGTTGACTAATTGTC
>Ga0181604_10000550_pt1:5000-34406 | contig 34406 bp, 34 predicted proteins | sample 041ome_12_FD_148663 | JGI IMG/M metagenome (GOLD analysis project Ga0181604, IMG submission 148663) | Coastal salt marsh microbial communities from the Groves Creek Marsh, Skidaway Island, Georgia - 041410US metaG (spades assembly) | ecosystem: Environmental > Aquatic > Marine >...
AGGCTTCTCTGCGAAGCTTTAATCACTCGTGAAAAAGCGTGATAAACAGGGGAGAATATAATAATGCCATCTCCTGGTTGGGTATATGCCTGAATAGCAAGCGCAATGGCATTCACAATGCCATGAACAGACAGCACTGAATCTGGTTGAATTTGCCATTGGTGTCTGCGTTGCATCCAGCTAACGATCGCCTGTCTGTAATTATCATCTTCTCTAGCATAGCCATAAATACCTTGCTCTGCCATTTCACGAATACAATTCGTCACCGCCTCTGGTGCCTCGAAATCCATATCTGCCACCCACATTGGAATGGCTTCATTTGGGGACAATCCATATAAGGATTGCAATGAATCCCATTTATCCGAATTAGTGCCGATGCGGTTATGTATTTTATCAAACTGCATAGAATATATCCTGACAATTGGAATGACTTGTTTACAAATAATAAAATCCCATTTTCAAATAGAAACAACTGAAAATGCTTAAACTTACGCAAAAAAAAAATTTATGCCAAATGGAGCCATAATGCAAAACGGGTATGTAAAGCAACATGGATAGATAAATAATGAGACGGTCCATATTAATAACAGGCTGTTCCAGCGGTATAGGTTTTAATTGTGCTCTAAAATTCCAACAGAGAGGGTGGCAGGTTATTGCATCCTGCAGAAATGCCGAGGATGCAAAATTTCTGAAAAACACCTATGGATTAGATATTGTTTGTATTGATTATGAAAGGCCAGCCACTATTGAAAATGGTTTCAAGGAGGCGCTTGCATTAACAGGGGGTAGATTAGATGTGCTTTTCAATAATGGTGCCTATGCGATACTTGCAGCGGTAGAGGATGTACCCACAGATGCGCTACGAGCCATTTTTGAAGCAAATTTTTTTGGCTGGCATACCCTAACCCGATTGGCCCTACCTGTTATGTTTGCCCAGAAATCAGGGCGTATTATTCAGAACTCATCTGTCCTAGGATTTGCTGCTATGCGGTTTAGAGGCGCTTATGTAGCAAGCAAATTTGCCCTTGAGGGATTAACAGACACATTGCGGCTTGAGTTAGATGGAAGCGGCGTTCACGCGATCCTAATTGAGCCAGGGCCGATTCGCACAAAAATTCGTGAAAATGCCTTTCTACAATTTAACAAATGGATAAATTGGCAGGAAGCTCGACAAAAATCGACCTACCAAAATAAATTGATACCACGTCTTTCAATGGAAAACCCTGGTAAAGACTTGTTCGAATTACCTGCCGCATCGGTAAGTGAAGCTGTTTGGAAAGCATCAACCGCAAGAAAACCGCGCGCGCGCTACCGTGTAACCTGGGCGACAACGCTGATGATGCTCACTAAAAGACTAACGCCCACATGGCTAGCAGATAATATATCCAAACGTCATTAAATAGGACAGGCTCTAATCGGGGCCATTAGGGACACAAAAAGCCTAATAATCATTCATCCAGTCCAATGATGCCTGTGTAGAGCCAGCAGGCTGATATTCAGCGCCAAAATATCCATCATAACCGCTTGCCATAAAACTATCAAATAAAGCAGGATAAGAAAAAGGATTATAGTTGGGCTCATTTCTATCTGGGAATGCAGCAAATTGAATATGGCGCACCTTTTTATAAAGCAGGGCATATGCTTCCAGAAGAGCTATCTTTGAGCCTGTTATGTGAAGCATGTGAAAACAATCAAACATAATGCCTAACCTGTCGGAATTAATCGCGGTCACCACATCAAGTGCAATCTGGGGTGAAGACATAAAATAACCTGGGACGGAATTTGTGTTTATCGGCTCTATAATCACTTCTATCTTTGTATTTTTTAGCCTTTCAAGAGCATACTCTATATTCAAGCATAAGGTATCAAAAGAGGCTGAACCAGAGGTAATACCAGACACAAGATGAATATATCCAGCCTCTACTTCACCTGCATAGTCAACAGCCTGATCTATCGCTTGCCTTGCTTCATGAATTGCGTCAGGGAGCGCTGACAAGCCAAATTGGCCATGCTCACCTTTTGCTGTATTTATAGCAAGCATGGGAATTGCGGCATCTATGCATGCTTGCCTTAGTTGTGCTGCTGGCACATGGTAGGGACGCTGGCATTCAACCGCTTTAAAACCAGCCTCAGCTGCACGCGCAATAGCGTCAACCAATGGGTGCTCAGTGAATAGATATCCAAGGTTTGCAGATAAAGCATAATCCTTCAAGTTATTTCTCCCATCACTAGGTTACAAACTTTTTTAACTAGCTGAAACTGTTTTTAAGGTAAAGGCAAGCGCGCATCGCACTAAAAGCAATTGAACCCAGAAATTATAACAGATAAACTAATGTCGGAATTAAAATTCCCAAATATCGAATCACATCTAAAGGATATTATATATGCGCTATATTCACACAATGGTAAGAGTAAAAAATTTAGAAACATCGCTAGATTTTTATTGTAATAAACTCGGATTTATAGAATTGGGCAGATATGACTCCGAGAAGGGCCGATTTACCAATGTGTTTTTATGCGCTCGCCAGGACCAAGTTTCGGCAGAAGAAACCAGAGCACCAGAATTAGAACTAACCTATAATTGGGAAGCTGAGGATTATTCAACAGGGCGCGCCTTTGGCCATCTGGCCTACCGAGTAGATGATATTTATCAAACCTGCCAAGATTTGATGGATAAAGGCGTTACCATTAACAGGCCGCCTCGTGATGGTTATATGGCCTTTATCAAATCACCTGACGGTATTTCAATCGAGCTACTACAAGAAGGGGAGAAGCAACCTATTCAAGAGCCATGGGTATCTATGCCTAATGATGGGAGCTGGTAGTTAATATGTCACGTATAGAAATCGTCCAATTTCCCTACCTATCAGATAATTACGGTGTTCTTCTCCATGATAGTTACACACAGCAAACGGTTGCAATAGATGCAGGAGACGATATACCCTATAATCAAGTACTTGACTCAAAAGGGTGGCGTTTGTCCCAGATTTGGGTAACACATCATCATTGGGATCATACAGATGGCATAAACGCCCTGTATGAGCGCTGGCAATGCGACGTAATCGGGCCTGCTAAACATTCAGCTAATCCGATTGCGCATTTATCTACAGGATTAATGGAAGGGGATATATTTCAGTTTGCTGATATGCCGGTAGAAATCCTTCATACCCCTGGTCATACCCTTGATATGATCAATTACTACCTGTCATCAGAAAATATCTTATTTGCAGGAGATACCCTGTTCTCCCTTGGTTGTGGCAGGGTTTTTGAAGGCACTATGGATATGATGTCTCAAAGCGTCAGCAAGATTTCAGCATTGCCAGATGAGACTATAATTTATTGCAGTCATGAATATACTCAAGCAAATGGAAAATTCGCGTTAAGCGTTGACGCAGATAACCAAATGCTTATCTCACGAATAAATGAAGTTGAACTGCTAATTAAACAGGGCAAGCCATCGATACCAACAAATTTAAAATTGGAAAAGCAAACAAATCCGTTTCTGCGTGCATCCTCGCCAGCTATACAAAATAAGTTAGGCTTAAAAAATGCGAGCGAGGCTGAGCTATTTGCTGCTCTTCGAGCCGCTAAGGATAATTTTTAAACCCCAAAAATTACCCGAAAAATTGATAGCAGATCAACAGAAGACCAATAATAGATTATTATAGGTTTCAGGGCGCCAGTTCTATTTTATCCGCATTTCTTTGAGCAGATTTCTTCTTACGCATTTTCGTGATTTGTTTTGCTTTACCGTGTGTTAGGCAATCTGGACAAACACATTTGCCCGCTAAGTCAAAATTATATCGTAGATTAGGCAAATTATGACACCAACATGACTTTTCTCTATTGGATCCACACTGAAATTTGGTACCACACTCATCGCATTCTAGCTGGCTCATGTCGCACTCCATTTGGCTATATATTTTATTCAAATACTGAATAACATTTGTACATGATCATAAAAATTAAAGAGAATTCCTTTAGTTTCTCGCCGCTTTTTTTCTTTCATGCGACAATAGAAATTGTTTTCTAAGACGCAAGGTTAGAGGGGTTACCTCAAGCAATTCATCTTGATTCAAATATGCCATCATATCTTCAAGCGTGAGATTACGAGGCGGAGAAAGAGAAACGGCATCATCCGTTCCAGAAGCCCGCACATTTGTAAGTTTTTTTCCTCTAAGAACATTTACTTCTAGATCATTATCTCGGTTATGCTCGCCCACAATCATGCCCTGATAAACAGGTGTCTGATGAGAGACGAACATATCTCCTCTATCTTGCAAATTAAACAAGGCATATGCAACGGCCTGACCTGTATCGTTAGAAATTAAGACACCGTTTCTGCGCCCAGGTATATCCCCCTTATACGCGGCATAGCTGTTAAACAGACGGTTAATAACACCTGTTCCTCGGGTATCTGTGAGGAATTTGCTTTGAAAGCCAATAAGCCCACGTGAGGGCGCAAGGAACGTCAATCTAGTTTTACCGGCTCCAACCTCGCGCATATCAGACATCTCAGCCTTGCGACGATTTAATGAATCAATAACCGTACTTGCGTATTCAGAGTCAACGTCAATAATAACTTCTTCTATTGGCTCTAAACGCTGTCCATCTTCATGCTTATATAATACTCTTGGACGAGATACGGTGAGCTCAAAACCTTCCCTTCGCATGGTCTCAATTAAAACACCAAGCTGCAGTTCACCTCTGCCACCAATTTCAAAAGAATCCTTGTTTTCGCTTTCAGAGAATGTAATAGCAACATTCGTCTCAGCTTCCGCTAAAAGACGCTGCCGAATCATTGTTGATGTTACTTTTTTGCCTTCTTGACCAGCAAAGGGCGAATCATTTACCGTTATCGTTACAGACATTGTAGGCGGGTCAATCGGTGTTGCTTGAAGAGGGTGTTTTTGTTCTGCGTTACATATTGTATCCGCAACAGAAGTTTTAGTTAATCCAGCAATACAAATAATATCTCCGGCTTCAACTTTATCAACTGGCACTCTTTTAGTACCTTCAAAATGCATTAGCTTGGTCAGCCTTCCCTGCTCAATAATATTGCCATCAAGATCTAAAGCACGTACCTGCTCGTTCATTTTAGCTGTACCCTGAACAACTTTTCCAATCAAACATCTGCCAAGGAATTGGTCTGAATCAAGTAAAGTTGCAAGCATGGCAAAAGGAGCCTCTAATTCCTGTTTTGGCGGCGGAACATGAGCTAAAATCAAATTTAGTAGAGGTTCTAGAGAGGTGCGTTTTTCTTCAAGTTCTCGCACACACCAACCATCCCGACCTGAGGCATACAAAATTGGAAATTCAAGCTGCTTCTCATTTGCGTCAAGCGCAACGAATAAATCAAAAACCTCATCCACGACCTCCTCTGCTCGGCTGTCGGGTTTATCAACTTTATTTATAATGACGATAGGACGCAAACCAAGCGCAAGAGCCTTTCCCAAAACAAACTTCGTCTGGGGCATGGGGCCTTCTGCTGCATCCGTTAATAAAATAACACCATCAGCCATATGCAAAACACGCTCAACCTCACCTCCAAAATCAGCATGACCTGGTGTGTCGATAATGTTTATTCTAACATCTTGCCAGCGTATAGAAGTTGGCTTAGCGAGAATTGTAATGCCTCTTTCTTTTTCAAGGTCTCCAGAATCCATTAGTCGTTCACTAACAGATTGATTGTCGCGGAACATGCCAGACTGCTTCATAATAGAGTCAATTAATGTTGTTTTACCGTGATCAACGTGAGCAATAATTGCTATATTGCGTAATTCTTGAGGCATGGGACAGTAACCTTATCATAAAGAAAGTCAGACGTCGGTGTCCTACATCACTCTTCATGTAAAAGAAATCAAAATATGCTTATTCGGGCAATTTTTCTAATAATGTGATACCTGCCTGTAACATATTATCTAGCTGAAGGCTGAGCGAGCCGTCCAAGTCAATCCCGCGACAAGCCGGCAGTAGGACATTTACATCGAACCCAAGGCGTGCTGCATCAAGCGCTGAATAAGCAACACAGTAATCAGTTGCAAGACCTGCAAGATAAACGCTGCTAATCTGTTTTGTGGCAAGCCATCCTTGCAGACCGGTTTTTGTTTCACCGTCATTCTCATAAAATGCGGAATAGCTATCAATTTCACGGCGATACCCTTTTCGGATTATTGCTTGTGCTGCACTGGTATTTAAATCTGGGTGAAATTCAGCGCCAGAGCTATTCTGGATACAATGATCTGGCCATAAAGTCTGCGCGCCATAAGGCATTTGAATAGATGAGAAAGGCTGGCTTCCATCATGAGAACTTGCAAAGCTAGAATGTCCTGCTGGATGCCAGTCTTGCGTTAGTACAATATTATCAAAAAGAGTTAAAAGCCCATTGATAGTAGGCACCACTTGATCTCCCTGCTCGACGGCTAATGCGCCACCAGGACAAAAATCCAATTGCACATCAATCACCAGCAAGCAGGCATTATCGTCTATTATGGGGGTATCTTTGCGTATCATTGTAAGACACCTTCATCCATCGCTTCTGACCAGTGCCGTCTGCATAATGAAATATACTTATCATTGCCGCCTATTTCAATTTGTGCCCCGTCTTTAACAACCCTTCCATCATGAGTTTGTCTTACCACCATCGTTGCTTTTCTACCGCAATGGCAAATTGTTCTAATTTCTCGAATGTCATCTGCTATCGCAAGTAGTTCTGCCGATCCTTCAAATAATTTTCCCTGAAAATCCGTACGTAACCCATAACACATCACTGGCAACCTTAACTGATCAGCAGTTTTCGCTAATTGCCATACTTGCTCTCTTGATAAAAACTGGGCCTCATCCACTAATACACAAGAGCGTTTTTGTTCTAAATCTGCAGCTTGTATTAGACTAAAGAGATTAGTATCCTCACGAAAAGTAGATGCATTAGCTTCCAATCCTATGCGAGAGGCAATAACGCCAGGGCCACTTCTGGTATCAAGTTTAGCAGTTAACAGTAATGTGTGCATTCCTCTTTCTTGATAATTATGAGAAGCCTGCAATAAAATTGTTGATTTACCTGCATTCATTGCCGAGTAAGAAAAATATAATTTAGCCAATTTCACTCTCTATTTGCACAAATGTGCCACTCAATTTACCTTACACCAATTTGCCCAATAATATACTTGGCAGATTATCTAACACTTACCCATCAAAACAAAATGACATATGCAGCATTTGGAACACTTATCAACCTAATTTCTTAAAATCTAGGCTAAACGTTATTTCATGTGATATTCATCTTGATAATGGCTTTGAAAAAATGGATAACATTTTCTATGAATTTTGTAACCGTACTTGATCACCCGTTAGTTACTCATAAACTTGCAATTTTGCGAGATGAGAATACAGCTTCGCCTGCGTTTCGTAAGACATTATTAGAGCTCGGTCATGTTATGAGCTGGCCAGTATTTAGCCATCTGCATGTTGCTAACACAGAAATTAAAACCCCAATGGAAAAGACAAACGAGGCAGTGCTGGTCTATCCTTTTCCATGCATTGTCTCCATCCTTCGGGCAGGAAACGGAATGGCAGATGCATTATCAGCCGCACTTCCAGAAGCCCCTATTGGATATATTGGAATGCAACGAAATGCCGATACGCATTTAGCAGAACCTTATTTTAAAAAGCTTCCAGACCAAATTCAAGATAGACAAATTATCCTTGTTGATCCCATGCTTGCGACAGGAAGTTCTGCTAGTCAAGCCGCTGATTTTTTAAAGCGGGATGGCGCAAAAAATATATTATTTGTATGCTTGGTAGCTGCGCCAGAAGGTATCGAGTATTTTCATAAACAACATGCCGACATTCCGATTATTACAGCAGCACTTGACCGGGAATTAGACGAAAACGCCTATATTCTGCCGGGGCTTGGGGACGCCGGCGATAGAATTTATGGCACCGAATAGCCCCAGCCTATTTACACCCCTCATTAGCAATACAATATTGGCGTTAACAAATCTGTTTTGGCTAATCTGAAGATTTAGACTAAATTATCAGGACCGAATGAAGCTGGCAGTAACATCTCCAGATTAAAGCGTTTTTTAAACTGTGAATCAGTGCAGATTAAAATGTCTGTTTTCAAATTTGCAAATTCACGAATTCTCTGCCGACACCCCCCACAAGGAGTACATAATTGCGTTCCTGCACCGCTAACCGCTATGCGTTTTATCTTGGTGCCGCCTGATGCAATCATCGCTGATATTGCGCCAGCCTCTGCGCAGCTTCCTTGAGGATAGGCAGCATTTTCAACATTAACGCCTAAATGAATATTATCAAATTCATCTAATATTGCTGCGCCAACCTTGAATTTTGAATAGGGTGCATACGCATTATGTCTTGCGGATATAGCAGCATCGCATAAACGCTGTTCAATTTGTGTGAGCATTTAGAATTATCGCTCCTTAATATAGGGCTGTCCAATTGCGCGTGGCGGCGAGACCCCGCCAATAAAACCAGCAAGAAGAACAACTGTTAAAACATAAGGGAGCGCAAGCAAAAGATCAGATGAAATTTCACCTATAATAGGGAATTCTGCTCCTTGTACTCTGGCAGCAACTGCTTCTAAAAACCCAAACATTAAACATGCATATAAAGCTGGTACAGGCCGCCATTTTCCAAAAATCATTGCAGCTAATGCAATATACCCCTTACCAGCCGTCATTTCTTTAACAAAACCAGCCCCTGTTGCCGTAGATAAATAAACCCCCGCTAGACCACATAAAATACCCGCGATTATAATCGCTTGGAATCGCATTTTTGAAACTGAAATACCCGCAGAATCAAGTGCTTCTGGCTTTTCCCCAACCGCGCGGAGCCTTAAGCCAAACGTTGTTTTAAACAAAATATAATAGGTTATGCCAACACTCGCCAAGGCAAGCCAAACAAGAATATTGTGGCCTGAAATCAGCTCTTTGTAAACAACACCCAAAACAGGAATATTATCTGCAACATATTGCGCAAAAGGGAGCTCAATTGAATTAAACCGTGCTGATTTCGGTAATGTTGGTGTTTGACCGCCCTGTCTAAATAGTGCGATGCCAATTATAACGGTTAGACCCGAGGCAAGAATATTTATAGCAAGCCCAGAAATAACCTGATTTCCCCGATGAATAATACACGCAAATCCATGCAACAAACCAGCTAAAACAGAAACTATAATTGCAGCAAGTGCCCCAATCCATGGGGAGCCTGTTCCATAAGCAACCGCTGCTGCAACAAAGGCTGCCATTAACATTTTTCCTTCAAGGGATATATCAATTATACCCGAACGTTCTGAGAAAATACCCGCCATTGCAGCAAATATCAGCGGCGTTGCGACTCGTAATGTTGAGTCCAATGCAAGCAAAAACTGGAACCAGAAATCAGCCATCGAGCATTTCCTTCTGGGGTGTATTTGCGCTGAAAAAACGTTCTAATATAGGGTTAAACATATAAGCAAGAGCGCCTGAAAACAGAATTATAAGCCCCTGAATCATCACCACCATATCACGTGTAATTGTCTGAAATTCAAAATCAAGCTCTGCACCACCTTGATATAAAGCGCCAAACAACAAGCTCGCGAATATGATACCAAAAGGGTGGTTTCGGCCCATTAAGGCAACCGCAATTCCTGTAAATCCGTAACCAGATGTAAAATTCAAAATCACTCTATGTTGCACTCCAAGGATTTCATTAACAGCCATCATCCCCGCAAGACCGCCAGAAATGGCCATTACCAAGATGATAATCCATTTAGGCCGGTAGCCTGCATAAGTGGAAGCTTTGGTGCTAAATCCAGTTGCCCTGATACGGTATCCCAGTCTGGTTCTCCAAATTAAAACCCAGACCGCAAAACAACATAGTAATGCAAGAGCGAATGATATATTCAATGGTGATCGTGCAACAGAAAACCCCATGCTATTTAAGATCTCATGTATTTTAAACAGCATCACCCCATCTGCAAAAGACACTGTCTCCGGCGACATTTGGTTTGGCGCCATAAGCATTCCTGCCAGCAGCCATATTAGTATAGAAGACGCAATAAAGTTAAACATAATGGTTGTAATAACAATATGGCTACCACGCTTAGCTTGCAGATAACCTGGTATTACACCCCAAAAGGCCCCAAATAAAGCTGAGCCCAAAATGGCAAGAAGAATAACAAATGGCGCTGGGATAATACCCCCTAATGAGAGTGCTACAAGACCAATTCCAAGACCGCCCATTGCTGCTTGCCCCTCACCGCCAATGTTAAACAGCATTGCATGAAACGCCACTGCAACCGCAAGCCCCGTAAAAATAAAATTAGTAGTGTAAAAAAGTGTATAGCCAAGGCCGCCCTTATAGATAAAGGCTCCTTTAAGCATAACAGATAAAGCGGTAAACGGGTTTTCGCCAATAATAGCTATAATGATGCCTGCTACAAATAATGCCGTTAATAGATTGAGAAACGGTATTATGAGGATATCCACATAAGCAGGTAGACGCGATGTCTGCATTACACGCCACCCTTAAAATTAGGACTGGTCAATTCAGGGCTGGCTGAGGCACTACTGGCTGAGGCAGCACCAGCGGCAATTCCAGCCATCATCTTACCCAGCATTGATTTTGTAGCATCCAGCTTATCTACCGTTCCAACAACCTCACCTGCATTCATCACCATTATTCTATCAGACAAACTTAATATCTCTTCCAATTCAACCGATACAAGGAGTATCGCACAACCCCTATCGCGCATTTTTATCAAGGTGTTATGGATAAACTCAATTGCACCAATATCAACGCCTCTTGTTGGCTGACCAACAAGAAGCACTTTTGGCATAGATGATATTTCACGCGCGAGAACCAGTTTTTGTTGATTTCCGCCTGAAAACTGACTACTTAATAGTTTTGGATTAGGCGGGCGAACATCAAAAGAATTCATTAACTCGGAACAATGCTCCTTAATAATATTCGGATCTGTTAGCAGATTACGTCCTAATTTTGGGTTTGTCTCATAACCCAAGACGGAGGATTCAAACGCCTGAAACTGCAATATTAGCCCTTCTGCATGCCTATCTTCTGGAACATGCGCTATACCTAGTTGCCTTAGGAAGGCTGGGTCAGCTGGTTGAGAAGAATTAAACAGGTTTTCCCCTATTGCAAACGCACCTATTGCTGGTTTTATAATTCCTGAGAGAACAGATAATAGCTCTGACTGGCCATTACCTGCGATCCCGGCAACGCCCAGTATTTCGCCTTCACGAAGCTCAAATGACGCGCGCTTTAAACTATTAAAACCGCGCTTATCGCTTACACATAAATTATGCGCCGATAATGCTATTTTATCTGGTTTTCCTGGCGCAAACTGTGAGTTTACAAGAACTGACCTGCCGACCATTTGTTCTGCAAGCCATTCAGGAGATGTCTCATTGGTATTTGTCTGAGCTACCAATTTACCTTGGCGCATAACAGACACAACATCGGTAATAGCCATCACTTCATGAAGCTTGTGCGTAATCAGAAGGATAGTAACACCTTCTGATTTTAAAGCTTTCAGGATTTCGAAAAGCTGGTCTGTTTCCTGAGGTGTTAGCACGCCAGTTGGCTCATCCAATATAAGCACTCTAGCGCCGCGATATAAGGCTTTTAAAATTTCTATTCTTTGCTGAATTCCAACTGGCAGCTCTTCTGTGATGCCGTCTAATTCAACCTCCAACCCATAGGTTTGGGATAGCTCTTGAAGCTTTTCTCTTGCAAGTTGCAGACCCGTTTTAAGACCTTTTTGACCCTCAGCGCCGAGAATAATATTTTCCAGTACTGTAAAATTTGGGACAAGCATAAAATGCTGATGCACCATGCCAATTCCCATGGCTATAGCCTCGGAGGGTTGCCTAAATGCAGAAGAAATGCCGTCTAATTCTATTTGCCCTCTATCTGGTTTATAAAACCCATATAAAATGGACATTAATGTGGATTTTCCAGCGCCGTTTTCACCAATAATACCATGGATTGTTCCAGACAGGACATCCAAACTTATAGAATCATTCGCGCGCACTGGCCCGAAACTCTTGCAAATATCTTTCAATGAAACAGCAAACGGCGGCGATTCGCCGCCGTTTTGTTTGGTTATGTTTAAACTCACCGTATTAAACTTACGTCTAAGCTTTATTTAATAAGGGCAATTTTGATCTGCTAAAAAGTCGTGCACTACGATATCGCCAGACAGAATCCCATCTTTTGCTTTCTCAATAGCACTCTTAATATCTGCAGTGATAAGTGACTTGTTATTATCATCCAGAGCCCAATCAACACCGCCTTCTGCAATACCAAGCACCTGAACACCTGACGTAAATGCATTATTCTTTGCATCCATGAATGTCTCATAAGCGGCAACATCCACTCGCTTTAGCATAGAGGTCAAAACAGAACCTGGGGCTAGCCCGTTTTGGTTTGAATCAACACCAATCGCAAGCTTGCCTGCATCAGCTGCTGCTTGAATTACACCAACACCTGTGCCGCCTGCTGCGTGGTATACCACATCTGCGCCGCGATCAATCTGGCTTCGTGTTAATTCAGCTCCTCTTGCAGGGTCATTCCAAGCCGCAGGAGTAGAGCCCGTCATATTCTCATATACTTCTGCATTTGGAAGAATAGATTTTACGCCGCCTACATATCCACACGCAAACCTGCTGATAAGGCCGATATCTTGACCACCAACAAATCCAACTTTACCTGTTTGCGATGCCTTTGCTGCAGCAACACCCACTAAAAACGAGCCTTCATGTTCTTTGAATACATATTGGCGCAAGTTCGGAGCATCTAGCCAGCCAACATCAATGATTGAAAATTGAACATCTGGATTATCTGCCGCTACTTTAGAAATCGCATCTGCCTGCGCAAATCCAACGCCAAGTACAATCGTTGCGCCCTTGTCTACCATGCGGCGCATTGCCTGCTCACGCTGTGTCTCATTAGTTACTTCAAATTCCATTACTTCGATGCCTGTCTCTTCGGTAAATTTCTTTACCCCATTCCAAACACCCTCGTTAAAGGATTTATCAAATTTGCCGCCCATATCAAAAACAACAGCCGGCTTTAAACTTACAGTCTCTTCTTTATCTGCAACCTCCATATCGAGATTGAAAATAATAACTGCCGCCACCACAATGACGCCAACTATCAATAAAAGATTATTTCGTGACATAATTTACCTCTTTACCTATTTTAATCCAATTTCTTTTAGTCGATTTAGCAGATACCCTTCTGCTGAAAGCACGTTATTCAACATCACCTCTGGTCTCGGATGTAGAAACATGGGTATAGAATAACGTGAATTATTATTTTTTCCATCTGGATTTACAACACGGTGCGGTGTTGACGGAAAATAATTATTACTCGCCATAGCAAGCATATCTCCATTATTAATGGTGATCATACCCGGATCGCAGGAAATATCATGCCAATTTCCAGCTTTATCCTGTGCTTGCAAGCCAGGCTCAGAGCCAGCTACAAGAAGTGTTATTAAATTTATATCTTCATGAGCCGCTGCCCTAATCGCCCCTGATTCTACATCCTGTTGAATGGGTGGATAATGTAAAATGCGAAGCAAGCTTTGCTGACTGCCTTGCATCATTTCGTTCAAGGGTTCTGAAAGAATTTCACGCACATCAGATGGTATGGTGCTATCAAGCCATTTTAATAGGGTTAATCCCAGGCTTACCAAATCATTATATAATTTTCGAGTTTCCACCTCTAATTCTGGAGGAACGCGGCCCCATGGAAACACATGATAAAATTCTTTAAGATCCTTTAAATCAACGCCTTTTGCGTTTTCAGAACGAAACGGGAAATATCCATCTTGCTTTTCCATATCTCTTAGAAATTCATGCTTTGCTTCACTTGCGAAAAAGACACCCCAATTATTATAAATTGACTGCACTTGCTCAGGGCTAATTGGATGATCTTCCAATATGGCAAACCCTGTTTCATGCAGAGAACGCGTTAGGGTTTCTGCTGCATCCTTGGCAGTATAGCTTACTGTTTGAACCTGCATATCCTGTTTTATTCCTTAGCTGTTTTCTCTCTTATCGAAGGCCGTGTCAGCTTGCTCTAAAATAGCTATAAAACGCTTTTTGGCTGCATCGACGTCAACCCCTACTGCCACACTCACAGGTCTTCGTAACGTATTTTCACTAATAATCGAATTACCCACTTCCTCTCCCTCAACTATGACAGATAGCGGCTCGTTTTGGAACGTAAAAATATCACGATCACAAATTGCTAATAGTGCCGCCGGGTCATGCATAAGACACACACGATTTCCAACGATTTTCTCATAGAAATCAATATAAAATTCACAGATATCATAAATAAAACCCCCAATTCTTGGAGATGCTTTTGCAATTTGTGAAAAAACATCAGGCGGAAACTGTATTGTTGCAGTTACATCAAGGCCTATTAGATCTATATGCCAATCTGCACCAAGAACCTGGTCTGCGGCATGAGGATCATTCCAAAAATTTGCTTCTGCAAATGAGGTCACATTCCCTGGGACGTGAACAGCCCCTCCCATTATGACCAATTTTTTAACATGGTTTACAATTTCTGGATCGTAATCAAGCAACTTTGCGATATTCGTTAAAGGCCCGACAGGACATAAAATAATTTCGCCTGAATGCTCTCTTATTGTTTCAGATAGATAAATATGTGCTGGCCTTGGATCTGGCTTTTGCGAGGGTTGAATGTCCATCAAACTGCCAAATCCTTCCTCTCCATGAACAAAAAAGGCAGGGGTATTCATTGCTTGAACCAATGGCGTTAACGCACCGCCAGCAACACTGCATTCATACGCTGCTTGTTCTGCAAGCCAAAGCGCGTTTCGTGTTGCTTGCTCTACATATACGTTACCAAAAATGGTGGTAAGTCCAACCACTTCTAATCTGCTATCCGCAAATGCTTGATGAATTGCCATGGCATCATCAATGCCTGGATCTGTATCAATAATTATTTTCTGAGCTTCCAATCTCTGTATCCTTATGAATTATCTTGCAAAAAACTAGTTACCTCCGCCCATGACGGAATGGCTGGCAAAGCACCTTGTCTTGTGATTTGCAATGCTGCTGCGGCTGAAGCATATCTCATGGCCTGTTGCATTGTCTGCCCATCACTTAGGCTAGCAAGCACAAAGCCAAGAAAGGTATCTCCTGCGCCTGTTGTATCAATGGCAGTTACCTTAAAAGGCGCCACTGAAAAACAGCCTTGCTCGCCCCTATATCGAGCACCCTTCGAGCCTAATGTTATGATAAGATGAGGCAATCCAAGTGTGGTGATATCTTTTTCAATATATTCACTCAGCGCCGCCGCCTCTCCCTCATTTACAATCAGAAGTTCTGTTAAAGGGAGAAGGCCGGCTGTTTGTTCTGCAACAAAAGGCGCCGCGCTATAACAGATCTTAAGACCCTGTTGCTTAGCAAGTGATAAAAACGGCTCAACTAAGCAAGTCTCGTTCTGCGCAAGCGCCCAATCAGACGAATTCGCTTTTTGAAGTGCTTTTTTTATCTGTTCTTGCTCGATTTTATAATTCGCAGATGGCGATAAAATAATCTGATTCTCGCCTGTTTTATCATCTACCATTATAATGGCATGTCCTGATGGCATGGCTAACAAAGCAACAAAATCAAGATTCACGCCTGCATTTTGCATCTCTTGCAAATATAGCGCATCCTTTTGCCCAAAAGCGCCTATATGAAACACCTCTGCACCCGCTTTAGCAAGAGCAACAGACTGGTTAGCGCCTTTGCCGCCAAGCGCTATGTTAAAATCATTGGCTGCCAATGTCTCGCCTGCGGATACTAAATGTGGCAGCCTATAAAAATAATCTAAATTAATAGAGCCGAGATTAAAGATAGTCATAACTATTATGTGCCTTTTTAGCTGTCTGTTCCGCCATTAGCAGCTGACCAGCCTGTTGGATCATGCAAGAAAGCCTCAACAGATGTAATGGTCGTCTCATGAAATCTTCCAGACGCTCTCAGTTCAGCTAATATATCCCACCAAGTTGCAAGATAATGTAAATGAAGACCATGATCTGCCAGTTTTTTCTGAGCAGATGAGAATATATCATAGTAAAATATCACCAGAATATGGTCGCAATTCGCCCCTGCAGAGCGAAGCGCATCTGCAAACATAAATTTGCTTCCCCCATCTGTTGCTAAATCCTCCATCAACAGCACATTTGCACCAGCTTCAAGATGACCCTCTATCTGAGCGTTTCTACCAAACCCTTTCGGTTTTTTTCGGACATACTGCATCGGCAATGCAAGCCGCTCGCTAAGAAAAGCCGCAAACGGAATGCCGGCTGTTTCGCCGCCTGCTATCGAATCAAAATATTCTACCCCAACAGATTCAGCTAACAAAGACACAGAATAAGACATCAGAGCTGCTCTTATACGCGGGAAAGATATCAGCTTGCGACAATCAATATAAACTGGACTTCTCGCACCCGAAGTAAGAACAAATGGCTCACTTGCATTAACATGAACAGCCTCAATATCTAATAGGATTTTTGCAGTAGAACGGGCAATAACCTCTTTTGGCGTATGGTTATGAAGTATCATGATGGTAGTAGCCCCTTAATCGTTTCTAGTGATTTACATTAAATAGCGCGTTGTTAAAAGATGTATAATGCATGATTTTAGGTGGTATGGTAATAAATCAAGTTTAATTTCGGCGTTTTTTTAGGGGGGATTATTTTTTGCCATCTCGTCTTAATACCAGAAAACTGCCTATCATAATGAGCGCAGAAATCGCTAAAATCATTAGGGTTGCAATGGCATTAATTTCTGGTGAAACGCCTAGTCGTATTTTTGAAAAAATCACAATAGGGAGTGTTGAGCTTCCAGGACCACTTACAAAACTGGCAATCACTAAATCATCAAAGCTTAGGGTAAATGATAATAGCCAAGCCGCAATAATGGACGGAAGAATAAGAGGCAGAATGATAGATAGGAACACAAATGGCTGCCTGCCACCAAGGTCTCTTGCCGCCTCTTCAAGGGATTTATCCATATCACGCAATCTTGTTTGAATGACGACAGCTGCAAAACACATCCCAAAAGTAGCATGCGCAATCATTATAGTATCCACACCTCGCCCTGACGGCCAGCCAAAGCTTACCTCCATTGCGATGAATAATAGTAACATCGATAAGCCCGTTACTGCCTCTGGCATTACCAAAGGTGCACTTGCAACAAGGCTCAAAAATAATCTGCCTTTGAAATTGGCAAAACGCACAAAGGCAATTGCGATTAATAATCCAAATATCGTTGAAATCGTAGCTGAGCTAAATCCAATTAGTAATGATTTATACAAAGCAGTAAGCAAAACATCATCATACCACAACTCTTTATACCATTTAGTAGAGAAGCCTGCCCAGACAGAGACAAGTTTGCTGCGATTAAAGCTATAAATCATCATCATAATGACCGGAATATATAAAATGCCAAATCCAGCGATGGCTAATAATTTAACCAATAACGGAACAGTACTACGCATTAGTTTATATTCTCCTTATCCTGATACCTTGCATAGACAATGGGTATTATGATGATTGCGATAAGTATGATGGCTATAGCAGCTGCAACAGGCCAATCCCTATTACGAAAGAATTCTGTCCAGATGACTTTCCCAAGCATTAATTGCTCCGGGCCACCCAAGAGAGCTGGTATAACAAACTCTCCAACAGCAGGAATAAAGACCAAAAGACAGCCTGCTATTACGCCAGGCATACTAAGAGGCAGAATTATGGTTCGAAAAATATCCCAATTTTTTGCGCCAAGGTCAGCTGCTGCTTCTAATACCGAATTATCTAGCCGCACAAGAGAGGCATATAATGGCAGTATCATTAATGGCAAATAGGTAAGAATCATGCCTGAATAAATTGAAAAATCTGTTTGCATCATTTGAATAGGCGTTACAGTAATCCCAGCCCATATTAGAAAATCATTGATAACGCCATTTGGATTCAACAAGCCTATCAGAGCATACATTCTAAGTAGTGATGATGTCCAAAACGGCATTAATATCAATACCAGCAGAATATGTTGCAATGATTTATTCGAGCGCGCTATCCACCAAGCCATCGGATAAGCAAATAAAAGACAATATAAGGTCGAGAAAAAAGCCAGCCTGACGCTATTTACAGCAGGCCACAAATAATCTTCCCAATACTCATATATTAGCAAATAATTGTCTACTACTGGCTGAAAGGAGATACCATCTTTGCCAATTTGAAAGGCAGGGTTATAGGGCGGCACTGCTCGCTTTGCCTCTGACAAAGAGACATTAACCATTTCCACTAAAGGGAGCATAAAAAATATACTAAGCCATCCCAACGGCAACCAGATAACAAGCAATCGTCCAAATTTTTGAAGGAAGGAGTGCATTTCTTCACCCCTCTAGAATGATTGTTGCGTCTGGTGAGAAGTGAACAAAACCTGTTTCTAATTGCCGCGGATTGGCTTGGCTTGGCTGATTATGGGACTGATATACTTTTAACTTGATACCGTCTGGCCCAATTACTTTATATTGCGTTCCAGCACCATAAAATGCCCAATCTTCAATTTCTACCGGGAATTCATTGAGGTAGCCTGTCGGCTGTAAGGTGAGGGTTATTTTCTCAGGCCGGATAGCAAGGCTTACCTTCATCCCAGGTGTCAATGTACTACTACCGGTAGCGTGAATTAGGGTTGCTGATTCCATTAGCCAATATTTACCAGTCCGCTCTATAACTGTTGCCTCAAGAAAGCTTATATCACCAACAAAATCTGCTACAAAACGTGTCTCAGGCTTCTCATATATCTCGTTCGGAGTGGCAGTTTGAACTAATTTCCCGTTATCCATCACACCAATCCGAGTAGACAAGGTCATTGCCTCTTCTTGATCATGTGTTACTACTATGAAGGTTGTGCCAAGTTGTTCTTGAATATTAACAAGTTCAAATTGCGTTTCTGTGCGAAGCTTTTTGTCCAATGCGGCAAGCGGCTCATCTAGTAATAACAGCTTAGGGCGCCTTGCAAGGGCACGTGCTAACGCAACGCGCTGTCTTTGCCCACCTGAAAGCGTTGAGGGTTTGCGCGCGCCCATTCCAGATAGGTCAACAAGCCTTAGCAATTCTTCAACACGTGCCTTAATTTCATCACTAGGAAGTAATGCACGTTTTAAGCCATAAGCAATATTGTTTGAGACACTCATATGGGGGAAAAGCGCATAGCTTTGAAACATAATATTTACTGGTCTATCCGCTGGATCGACATTTGCCATATCCTGACCATCAATTTCAATGTAACCTTCTGATGGTTTCTCAAACCCTGCCAACATTCTTAACAAGGTTGTCTTGCCGCATCCAGATGGACCTAAAAGGCTAAATAATTCGCCTCTTTCTAAAGTAAAAGAAACATCATCAACTGCCAATAATTCGCCAAATTTTTTAGAAATATTCTGAATTCTAATAAAGGGGGTCATATGGCAATGCCGTCACTTCCAATTTATAAATAAAGAAAGCCACGTTCATGTAAGATTGAAGGTGGCTTCCGTTTCTAAATTAAAATTCTGATTTCCGCTCTCGTCTAATTACCTGCAGAAAATCTGTTCCATACACGCGTTACTATTCTATCCGTCTTTGCATCGTAAACAGGTGTTACAAAAAGCTTCTCTTTTGCTTTTTCGGTTGGATAAATGCCTGGATGAGATAAAATATCAGGATCAATATCTGGCATCGCTGCTTTGTTACCACTTGCATACCAAACATAGTTTACATTCTCCGCCGCTACATCAGCACGCATCATGTAATCAACAAATTTATAAGCATTCTCTATGTTTTTCGCATCCGCAGGAATTGCCATGACGTCAAACCACAGATTGGTGCCCTCATCTGGAATGTAATAATCTATCACATGTCCATTTTCTGCATCTTCTGCACGATAAGCTGCCTGAAACGCATCGCCTGACCACATTATAGCTGCGCAGATATCACCATTGGCAATATCATTTATCGACTGGCTTGAATTGATATATCGAATATAGGGGCGAATGGATGACAACGCATCTCCTGCAGCTTCGAAGTGGGCTTTATCTGTTGATGTTCCAGGATACCCCAGATAGGTCATAACATTTGGCAATACATCGGTTGGGGCATCAAGAATTGCAATGCCACAATCTTCTAGTTTTGCCGCATTTTCAGGGTCCAGAATCAGCGACCAGCTATCGGTTGGCGCATCATCGCCAAGTCGCTCTGCTATCATATCTTCATTATAAGCAATGCCCGTAGACCCCCACATATATACTAATCCAGCAGAATCTGAACCGACCATCTTATCGGCTTGATCCTGTATCTCAGGATCTTGATTAGAAGCATTTGGAATTTTGGACAAGTCCATCTCCTGATACGCCCCAGCCTCACGCCCGCGAGCAAGAAAATCAGCTGTTGGCACAACAAGGTCATATCCAGAGGAACCTGCAAGCATTTTAGCTTCTAATACTTCGTTGGAATCATACACATCATAGGTAACTTTTATCCCAGTTTCAGCCTCAAAATTTGCAATTGTGTCTTCTGCAATATAATCGGACCAATTATAGACATTTAAACTTTCTTCAGCGAGGGCATGACCACTCACTGCTAATAAGCCAGAAAAAGCCAATACAAAGCCAAATCTCATCTTATTCTCCTTTGTACGCATATATCGTTAAACTAGCTGAAACTATAAACAGATTAGAACAAGCCAACAAGCAGAAATCAGCCTATCTAACTCTGGATATGCCAATAAACAGGCATTTGCGGATCAAACAGCGTAATATCGCCTTCTTCTGTTTGAAGTGTTTTTGGCATTTCCAGCATAGTATCTGATTTGAATAACCTTAACGTCTGTTTATTATAAGGTAGCCTATAGAAGTCCGCCCCATGGAGACTTACAAACCCTTCCAGATTATCCAATGCCCCCAAATTATCAAATAATTGGGCTAATATCTCAATTGCAAAAGAGGCATTAAAAACACCTGCACAGCCACAAACATCAATTTTAGCGCCATCTAAATGAGGAGCACTGTCAGTGCCAAGAAAAAACCTCTTATCCCCTTTTGTTGCGGCGTCTATCAATGCAAGCCTATGAGTTTCTCTTTTTAAAATCGGCAGGCAGTAATAATGAGGTCTTATGCCACCTGCAAGCATTGCATTTCGGTTCACAACCAAATGATGAGGGGTAATAGTAGCCCCAAGGTTTCGTGATTCGTTAAGAACATAAGAGGCTGCTTGCTTGGTTGTAATATGTTCCATCACAATTCTTAAATCTGTCAATTCACGACGCAAAGGCTCTAAAATTTGCTCAATAAAAACAGCTTCCCTGTCAAATATGTCGATTTGTGGATCTGTTACTTCACCATGTATTAATAATGGGATAGATGCCTCTGACATCGCTGCTAGAACTGGATATACTTTCTTAATATCTGCAACCCCATTTTGTGAATTGGTTGTTGCACCAGCTGGATATAATTTAACTGCTTTGATTATTCCTTGTTGATAGGACGCTACGACATCCTCTGCTTGTGTGTCTTGTGTTAGGTAGAGGGTAAGCAAGGGCTCAAATTCTGCCCCAGACTCGATGCTATCTTTAATTCTGTCTGCGTAGAAGCGCGCATCCGCTCCTGTCACAATCGGTGGCACAAGATTTGGCATTATAATCGCTCTTGATGCCCATCGATAAGTTGCAGGCAACACCGCCTTCATGATTTCTGCATCTCGAATATGCAAATGCCAATCATCGGGTTTGGTGATTTTAAGCTGATTTTGATTCGCTGTCATGAAGTTTGCTTAACCCCTAGCTTTTTTATTACCGAATTTAATACCCTAATTTATGCATCTGCTGCATTTATTAATTCGCCTACCATGTTCGCTGTATAACAAGCAAGTGTCCATCCAAGATGACCATGTCCAGTATTATAAAATATGTTAGGTTTTCTGCCTTTTGCAACAAGAGGGATCATATTAGGTCTCATTGGTCGCAAACCTGCCCATGGTTTTATATCCTTAGATGGGAGCTCTGGAAAATTACATTCCACCCACCTTGTTAGAGGCTTGATACGTGCATCCACAATATCAAGATTATGCCCAGCGATTTCTGCTGTTCCGGCAACTCTAAATCTATCTCTTCCTAATCTGGATGTGACTATTTTAGCCTCATCATCAAGCAAGCTTATCATTGGCGCTTTTTGTTGTGAAATACTGTCTGATAATGGCACTGTGATTGAATAGCCCTTTACGGGATAGATATTAATCCTGTCGCCTAATTTTCGCCCGAATTTATGACTGGCGACACCGGCGCATATTACGACAGCATTAAACCTATCAGCCCGTTCTTCCAAGCCGTGCGTTTGAGAGACAATTTCAACCTCATGGGTAGATGTTTTTATGTCTTTTACATCTGTCCAAAGTTTAAACTCAACGCCGCGTGTACTAATAACATCTGCTAGATTAGAGGTGAATTTATGAATATCACCTGTTGAGTCTGTTTTGGTATAGTATCCCCCAACAAACTTCTTAGTTAAGCTCGGCTCTATTTCCAGAATTTCACTTCCCGAAAGACGTCGACGCTCCAGGCCGCCCTCGGCCAATAGCGCATTAACTCTATGAGCATGATCAAATTCACGCTGACTATTATATATATGCAAAATGCCACAATCTGACTTGTCGAAATCTATGCCAGCATCATCTATGATTTTTTGCATTAGTTTGCGTGACTCGATGGCCATTCTTGTAGTCGCGATAGTATTTTTTCGGTAATTCCTTGTTTGTAGCAAAAATTCGCTAATCCAGCTTATCTTATGCCCATCTGGCCAATAATTCATCTTAAGCGGCGCCTCTTTCTTAAAAAGCCATGAGGCTGCTTTGAAAATTGTTCCAAAGTGATTCCAGACTTCCGCATTACTTGCAGAAAGTTGCCCTCCATTTGCATAGGATGTCATAACACTCGCATAGCGCTGTTTTTCAAAAACAGTCACCTGATATCCAAGCTGGTTTAATATACAAGCGGTAGTAACCCCTGTTACACCAGCACCAATAATCGCAATAGATTTCATTTTTTAAAGACTCCAAAGTGTATGAATGCCGATAAACGACAATAAAAATACACCTCGTCTGTCTTTGTACCTGAGAGTTTCCCAAGAATGCGATTTTACCGCACTCTTAGTTATCCCCGTCGGTGAACCTTTTACGGTTACTTTCCAGACTGTTCACTCTGATTGGCCCTGTTACCTGAGAGATTATGAGGCTTGTGCTCCTTCGGCGCTGCCATAAAATACAGTATTGTATCTATAACAGACTCTCCCAATCAGCGTATTGAACGTCTCGAGGATTATCACATTATCAAGCTGTCTTCAAATTTTTTTACAACCTGCTTTGGCGAATCTGGCAAAGCTAATCATTAGAAATAGGGGATTATACTTTACAGAATAAAACTTTATTACTATAACCTAGCACGCTTGGCCAAATAACATATTGGTTATGCACATTTTCTTTCAGACCACTTTCAAGAGGTACTTAAATCATGACCAGCGCGTATATCCCTGTCGCTCTTGGGGCATTCGGCTTAATTGTCGCTTTTTTTGTTTATCAATGGATTAAAAAATCTCCAGTCGGAAACGGCCCGGAAAAAGATATAGCAGATGAAATACATCTTGGCGCCATGGTCTTTATGGCCAGCGAATATAAGCGTCTTGCTATTTTTTGTGTGATTTGCATTGTTGCTCTTTACGCTAGCTTGGGAGAGGGAACAGCCATTGCATTTACTCTTGGTGCCTTATGTTCTGGCACTGCTGGTTATATTGGAATGTACACAGCCACGAAAGCTAACGTGCGAACAGCGGTAGCCGCCAAGAATAAGGGCGCAGCTGAGGCATTGAATATAGCCTTTTTTGGAGGCTCTATTATGGGCCTTACGGTTGCATCTATGGGCTTGCTCGGAATAGGGGTGCTCTACGGGTTTATGGGCAATACGTTGCACGGGATAGAATCTATTGAAGGCTTTGCAATGGGCGGCTCTTCTGTGGCTTTGTTCAGCCGTGTTGGCGGCGGAATTTTTACTAAATCTGCAGATGTTGGCGCTGACCTTGTTGGTAAGGTTGAAGCAGGTATTCCAGAAGACGACCCCCGCAATCCAGCAGTTATCGCTGATAATGTGGGTGATAATGTTGGTGATGTTGCCGGCATGGGTTCAGATATATTTGAGTCTTATTGTGGCGCGATGATAGCATCGATGGCGCTTGCTGCATCGATGTCAATGGCGTCCTTGGATGTCCTAGGCGGCAACAGATCTGTATTGCAGTTCATGCCACTAGCTCTTGCATCAACAGGGCTTATTTGCTCACTACTTGGAATTTTGTCCGTCAAATTATTCTCTAACAAAAGCGCCGATGTTGCCTTGCGATTTGGCACCATAGGCTCTGCTGTTATATTCATAGGGGCGGCCTATTTTGTGATTACCAGCATGGGCGCATCCGTTGGGGTTTGGTATGCGGTGCTTGTGGGCGCGATAGGCGGTATCATTGTTGGTCTTGTAACTGAATATTATACCGGAGGCGCTCCGGTTCGGAAAATTGCCAAAGATGGTGAAACGGGTCCGGCAACTGTGATGATTTCTGGATTGGCAATTGGCATGCAGTCTGTCGCTATTCCAGTGCTTACGATTGCAGCTATAATCTTCTTTGCCAATCTTTCAGCTGGTCTTTACGGCGTTGGAATGGCTGCTGTTGGTATGTTGGCCACCGTTGGAATTACCATGGCGATTGATGCATATGGACCAGTAGCAGACAATGCTGGTGGTATTGCTGAAATGGCCGAAATGGGCCCAGAAACACGTGAAATTACTGACTCTCTTGACGAGGTTGGAAATAGCACGGCTGCAATCGGTAAAGGGTTTGCCATTAGTGCGGCTGCTCTGGCAGCTCTTGCGCTAATCAGTGCCTATATTGTTAAGGTCAGTAATGGAGACCCTGATTTTGTGCTTGCCATTAATGACCCGATTGTTCTTGTGGGTATGTTTATTGGCGGTATTTTCCCTTTCCTTGTAAGTTCTATTACGATGACTGCCGTTGGTGATGCTGCTTTTGAGATGATTATCGAAGTGAGACGCCAATTTAAGGAAATACCTGGCTTGATGGAAGGCAAAGCAAAGCCTGATACAGCTCGCTGTGTGGATATTGCAACTCGTGCTGCGCTGCGCAAGATGATTCTACCTGGTTCACTAGCTGTGCTTGCTCCTGTTGTAATTGGCTTTGGTCTTGGACCAAAAGCGCTAGGCGGCATGCTTGGCGGCGCGCTAATCTGTTGTGTCATGATGGCTCTTATGATGGCAAATGCTGGCGGTGCATGGGATAATGCCAAGAAGTATGTTGAAAAGGGCAATTATGGCGGCAAGGGTTCTGATGTCCATAAAGCAGCTGTTGTTGGGGATACGGTTGGCGATCCTCTTAAAGATACATCTGGTCCGGCTATGAACATCCTAATCAATGTAATGGCGATTGTAAGCCTTGTTATCGCGCCACTTCTTATTTGAGGGCAGGATTGCTTTTCTTAAATATATGACTATTTTTTAAGAAGGGTCGGCAAGCTGTCGACCTTTTTTTTAATCCTTCTAACCTGCGCTAAATGCTAATCAGCAGAGGTATTATCAACATTGATGAGTGAAGAAGTTGTAATCATTGGAAATAGTTTTAGCGGTCTTGGGACGGCGATTGCCTGCGCAAAACATGGCTATCAGGTCACGGTAATTGCGCCTAATAACCATTCAAGTTTCATCGGTGGATTACAAATAGCGCCTAACGGATTGGCTGCTTTATCGTCACTAGGGGTAGAGCAAGAAATACTGAATAAAGCGGTTAGACTTTTGGCAGTACACATTAAAGCATTCGACACCGCGGTCAGCCTTACAAATATTCCGCTCTCCTCGAACAACGCTCCTTATGTCTCGATTGCACGTCAGGATCTATATGAAATCTTATTGAATAAGTGCCTTAGAAATTCACTTATTAACTTTATGGACGCCAGAGTTTTAGCTATCACGAGCAAAAATAATCACACTAGGCTGGCACTAGATACTGGTGAAATTATTACAGCGCCCATTATTATAGGCGCGGATGGCTGGGATGGCAAAACACGGCACTTTGTCAGCCCTTCAGCACGTCAAAAAAACTCTGGATATTCTATCTATCGGGGGATTTTTCCTGCCTCAAAAGTGCCGGCGGGTTTTTCCTATCCTGATGTGCAATTATGGCTTGGTAATTCATGCCATCTGGTATCCTATCCAATCCAAAATAGCCAAGCTGTTAATTTCGTGTTTGCTTTTTCAGAGCGCGCTTTTGAGTCTCACTCAATTGACGCTATCTTCTGCAATCATCCGGTGCTCTCGATGCTGGGGGAGTATACTCAAAATTGGCACTTTACCCCCATAAAGCAATTTGATTCATTATCAAACTGGCGACGTGGCGGAATAACCTTAATTGGGGATGCAGCACACCCGATGCCCCCTCATCTTGCACAAGGGGCAGGGCAATCATTCATGGATGTTGCAAGCATTGAAAACGGTCTTGGCACGGGGCTTACGCTATCGAACGCAATTTCTAACCTGATAACCACCCGAATGCCCGAAGCTCATTCTGTTGTTAAAAAAAGCCAGCTTTCTGGAAATATTTTTCGTCTAAATAGCCCCATTGCAGGTTTAAGAAACCAGCTCATCAGTATGGCTGGACAGAAAGTTATTTCTGACTTTCTTCAAGATTTATGGCTGACAGCATAACGCTAAATCCTTTTCAAACAGAATTAGATTATGCTGCTAGCAGGCATTCAATTACAGATACTTCCCCTTAGGGTTTCATTACATCTTCTGAGCCATAGACAGCATCGATACCGTCACCAGCCATTTTGGTTACAATCCAGCCTATAAGAAGCCCCCAAACGATGCCATCAAGAACAAACCAAAATGGAGATGATACAAATCCTGACATTATAGAATTCGCAATATAGGTAGAGAAATGCTCGTAGTTAAAAAAGATAACCGTAAAATTGAGCCAGCCTCCAACAAAAGCAGAGAAAATGCCATTTAAGGGGGAACTTAAAAATCGGGTGTCGCACAAAAATACCTGTAATAGCAATGATGATACCAAAGGTAATATACCAAAAAATTAAGGCCCAGCGGAGCCAATTCGATACATTATCTACTAGCGTTGCTACCACGAAAAAATTCAATATTCCAATCAAAAGACCGAGAAAAGCTGCCAGTTTAATGCCTTTAACTAAAGATGCATTGTTACTCATCTTTCTCTCCAATTCCGTTAGTTTGTTATAATTCCCACACGCTAGATGAGAAGTGTTAATATATCGTTAATGTGTTTTTGGAACGCATCCAATTAGGTAGAAACCGCCTTGTCTTTGACATAAATTACCCCATTTCAGATAAGGCGGTCTAATAAAGGTGTAAGGGTAGTATCAAAATGATGATTAACACTTTGAAATGGTTTTATGTAATTAGTACCAGCTTATTTTTAGGAACAGCATCTATGGCACATGCAAACACAGCCTATATGTTTGAGTTTGACTCAATTGATGGCGGAAAAATATCTTTATCTGAATATAAAGGTAATGTGATTTTGGTTGTTAATACGGCATCTGAATGCGGGTTTACGAGTCAATATACAGGTCTACAAGCATTATGGGATGAGTTTAAGGAGGACGGACTTGTTGTACTCGGCATCCCTAGCAATGATTTTGGCGGACAGGAGCCAGGGACTGACAGCCAGATTAAAAACTTCTGTGAGGTAAATTTTAATATTGATTTTCCCATGACAGCCAAAACGACTATTAAAGGGCGTGATGCACATCCTTTTTATCGTTGGGTTAGTGACGAGTTGGGCTGGATGGCAGGTCCTAAATGGAATTTTCATAAATATCTCATCGCTCGAAATGGGACATTACATGATTCATTCTCATCTATGGTCAGCCCATCATCCGCGAATTTGCAAGAACAAATAACACTACTACTTGCACAGTCTGGATAGACAAATTCATGCCTCTAATAACACGCCCTTCCGATTGCTAAGGGGTTTACTGCCAGCAATTTTAGCAAGCGGCGCACCCTTCCAGATATATTTTTGAAGCATCATAGAAAAAACAATGCCGCTCGTTCCTGCATAGACGGGAATTTTTTTGCGAAACGCATCTGGCCCATCTAGCAAAAGGATGCTGGCTATCAATTCTCCTTCGTCAACCCTCTGACCAAGCGTTACATGATAACACACTAATCCGCTAAACGATGCCTTGATAATCTGGGTTGCATTAAATGGCAGTGCTGGCGGCATAATGGGCGCAGCTTTATCCATTTTTGAATTTATAAAACCACGCGTGATGAAAAACCCCATTAAATTTTCGGCATCTAGTTTATTTAATGTTTCTTCAACATCTATTAATCCCCGATATTCTAGCGTTGCAGATAGAATAGGAGGCGGAACAGGCTTATCTGGACACAGACGCTGAAGGTCTATCCATAATCTTGGCCATACTTCATCAAAAGAACCTCCGCCAGAATTTTCTGCTGTTAATGTTACGCGTGAGCCCATCCAGTTTGCTAAATCCTGATATTCCGGCATTAATTGGGGCACAATATAAATATGGTTTGTCGCATCCACATCGCAATGCAAATCCAGAACAACATCACATTCAATCGCTATTTTTATGATTTCAAGCCGCAGTTTTTCTAGGGCTGTAATAGGGGTTTGACGGGCTATCCATCTGCGGACTGATAACAAGATTTTATCTTTATTTTCATGCTCATTTTCAGATAATTTATCCAATATATCTGGCTCATTATTTAAAATACACTCTGCAAGGTCTGGCCAATTACGGTTAAAATTTAATCCCGTAGAAAAATCAAATCTACCACTATGATGGTGATTATAAATTTGCGCCATCCCAATAGGGTTCACCATAGGAAATACGATAAATTCGGCATTAAGCTGGCCTGACTTATCTGCCTGCTCTAACATATCTAAAAGATAATGCAGAATAAGCGTGCCTGGTTGCTCATCTGCATGCAGTCCTGCCTGCAGAAAAATCCTGGGGTAGGTGCCCTTTCTATCTGGAATAAAGTGATAATAAGACACGGTATAAGCAGCGCCAGCTGTATCTGCTGATAATGGAATTGTGATATGTTGAGTACTTATTGCTGCCTCCACACCTTAGTGTAACAAGAATATCTGTTACCTTAATAAATTAATAGATAGTTTTAATTTAGGCCGTTGCTGTACATCAAGATGCCTGTTTAAATACTGGTTTGCAGCGCCAAATACGACAATAATAATAAGCGT
>Ga0181604_10000559_pt1 | contig 34238 bp, 27 predicted proteins | sample 041ome_12_FD_148663 | JGI IMG/M metagenome (GOLD analysis project Ga0181604, IMG submission 148663) | Coastal salt marsh microbial communities from the Groves Creek Marsh, Skidaway Island, Georgia - 041410US metaG (spades assembly) | ecosystem: Environmental > Aquatic > Marine > Intertidal zone...
CATATCGTCCAATTGGCCCAAATTTAAAGTCACCAGTAATAAAGGAAATCTCAAATCCATGAGCAGCACCAATTAGATTAGGAAAATCTGCAAAGTATGATGATGTTTGGTCATCCCAATCAAATCTGTATGCATAGAGTGAATCAAAACCAGATTTTTCTAGTTGAATTAATGGGTCATCAACTCCTCTTAGCTTCCATCCCTGAGAACGCGCTTCAACCCAGAACTTATATAAGTCCTCTTTTTTAAATTCAATTTTTGGAATAGGTACCAACTTTGTTAATGGATAAGATGCATTTACAAAATATCTATTTGATCCCAACCATAAAGAAAGCTCATCCTTGTTTGATCCAGCAATAACTGGAATTTTATTTTTTTTAGAGGAGGAGGCAAGACCAGCGCTCACCCCATCAAAATGAACCACTATTCCATCCCTAGTAAGAAGAGGCAATCGATCATAGGTATCTTTCGAGAGCTTTGCATAAACCTCTAAAAGAGCTCTCCCATCAATAGATCTCAAATAACTTTGATATTGTTGGCCATACTGATTAGGATCTTTATTGAATAAACTTTTTATCCTCTCATATTTAGAAAAATCAAAACTTGAGAGGACCAAATCAGAGCCTAATTGATTCACTATAGTGCCTGCTTGATTTATGCCTATCGCCTCCTCTTTTGTAAAACTGGTTGTATAACCTGATTGAGAAATAGCCTTATGAAATAATCCCTCTCTCATAGGCGAAGCAAGCAATGCTAAAACATTATGTCCTCCAGCTGACTCTCCAAAAATTGTAATGTTTTGAGGGTCGCCACCGAAACTTTGGATATTATTCTGCACCCATTTCAAGGCCTGCATAATATCGAGCGTTCCAAAATTAGAAGTTTTATCGAGCCCATCTTGCAGTCCCTGTATGGCAGGATGAGTAAACCAACCCATGGGTCCCAAACGATAATTTATTGTGACCACAAGCACCTGATGCTTACGAATTAGCTCTGAAAAATTATAGTAATCTTTGATCCCTGATGTATTTCCACCACCATGAATCCAAAACATGACTGGGAGGTTTTGATTTGAATAGTCTTTAATTAATGGCGCCTTTATATCTAGGTACAAACAATCCTCTTGCCCAACTATTCCTTTCCCTTGAATTCCTGCATAAATACTTGCCTCCTGCAAACATCCATTACCCTCTTGAGGTGTAATCTTGGATTCAGGAGATATCAGTGGCCTAGGAGCTTTCCATCGGAGATCTCCCTCAGGGGGAAGGGCGTATGGAATGTCTTCCCAACTAATAACATTTCTAGTTATTATGCCCTCTACTACTCCAGATGAAGTAGCAACCGTTAATGAAATTCCTTGCTGATTAGTATTCATGCACGAGCCTATTATAAATAAACATAAAATGTTAATTAAAAAATACTTATCAGTTAGTCTTTTGTTCATAAAGCAATTTTAGCGTTTTTTATTAGGCAGAGATTTTATTTTAGGAGCAGAATTAATAAATGCAATGGATTGATCAACAGCATTGATATAAATCATGGGATAAGTATGGCTTGATTAGTCAAAAAATTCCTCATTCCTCATCATCGGTTATAAAATCAATACTGAAAATAATTAATTATTATATTATTCGTAGTAAAAAAATTAAAAAATATGAATTATTATGTTGAATCATAAAAATATTAATGGAATCATTACTATTAAATAATAAATGAGGTGTTAAATGGCATTAACTGCAGTAATTAAAGAGAGAACAAACATTGATCTTCACAATGAATTAATCAAAAGAGCAGAGGATCTCATTCCTGTTCTCAAAGAGAGATCAGAATCAGCAAATGCTGATAGAAGAATTCCTAAAGAGACTATACAAGACATGAAAGATGCAGGATTCTTTAAAATTTTACAACCCAAGCAGTATGGAGGTTTTGAATTAGATCCTCATACTTTTTCTGAAGTACAGTTAAGAATTGCTCAAGGATGCATGTCAACAGCCTGGGTTCTGGGTGTTGTTGGTATTCACCCTTTTCAACTAGCTTTGTACGATGAAAAAGCTCAAAAAGAAGTTTGGGGAGAAGATGACAATACGCTTGTTTCATCATCTTACGCTCCCATGGGTCAAGTTACCCCTGTTGATGGCGGTTTTCAATTCTCAGGTCATTGGCAATGGTCCAGTGGCTCAGAGCATTGTGACTGGGCTCTCCTAGGTGGCTTAATATTCCCACCTGAAGGAGGTGCCCCAGAATATAGAACCTTTCTAATTCCTAAAAGTGATTATGAAATCAAGGACACATGGTACTCTATGGGCTTAAAAGCAACCGGAAGCCAGGATATTCATGTCAATGATGTTTTTGTTCCTGAATATCGCACTCATAAACAATCTGATGGCTTTAACCTCACTAATCCAGGATACGCAGTAAATAAAAATGATTTATACAAAATACCTTGGGGACAATTATTCGTTCGAGCTGTTTCTACTCCTGCGATTGGTGCTACAAAAAAAATGTTAGAGCTATTTATTGATGGTGCTAATAATAAAGCCTCAAGCGATCCAGCAAAATTGGCTGGTGATACTCATACCCAATCAATTGTTGCCGAAGCAGCTGCAAAGCTTGACGCATTAGAAACTGTGATGTTCAGAAACTATGATGTCATGGTCGATCAGGCTGGCAATCAAGGCGGCATCCCCATGATTGACAGGGTTAAATTTAGATATGATGCATCTGTGGTTATAGAAAAGTGTCTTGAGGTTGTAGATACTTTATTCTCTAATGCTGGTGGCGGGGCCGTTTTTGCTGGAAGCGATATCCAAAAAATATTTCTAGATGTTCATACGTCAAGAGCCCACGTTGCCAATAACCCCGTTAGTTTCTCCAGAAACTATGGAGCTATGCAACTTGGTGTAGAAAATACAGATTTTTTTGTTTAGTGCTCATATTGAAATGTGATTAATATTATATTGAAGTTATCTTTGCTACATATAATAATAAACGCAACACAATATTTGTATCAAGATTGCAACTAAATTATATATGCAAAAAAGATTTCTAGATCTAATTATTAGTATTCCTCTTTTCATATTTATACTCCCTGTTCTAGGTATTTTTGTGACCATAGTCTTTTTTAGCGACCTCTGTAATCCTCTTTATATTCCAAAGAGAGTTGGCAAAAATGGAAAAATTTTTAGAATGTATAAAATTAGATCAATGATTCAAAATGCAGATCAATCTGGTGTTGATTCAACATCTAATAATGATACAAGAATAACTAAAGCTGGATTGCTCATTAGAAAATTTAAAATTGATGAATTAACCCAGCTTTTTAATGTAATCAAAGGAGATATGTCTCTTGTTGGGCCAAGACCAAACATTAAGACAGAAACTGACTTGTATACATCCAAGGAGCTTGCTCTTCTTAGCGTAAGACCTGGGATTACAGATTTTTCATCGATAGTTTTTTCTGATGAAGGAGAGATTTTATCAAATCATCCTGATCCAGACATTGGATATAACCAGCTTATTAGACCAGGCAAGGGAGCCTTAGGTGTATTTTATGTTAAAAATCATAATTTAGTAGTTGATTTAAAGCTTATCTTTATAACTGCCTTATCAATTTTTGCAAGAGAGCGTGCATTAAAAATGATCGCATCTACTCTTAAAAAACTAGATGCTCCCGAAGACTTAATCAAGCTTTCTTTGAGGGAGGAACCTCTCAAGCCTCAACCACCTCTTGGCTCAACTGAGATAGTCAACTCCAGGATTCTTGGTAACAATCAGCCGCGTTGATTTAGTTATATATCTGAAAATAAAACATATTTAATGTTATAGTTCTTGTCAAATATAGTGTTTATTAAAGTTTATAGATCATATAAATTAAGGATTATTTCCACCCATGGATAAAGAAAAATACGCAGAAAAACTAAGCGATCCTAAGCTTTTTAATCAACCTGTAAATATTGATAATATCTCATCAGAATCGTTGCTTAATAGCTTGAAAAGCATGCTTTACATTAGGCTGACAGAACATAAGCTAGCTCATGAAAAAAAGAGTGGTAACATTGGCGGCCCTGTTCACCTCGGAGCAGGTCAGGAGGCTGTTGCTGTTGGAGTTTCTTCTTGCCTTAACTCTTCCGATAGAGTTTTTGGTGCTCATAGATCACATGCACATTTACTTGCTCTTAACCCAAATTCATATAAGTTATTTGCAGAAGTTCTTGGAAAAAATACTGGCTTTTCTAAGGGCATGGGAGGCTCAATGCATCTTTGGGATGCCTCAAATGGCTTTTATGGGTCTGTTCCAATTGTTGCAGGCACTGTGCCGCTTGCAGTTGGGGCAGGACTAGCAGCAAAAATGCAAAATGGAAATGATATTTCCGTAGCTTATATTGGCGATGGTGCAATCGAAGAGGGTGTAGTCGCTGAATCACTAAATCTTGCCAGCGTAATGAATTTACCCGTGTTGTTTGTACTTGAAAATAATTTATTTTCAAGTCACATGCATATTTCTCAAAGGCAGCCCATGATATCAACGTCTAGGTTTGCAAAAGCAAACAATATAGACTCAAAAGTTGTTGATGGAAATGACATCGTAGAGGTGACTGAAGCTGCAAAAGATTTAATTAATGAAATTAGAAAAACCTCATCTCCAAAGTTTCTTGAGGCAATAACATATAGGCATTATGGCCACGTAGATTGGCGAGAAGATAGTGATGTTGGCGTGAATAGATCTCAAGTGGATATAAATCTTTGGAAGAAAAGAGATCCCATAACAAGACTTACTCAAAGCTTGATTATAGGAAATTTAGTTTCAGAAAAATATATTGAAGAGCTAAGCAATGAAATTAATGAGGCTCTTGAAAGAGACTGGGAATTGGCACTCTCCGATCCCTATCCGAATACAGATGCTTTGCTGGAGAGAGTCTATGACTAAAAAGAAAAGCAATAAAGTAAGTTATGGTGTTGCAATTAGGCACGCATTTGAATATTTACTTGAAAATCACCCCGATGTTTTTGTAATAGGCCAGGGGCTATGGAGCCCATGGTATGTTGGTAACACCATGACAGAGCTTGACATCAAATTTGGCAAAGAAAGAATAATTGATACCCCTGTATCAGAGTCTGCTTGCACAGGAGCCGCTGTAGGAGCATCATTGGCTGGGATGAGACCAATTGTAGTTCATCCAAGGATCGATTTTATGTTGTATGCATTAGATTCAATAGTCAATCAGGCAGCAAAATGGTCACATATGGTTGGTGGTCAAGCTCATCCAGCTGTTACTATTCGTGGAATTATTAACCGAGGAGGCGAACAAGGAGCGCAACATTCTCAAGCCCTCCATGCGTGGTTTGCTCATATTCCGGGGTTAAGAGTGGTTATGCCATATAGCGTAAAAGATGCAAGAGATTTATTAATTTCTTCCGTTCTTTCTAATGACCCTGTTATATTTCTTGATGATAGGTGGCTTTATGAAAACGAAGATGATCTTGATCCAATTATACCCGCTGATATAAAGTCAGTGGGACCTAAAATTTTAAAAGCAGGCTCAGATATTACAATTGTAGGATGTGGCTATAGTACCCAGCTTGCCCTTGAATCAGCAGCAGAATTAGCCAAAGACGGTATTAAAGCTGAGGTTATAGATTTAAGAGTTTTAAATCCAATGGATCCAGATATAATAATACAATCAGTTAAAAAAACTGGTTCTTTAGCTGTAATAGATGGAGGATGGAAGAATTGTGGAATTGCAAGTGAAATAATCGCAAGTACAGTAGAGAAAATATCTCCAAAATACCTTAACTCAAAGCCTGTTCGTATTACACTTCCTGATTGCCCAGCTCCAACCTCAAAAGTACTTGAAAATTTATACTATCCAAATAAAATTAAAATTTCTCAACTTATTAAAGATCAACTTATATAATTTTTAAATTATCTTCTAAAGAGAACAATATTATGAATATTCCATTTTTTGACTATCCAAGGCTCTACTTAGATCAAAAAGAAAAAATGATTGAAATTTTTGATGATGTTTGCTCACGTGGGGCTTTTATTATGCAATCGGATTTGGATGAATTTGAAAATAAATTTGCAGAATTCACTAATTCAAATTATGCAATAGGTGTTGCTAATGGAACAGACGCAATGGAATTAGCATTGCTAGCTATCGGAGTAAAGAAAGGAGATGAAATAATCATATGCTCCCACACCATGGTTGCTACAGCCTCGGCAATTGTTACTGCTGGAGGGATTCCAGTTCCAGTTGAGCTTGGCTATGATAACTTAATTGACCCATTGGCCATTGAAGCTGCCATAACTCCAAATACAGTTGGAATTATGCCAACTCAGCTTAATGGCAGAACTTGTAATATGGATGAAATTAAATCTATTGCAGAGAAACATGGGCTCTTTATCGTAGAAGACTCAGCTCAAGCCCTAGGGTCAAAGTTTAAGGGTCAATGCGCTGGAACATTTGGGTTGGCAGGTGGAATTAGTTTTTTTCCAGCTAAAGTCTTGGGTTGTTTTGGCGATGCTGGAGGAGTCTTAGTGCAAGATAATGATTTATATCACAAGATCTATCAACTTCATGATCATGGAAGAGATACTGATGGAGAGATTAAATCTTGGGGTAGAAATAGTCGCCTAGACAATCTTCATGCTGCATTTTTATTTCATAAACTTAAATCCTATCCAGAAGTTATTCAAAGAAGGCGTTCCATAGCTTCAAAATATCAAGAACAGCTAGAAAACCTAAACGAGCTAAATTTGCCAATTGCACCCGACGCAGAGCCAGACCACTTTGATGTGTTTCAGAACTATGAACTTGAAGCAGATAGAAGAGATGAATTAAAAGAATATTTGTTTCAAAATGGTGTTGGTACACTTATTCAGTGGGGTGGAAAAGCAGTTCATCAATTTCCTGAGCTTGGTTTTAATTTGTCACTTCCTAAAACAGAAAAATTTTTTGATAGATGTATAATGCTTCCAATGAATATATTCCTCTCAGATGATGAGGTTGACTATATTTGCGAAACAGTTATTAAATTCTATAGATCATAGTATTGCTATAAATGATATCCGCCATCTACAGGTATGCAATGCCCAGTAATATACCCCGCTCTACTTGATGCCAAAAATACAGCGGTATCAGCAACTTCTTTAGGAAGTCCAAAACGCTTGATTGCTAATGTGCTCATAACTGAGTCATGCCATGCATCATCAAAGAAAGTATTTTTTTCTTCTCTTAGTCTATGAAAAATACCTGTATCTATTACCCCAAGAGCTATTGAATTGGCCCTAATACCATTTTTCCCTTCTTCTTTTGCTATCCCTTTTAAGACATGCTCAATGGTAGCTTTGGGGGCAACAGACAAAATATCTCCTGGAGGGTACTTGAACAATCCTGCAGAGCTTATAAAAACTATAGATCCTCTAGATTCACGTAAATGAGGCAACCCAGAGTTTATTAAATTAAAGAAGCCATTAATATCAGCATCAATAACTCTTTTCCAAAGATCAATATCAATTTCACTTATAAATTTTTGAGGTATGTCAAATCCAGCAGCATTAACAAGAGTATTAATAGAGCCATGATCTTTTATTACTTCTTTGAAAGTCTTTTCTACTGATTCAGCATTGCTATTATCTAAATGATAAATTTTTACATCAGCATTAATTTCATTCGCTATATCAATAGCAGCTTGCTCATTCTTATAATAAGTAATGGCGACTTTCGCATTAGAGTGAGCAAATTCTTGAGCACATAGTGACCCAATGCCTCCGCTACCCCCAACAATCAAAACGCACCCTTTTTGAAAGTTTGAATCTATCATTTGAAACTCTTCTCAATCAATTTCTCATCAGACAAGGCCTCTCCAAGCTGACTAGTAAATTGTACTGCATAGACCCCATTAATTGCGCGGTGATCATAGCTAAGTGAAATTGGTAAAAAACTTCGATTCACAAATCCATCTTTGCTTGAAACAACCTTCTCGAAAGTTTTTGAAATTCCTAGTATCGCTGCTTCCGGGGGATTAATAATAGGTGTAAAGAACTTCCCTCCTATTGCTCCCAATGAACTAATGCTAAAAGATGCACCTTTTAAGTCAGCAATTTTTAACTTTCGTTTTTTTGCTGCTGCAGCTAATTCACTTATCTCCCCTGAGATTTCTATAATCGATTTTAATTGAGCATTCTTTATATTTGGAACTATAAGTCCTTCGGGGGTATCTACGGCAATTCCGAGATTAACATAATTTTTTAAGATAATTTTTTCTAGGCTCTTATCCAAAGAAGAATTCAGCAATGGAAAATCAATAAGTAAGTGAGATGTAATTTTTGCTATGAAAGCTAGGGGTGATATTTTTACTTTATGTTTTTTACATAATTGAGTTCTCGCTTCCAGCATTACATTTAAATCACATTCATCATGCTGAGTCACATGAGGAATATTTATCCATGATGTATGAAGATTACTCAGAGAAGATTTTTGAAACTTAGAAAGTTTTTGTTCTTGAACTGGGCCCCATTTTGAATAATCAATATCAGGCTGAGAAAACTCAAAGATATTATTAGCTGGAGTTTCAGAAAGTCTAGATTTTACAAATAAGTGCAGGTCTTCTTTTTGTATCCTATTCTTTGGTCCTGAAGGCTGAACAAGCGTAAGATCTATTCCAAATTCTCTTGCAAGCTTTCTAACCGCAGGTCCCGCATAAATATTCGAATTATTAATTATTGATGCAGATGGAGGAATCTGCTGTTTTTCTATGATGGCGACTTGCTCAATTTCAATATTGCTTGGCTGCTTAAAGGCTGTCAGTTTTTCCTGAGACTGATTCTTGCTTGATTCTTCTGCAACCTTCTGATCGGAATTATTGAAAACTTCTAATTGCAAAAAAGGTGAGCCTGAATTTACTGAATCGCCTATTGAAACATCGATGGAAATAATTTTACCTGCTTCAGAGGCTGGGATTTCCATTGCTGCCTTATCAGATTCAAGCACAATAATTGGGTCTTCGGTGTCAACTTGATCACCTACTTTTGCACAAATCTCAATAACTTCTACATCTTCAGCTTCGCCTAAATCAGGAATATGTATAATTTTTTTTACCATTAAACTTCCCAAGGGTGAGGCTTACTTGGATCAACCTTTAATTTCTTATAAAAAGCTGAAATTTCTTTTTTGCTAATGTCACCTTTTCGAAAAAGTGAGTAAATAGCAATTCTTGCAATGTTATCTGCATCTACTTCAAAAAACTCTCGAAGTTTTGCTCTAGAATCACTCCTTCCATAACCATCTGTACCAAGTGTGAAATAGGGTCCATTAATATAGCCTCTAATTTGTTCTGGGTAGGCTCGCATATAATCAGTAGCTGCAATTACAGGAGTTTCTGAGCATGGTAAGCATTTAGCTACATAACTTAACTTTTGTTTTGCAGCAGGATTAAGCTCATTAAAACGCTCGGTTTCCATCCCATCCTTTCTTAGCATGTTAAAACTAGTGGCGCTCCAAACGTCAGCTGCAATCCCGAAAGAATCAAGTATTTTTTGGGCCTTGATTGATTCATTTAGAATCGACCCTGAACCAATTAAAGTTACTTGAGGAGCATTATGATTATTGAGTTTATATAAACCTTTGATAATTCCTTCTTCTGAATTTTTTGGTTGAGCAGGCTGAAGATAGTTCTCATTTGTAACAGTTATGTAGTAATAATAGTTTTCTAAATCAACAAACATTTTCTTGATTCCATCTTTAAAAATAACTGCTAATTCATAGGCATAAGCTGGATCATATGAACGACAGTTGGGAATTGTTGAGGAAAAAATATGACTGTGGCCATCTTGATGCTGCAAACCCTCTCCATTTAGAGTAGTTCTTCCTGAGGTTGCCCCAATTAAAAAGCCTTTTGCCTGTGAATCACCTGCCGCCCATGCAAGGTCATGAATGCGCTGAAAACCAAACATTGAATAAAACAAGTAGATAGGAATCATGGGAATGTTGTAGTTTGAATATGCAGTTGCAAGTGCAATCCATGCAGAGAATGCTCCAGCTTCATTAATGCCCTCTTCAAGCATGACTCCATCTTTAGATTCTTTGTACCACATAACTTGATCAGCATCCTCAGGTTTATATTTTTGACCTTCCGAGGAATAAATTCCAATTTGCCTAAATAAACCCTCCATGCCAAATGTTCTTGCCTCATCAGGAACAATTGGTACGATTCGCTTTCCAACGTTTTTATCTTTTAAGATATCTGTCATCATTCTAACAAAAGCCATAGTTGAAGAAATTTCCTTGTCCTCAAATCCGTTTGTATATTTCTGGAATATAGAATCTGATGGCTTAGAGAGTTTTTGAGTATGCCCTCGTCTTCTGGGTATGGGGCCTCCTAAGTTATCTCTTGTTTTCAAAAGATATTGAATTTCAGGAGAGTCTTTGGGTGGTCTAACATATGGAAGTTTCTCAATGTCTTTGTCTGAAACTGGAATATCAAACTTATCTCTAAATGCTTTTATATTGTCAAGGGTAAGTTTTTTAACTTGATGAGTTGTATTATCCGCTTCCCTTGATCCAGTCCCATATCCTTTGGTTGTAAGAGCTAAAATAACTGTAGGAGCGCCTGAAGAATGAACAGCCTTGTGATAAGCTGCATAAACTTTATACGGATCATGCCCCCCTCTGTTTAATTTATAAATATCTTCATCAGTTAAATCATCTACCATCTCTAAAACATCGGGATCTTGTCCAAAAAACTTTTCTCGAGTGTAAGCCCCACCTTTTGCTTTAAAATTTTGGAGCTCTCCATCAACCACTGCATCCATTAGTTCTTGAAGTTTTCCTTCTTTATCTCTTGCAAAAATTGGATCCCACAGTCTTCCCCAAATAACCTTAATTACATTCCATCCAGAGCCCCTAAACTCCCTTTCAAGCTCATGAATAATTTTGTTATTTCCTCTGACTGGACCATCTAACCTCTGCAAATTACAGTTTATAACAAAGATTAAATTTTCTAATTTCTCCCTGCCGGCCAAGCCAATTGCACCTTTGGATTCAGGTTCATCCATTTCACCATCACCACAAAAAACCCAAACTTTTCTATTGTTTCTTGGGGCTAAGCCTCTCGCAGACAAATACCTCATAACATTAGCTTGATAAATTCCCATGATTGGCCCCAAACCCATAGAGACTGTAGGAAATTGCCAGTAATCAGGCATTAGCCATGGATGAGGGTATGAGGAAATTCCAGGTTTATTCACCTCACGCCTAAAATTATCCAAATCATCTTCTGAAAAATATCCTTCCAGAAAACTTCTTGCATAAATTCCTGGTGATGAATGCCCTTGAAAATATATTAAATCCTCTTGGCCGTTTGCTGAGCCTTGAAAAAAATAATTAAACCCAACATCATAAAGAGTCGCAGAAGAAGAAAAGGTAGCTATGTGGCCACCCAAATCATCCGAGGATTTGTTTGCCCTTAAAACCATCACTAAAGCATTCCATCTTATAAGAGATCTTATTTTTCGCTCCATAAAAAGATCTCCAGGCATTTTTGCTTCTTCATTGATTGGGATTGTATTTCTGAAGGGAGTAGTTAAATTATAGTTTGGAATAGTTCCTGATTCTGTTAGCTTTGATGCAAGTTTTCCTAAAATTAATGAGGCTCTATCTATGCCCTGCTCATCAATAATATTTTTCAAAGCATCTAACCATTCTTTAAGCTCAGGATCATTGATGTGAAGATTTGATGGTGACTGATTTTTCAAAATTTTTTTTTTAATTTGACAACGCTGTCATTATATATAGATTAATTTAATGTTGTTATTATATGTTTTCTATTAAATTTCACCAGAAGGAAAATAATTATGCGTTTTTCATATCATCCATCAATGTGCGATCCCTCATTTTATTTGGAGCTTGGCAAAGCAGCAGAAGCTGCTGGCTTTGATGCAATAACATTTCCAGACAGTATATGTTATCCAAAAGAATGTAACTCCACTTATCCTTATAATGATGATGGCAGCAGAGAATTCCTAGATGGCGTTCCCTTTTTAGAGCCATTCTCTATTATTCCAGCTATTGCAGCTGTTACAGATAAATTAGAATTTTCTACATCAGTATATAAACTGGCACCTAGACAAGCAGTTACCACTGCTAAGTTCGTTACAACATTAGGTGTTATTACGAATAATAGATTTCATTTTGGTGTTGGGGTGAGTCCATGGTATGAAGATTTCTTGGCGACTGGAGAAAGATGGGAAAAGCGTGGAAAAAGAATGGATGAGCAGATAGATATCTTAAAAGGTTTGATGAATGGAGAATATTTTTCTTACAAAGGAGAGTTTTATGATATTCCTGAGTTAAAGCTTTGTCCTGCACCCACAAAACCAGTTCCCATATTAATTGGGGGACATTCAAAGCTTGCCTTAAAAAGGGCTGCAAGAGTTGGAGATGGCTGGATAAGCGCTGGATTAAGTTTAGAGGAGACAAAAACACTCATAGATCAAATAAATGAGTACAGGGATGAATTTGGAACACTTGATCATCCAAATTATCAATTCCAGGTAATGGGGGAAGCAGCCTATTCACCTCAAGGAATTAAACAATTAGAGGAACTTGGTGCCACCGAAGTAATTGTTGCCTTTAGAAACACATATGAAGGTGGTCCAGATGAAAGAAGTCTTGATAGTATGAAGGCTGAGATAAACTGGTATGCCGACGAAGTCATCAATAAATCTAAATAAAATGGTCGGGATGGCCGGATTTGAACCGACGACCACCTCACCCCCAGTGAGGTGCGCTACCAGGCTGCGCTACATCCCGAAAATTGAAGAATATTTTACTTACACATTTATATATAACTATATATAACATTTTAGAAAGAGTTTATATTCCATTTTTTGATTCAAATGCTGAACATCATAGGTTTAAATATCATAAATAGTAAGTTATAAATAAAACGTCAATATTTAATACTAATTTTTAAAAAATGTGTATATAATACTTTTCTTATTAAGAGTGCTTTACTCAAAAATCAAATTAAATGTATTGCACTATCTCAATTTTTAATTGACAATAGTATTTAGGTTACATAGGAGATCTCGGAAAATGGCAAAATTGAAATCAAAGTTAGCTTATTTGTTAGCAATATTTGTACCTGTATCTTTCTCGCAAGATGCAGCAAATGAAACAAGTACAGAATCTAATCCACCGAAAAGTGCTGGCTCCGAAGAAGCAGCATCTCAAGCTGCTTCAGGTTCATTGAGCGCAGGAGCTATAGCAGCAGCAGTTGCAGCAGCAGCAGCCATAGCAGCAGCAGCTAATGGTGGTGATGATAGCGAGGAGATAGTAATACCTGAACCAACACCTGCACCACCACCTACACCAACTCCAGAACCAACGCCTGAACCAACACCAGAACCTACTCCGGAGCCAACACCGGAGCCAACACCAGAACCAACACCTGCACCAACAAGCATTGTAACTGTTACATCTACCAGCACGACAACTGGAACTTCTACAGGAACTTCCACAGGAACCTCAACTGGAACCTCAACTGGAACCTCAACCGGAACCTCAACTGGAACCTCAACCGGAACCTCAACCGGAACTTCAACTGGAACTTCCACAGGAACCTCAACTGGAACTTCAACTGGAACTTCTACAGGAACCACAACTGGAACTTCAACTGGAACTTCAACTACTACCGCGACAGTTCCTGATGGCGGCGGCGTCACTGTAACTATCACAGAAAATGTAGTCGAAACTGAAGTTGAAGTCGAAGTTGAAACTGAGGTCGAGGTCGAAGTAGAAACTGAGGTCGAGGTCGAAGTAGAAACTGAGGTCGAGGTCGAAGTAGAAACTGAGGTCGAGGTCGAAGTAGAAACTGAGATAGAAGAGGTTGCAACTGTTACGACAGTTGTCCCAACAGTGGTAGAGAACACTGTCGTTACTACTGTTACTGGAACTGCAACATCACAGTAAAACTAGTAAAGAAATAAAAAAAGCTCCAATTGGAGCTTTTTTTATGGTTTTAATTAAAGTAATCCTTCAAATTCAAAGCACAAAACAGCTTTTGAACAAATAAACTTTAATACTGGTAATAAAATTCTATATAAAGGATTTTACCAAGAGGGTTCAGCTTCTGCTGGGATCTAATAGCTTTTCCAAATGAGTCTAAGCAAAAAGTAGCAGGCCAGGGACTCTTAAGATTTTTTAGGTTAATTTCATATATAACTTCTTTGTGGCATCCTTGAACATTAAAAGATAAAGATCTAAGCTCTATAGAGGCTGAAGACCCAAATAAAGGGGGATTAGTAAGAGATAAATTAGTTTTAAAACTGGATCTAGGATACATGCTACTAATGCTTTGCCAATCTTCAGAGTTAAAGCCAAAATCCTGTTCCAAACCAGATGTTTTGAGAATCAACCCCCTGAAAGTCCATAACTTCTCAAGCATTGGCCCAATCCAAAGATCTATGCCATCATTAGATTCTGATAAAACGTATATGGCTTGACTTCCATCGTACGTTAATAAAATAAAAGAATATTGCAAATCAGACTTAAGATCATCTGTTACAGTAATTGAATTACGCGAAAAGCTTTCCTTGACTAAATTAAAATATCCAAGATCAACATCAATAGATGCGCATGAAGCCAATAAAAAAATAGAACAAATACACTTATTCATAGAAGTCTGATAGCCTCCTTCTGAATCTATGATCAGTGGATGGGTCGGTAACGCCCCATAATGGATAACCATAAGTAAGTGATTGCGCTCCATCTCTTGTAACAGGTCTTAAACCCCATCCAAATGTCTTTTTAAAGTGTCTGTGGGAGAAAATATCAAGCGGGACCCAGAAATAAAAGCCTTTATCAAAACTCCCCTCCCCAAACTCTTCTTCACTAATATCTGTCTGTGAAAAAAATGCTCCGACTCTAAAACTAGACCTAAAGACTCTAGAGATATTAAATGTAAAACCAGAGTCTTTTGCCAAATATCTACCACCTTTCAGATGAAAGAGAATGTTGGTTGATGGTTCTTGATAATAAAAATTTAAATGCCCTGTTATTGTTTTATAATCATGGACGCCAAACATCTGGTTATAGTCTCTTTGTCTAACTTGCCAAAGATCAATACCTAATCCATAATTTTGATGATAAGGGCGGTAGAGAAACTCAGCGCCCACGCCACTAAACATTGACTCAAAAATACCGGCTGAAAATTTATAAAATAATGATGGGGCAAATTGATTGTAATAGTTTAACTGCAGTCTTTTAATTGCAAACCCTCTAGAAGCTTTAATATATTTAACTATATCCGTTCGAACATGAGGCAAAACACTATCAGAAGCGAGTTTTAAATCACCCATATTGTCATACAAGCCCGCACTTACTGATGTGATTAATGATAAATTTCTAGAAAATAAAATTTCTGAATCTGACCTCAATCTAAGGTCACCAAAGAAAAAACCATCCGGACCCCCAATTTGAGATACCAAATCAGGGCCAATGGTAAGAAAAGATATTGGATAAGAGACTTCCGGATTAAAAACATGTTTCTGACCCTTAAAAATATAAGGATCGGTTTGGAGATAGCTACCAAGAACAACTGGTGATTCTAGGTCACGATATCTTCTTAAAGTTCTTCTATCAATTTTTGCTGAGAACATACCCATCCCTGCATTAATTTCAGATACCTTAATAGTTTTAATTTTTTTAGGAGCTATATGATCAAGAATATTTATTGTTCTACCGGCTGATAGCGCTGGGCTTCTAAATTTTGACTGTGAATAAACAACATGAAGCTCCTCCTCAAGAACGGAAGCTTTTTGCAGGCTAATGCCTTCTCTTGAAAGATATAGTAATGCAGCCTTGTATACATTTTCCTCAGATTTTTGGGTAATATCCTGAATAACAGATGAATTTGGAAGTTTTACTATCGGAGTTTTTACAATATTTCTTGGATTTTTTGAACCTAGATCTATTGCGTACGAAAACCCAAAATTAAGAGTATTACCTCGAGTATATGATAGTTTTACCAGAAAGCTTTTCGAAACCGGGTAAACAAAGCCATAATTGATTCGAGAGTCTTGATTTAAAGGGTTTGACTCAGTTAAATAATTTGTACCGTCTAACTCTATCTTGAATTTTGTTCCCTTTAGATGAGGGATAGAGTACTCTATACCTCCAAACAATCCCGCATCACCAGAAAAAAATGTACCAACATTAAGTTTTCCACCCAGATCTGCTGGCTGTTCCCTCTCCTTGAACCGATCGGAAATTTTTATTAACGGATTTTGAATATTATTTCTATTGAGGTTTGCCCACCCAATACCAAAAGATATATCTAGATTTGGTCCTATTTGTTTGTTTGCAACAATATATTCTGAAGAAAACCTGCCTGTTCCTCCAAGATCTCTCAATCCCAATGCAATTTGTGGAGAATACGTAGACTCTTCAAGCAGCCTAATTTTGACATCAAAACTCTTGTCTTTAAGTGACTGAGATCCACTAAAATCAGGAACTGGACTGTAAAGCTCATTATTTACATCAGTATACTGAAATGCTGCTTCAAGCCAGTTAAATGGATAAGCAACCAGAGATCCTCGAAGATATGGGTCATTATGACTCCATGAAAAGGCCATATTCCCTTCTGATAAAAATCTAGCATTAGGATTTTGAATTAAGCCAAGGGATCCATAATTAGAAAAACTTGGTCCAGAATAAGGATATATGTAGTCATAAATATCTGCGTTAACAGATATTGATAAGCATAATAAAAAATAATATCTTACTTTTAGCAATGAGGCTAATTATTAATTGAATTTAGAGAGGCAATACTAAGAGCAACACTGCTAATTATTGGAGCAACACTTGATGCCAAGTTAATACCATCAACCTTTCCAATTTGCCTTGGCACGTAAATAATAGAACCTGGCAATAAAGATTGATGAGTGTTGAAGATATTTAATAGGTTGGCATGCTCTAAGATATCAGCTGAGCCATTCGGAGAGATAATCACTACTTTCTTGACATCAGCAACTCTACTGAAGCCACCAGCACTTTGTATATACTTTGACCCTGATTTCATTTCATCATAAGGAACCCCGCCTGGACTCATTACCTCGCCGAATACAAAAACCTCATTCATGAATGCGGGTATGTGAAGAGAATCTCCATCCTGAAGGATTCTGTCCAAGGAACCGTCAGAATTGTTAAGGTTAATATCAAATTCTGAAATGATTCGGCCAGATGGTTCAAACTGTTTCAAAAGAGATAAAAATGCTATGGTGCCTTCTGAACTCCCAGATCCCCCTCCCCCAACGCCAAAGGCAGGACTGGAAACTAGATATCGAATAAGCTCATTGTATCCTTTGTCCATGGATTCCCTCTCTAGAGCTTTGACAGACTCTCTAGTGTGAACGCCACCTAGCGGGTATGCTCTTGAGGTATATCCACCAGCTAATTTAATTATATCTGACAGCCTAGCATCATCTGGAATAGTATATGTACCTGGAATTAAGACCTGCCCAGAAACCTTTACTTTTTTTACTTTATTGAAACTTGGCTCTATAGCTAATAACTCTACTGAATCTCCGTCTATCAGAGGCACTTGCGAAGCATCACTTAACTCAACAGACATCTTCTTGTACTTTTCATTCTCTAAACGCTCTATTGTCAAGGATTTGTTTACATGATTAGCATTTAAACCAGCCATTTGAAGCAAAGATAGAAGATCTTCACTTTCTTTTACCTCGTATATTGCTGGATTAGCCACACCCCCCGAAACTCTAATTTCATTCAATCTGGGATGCACAACTAAAGCATCTCCGCTTCGCAAAGAGTTCTTAAAATTCATATTACCCTGCAAAAATACATCATATAAATCAATATTTTGAAGTAATTTGTTATCCCTTTTATGTGAGATATTTCGATATGAGCCTTTTGGATCTATTCCACCTGCAGTTGATAGCAAACCTAGGGGGGAGCTACCTCCACTAAGCACATACATACCTGGGTTTTTAACATTACCGACAACAAGCACATTTATATCTCTGAATGCAGAGAGTGTTGTATATGATTTGGCGCCAGCATAAGCTTGCGAAACTTTGTGCGCAATGATATCTATTGCATTATCCAATGATAGTCCGCCTACCACAATATTTTCTATTTCAGGCAAGTTTATTGTTCCATCACGCTTTACCAAAAGCTCAGAAGTGCTATTTTGCCCACCAACAATCTGCACAGTTAAGACATCACCATAATCAAGGATGTAATCGCCACTCGCACTAGGCTCATTTACAGGAAGAAAGGACGCTTGGAATGAATTAAAAAATCTATCTCCAAAGCGTGGTAAAGCAAACTGGCTTATTTGATTTATGCTATTTAATTCTGCTTTAAGTTTTGCAAGATTTTGCTCAGCAATCCTTAATGACTCCTCCATATTAGCTACACGCGTATCGGGATTGATATATTCAATTTTTTTCTCACCATCTAGAACAGATTTCATTTCTATATCTTCCCTTATATTTTCAGGCAAAGATTCTAAAAAAGAATCATCTAAGACTTGTGCAGATAACGCAAAAGAGCAAAATAAAAATAGAAGTAGCGCAAATAGCTTAAAATAATTCTTGCTGGGGAGATTGTAAATATTTGGATGTGAATTAAAGAGAACTCTCATAAAATTTATAAAAAAACCGTAATTATTGCCTTTATTATATCTCAAGCAGGTTAAAATAAGCGATATTTTATTAATGATTGTAAAGTAAATATGCATATTTGGATTTTACAGACTGGGGAGCCTCTTCACATTGATAACTCACAACATAGACCAATGAGGGCAATGAATCTAGCGGATTATTTAATCTCTCAAGGTCACCAAGTTACTATTTGGAGCTCGAGTTTCTACCATCAAGCAAAAAAGAATCGAGTTCATCAAAATACAAACTTTTATGTAAATAAAAATTTAAGAATTAAATTAATCTATAGCCCTGGATATAAAAAAAATTTAAGTTTACTAAGGCTGCTGGATCATTTAATTCTGGGACTGAATTTTTACAAGGCTTTAAAAAAGCAAAGTGAGCTTCCAGATGCTGCATTTATAGGCTTTCCACCAATGGAAATTGCTTACTTCGCTGCAAGGTGGTTCAAAGTAAAAAGTATTCCTTTTTATATAGACATCAAGGATCCCTGGCCTAGCCACTTGGTCGATTCTTTTCCAAAAAAGTTGAAGTTGGTTGCACGTATAATTTTTCAACCCTATTATGCTATCACAAGATATTCTTTTAAAAATGCAACTGGATTATCTGCCATCACAAAAGATTTTTTGGACTGGGCAAATACTCTTGCCTCCAGAAAAGTAGCTAAACAAGATTTTGTTTTCCCCTTAACATCTCAAATAGCCAAGGTTGATGCTAACCAATTGAATAAGGAGAAAGTATGGGCTGCTAAGCTATTGGGCGATACCTCCAAAATTAATTTTATGTTTGTTGGGACGATCAACAAAGAGCACTTTAATTGGGCGCCAATTATGGAGGCAGCAAAACATTTAGAAAAGCATAAAATTAATTTTATTATATGCGGTGATGGAGACGCAAAAGATGCTTTGGTAAAAAAATACAGCCATTTGAATAATGTGCACTTTACAGGGCATGCAAATCAATCAAAGATTCAGGCCCTCAGCTATCTATGTCAGGGTGGATTAGCGCCTTATTTTGATAATCCTACATTCCATAACACTATATCCAATAAGATGCTTGAATATTTAGCTCTGGATCTTCCAGTACTAACACCTCTAAGGGGTAGCGGCGCGATGGCTCTGAAAGAAAAGCAAGTTGCTTGCATTTATGATGGGGAATCAATAACTGGTTTGCTGGAGTGTATTCAAACACACATGTTAAATCAAGATTGTAGCAATGAAGCTAGAAGGAGCCCTCAGTCCGTTCATAAAGAATTTTTTAGTTTTGATACTGTATATGAGCATGCTCATCAGCAAATCTGCTCAATTGCAATGGAAAAAACGACCTAGTAGAACACTCAACCAATGGTTCTGATAATTTTAGCCAGCTCCAAGCATACAATCTCAACCTCTTGATCAGTTAAATATGGATGCATCGGCAAGCTAAGAACTCTGTCAGAGATATCTATAGTAATATCTAAATCTACAGAGTCGTATTGCTGATAAACTGCGGATGTATGAAGAGGAACGGGGTAATATAGTGCCGAAGGAATCCCTTTATCTTTAAGCATAGTCATAATTTTTTGCCTGTGCTTTGCTACATCATGATCTAGAAGCACAGTATACTGAGCCCAAACAGATCTACTTGCTTCCGTCGGTATACTTGGTGTGGATAGAAATGGTAGATTATTCAATCCGATCTCATAAAGCTTGGCTACGCGATTTCTAGATATTATCTCTTCAGGAAAAATCTTTAATTTTTCAGATAAAATAGCTGCTTGTATTGTATCTAATCGACTATTAAGCCCTATTTCTACATAGTTATACCTGCTAGTTTGTCCATGCTTTGGAATAACCTTAATTTTTTTTAATAGCGCTTCATTATTAGAAAAAATTGCTCCCCCATCCCCATAACACCCCAAAGGCTTCGAAGGGAAAAAGCTAGTTGTTGACACATCTAAAATGCTGCATGATGGATTACCATGGCTCTTGGCACCAAAGCTTTGAGCTGCATCCTCTATAGAAAATAATTTATGCTGGTTTGCTATTTCTTGAATCTTGTTGAGATCTGGGCATCTTCCAAACATAGAAACCGCCATAATAGCCTTTGTGCGATGAGTGATTTTAGTTTTAATTTTATTAATATCAATATTAAAATCATCCGAGATATCTATAAATACTGGAGTAGCCCCAACTTGACATATCACTTCTGCCGAAGAAACCCATGTAAATGAAGGCACGATTACTTCATCTCCTGGCTTAATTCCCATAGCCAATAAAGTAATCAATAAGGCATCTGTTCCATTTGCAACACAGGTACAGTTACTTGATGTGAGTTTTGTAAGCTCATCTTCAAGTCTACTCACTTCCTCGCCCATGATAAAATTATCTTTTGAAATTACCTTAGCTATGACCTCATTCAGATCACAGTCCAAAGCATCTCTTTGTTTTGCAAGGTCTATAAACTTAATCATTCTCTACAATTTCTCCATCCTTAAGCAGGAATGCTTTTCCAGTTGTTTTAGATTTGAGGTTTTCATTTAAAATCTCACCATTTTTTGAAGTATAAGCATAAAAGGCAGCGGGGTTCCCTAATACCACAGAATAGGCTGGAACATCCTTGGTAACAACCGATCCAGCACCAACGATTGCATACTCCCCAATAGTAACACCGCAAATAATAGTTGCATTTGCTCCAATCGAAGAACCTTTTTTGACCATGGTAGGTTTAAACTCATCTTTACGCTCGATAAATGCTCTAGGGTTAATTACATTTGTAAATACACAAGAGGGGCCTAAAAATACATCATCTTCTATTGACACACCTTTATAAATAGAAACATTATTTTGAATTTTACAACCGTTGCCAATATTAACTTCTGGTCCAATCACAACATTTTGACCAATTGAACAGTTTTTACCTACTATTGATTGAGAAAGGATGTGAGAAAAATGCCAAATCTTTGTTTTGTCGCCTATGATTACATCATTATCAATAACGGCTGTATGATGATTGTAAAAATTATTGCTCATTGAGAGAAAACATCAGTTTCATAGTTGACATTATACTGGATAAATCAAATTGACCATTTCTAGCGAGAATGGATTCATAGTTCTTTGTATGAAGGTCGCCCGCAACATTATCAAAAGTTATCTCATGCCCATCTATCTCAAAAATTCTTTGAGGCTTTAGACCTGGTAGTTGGTCATTTGGAGCAATCGAAAAGAACCATTCGACCTTTAATTTTTGAAAATAGGTACTGCCCTTTGCCCTTAGTCTGTTATTAAAAGTGATATGGGATTCAAGAGGCCGGCCATATGACTCAATGAGCAAGTCAAAATAATGAATACCCAGATTAAATAATATGCCGCCAGAAAATTTTTTTTGTGTTTTCCATGAATCTAGATAAGCCTGATCTCGAGGTGTTATCACAGATATTCTTGAAAATTGCTCATGAAATGATGTCGAGCTAGCAAAATCCTTCATAGCCTGCATAACAGGATGCAGTCTTAACTGCATAATTGAATATACCTTAGCACCAGTTACAGAAATTGCTTTTTTAATTTCCTCAAGCTCTGTACTGGAGATACAAACAGGTTTCTCACATATAACATCAACTTCTTTTTGAAGAGATTTTATGATGTGATTCTTATGCAGATGATTGGGGGAACAAATGATACAAAAGTCTGGTTTTTTAAAATCAAAGGAAGAGAAAAAACTCTCTTCAGAATTAAAATACTCAGCTGAATTATCCATCTGAGTATAACGCTCAATATCCAAATAAGAAATAACCTGTCCGCCACATGCCCTAACAGCCTCGAGATGCCTATGAGCTATATAGCCACTTGGACCTATAATAGAAAAATTCATCTAGGCTCTTATAACCTTTCTGTCATCCGGCTTAAAAACACCGCGAGTATCTATGATTAATTTGGCATGATTATGAATGAGAGGCAAGTTAAAAGTTTCATGATTGGTAAGCATGATAACAGCATCGTAAGATGCTAAATTTGTGGCATTTATATCCACGCTATCTGAGGTTAGGTTATATTTCCTTGTTTTAGGGAAAGTCTTAAAAAATGGATCAGAATAATCTACACGGGCGCCAGTTTTTAAAAGCTCTGAAAAAATATACAGGGATGGTGACTCTCTGGCATCATCTACATTTGGTTTATATGCAAGACCAAGCAATAGAATTCTAGATTTGCTTAATGCAACTCCTTTCTCATTTAAGCTGCTGCTAATTTTAGAAATTACCCATTTTTGAGTAATTTGATTTAGCTCTCCTGCTAACTCAATAAAACGTGAGGTTTGATCAAATTCTTTTACCTTCCAGGAAAGATAAAATGGGTCAACGGGTATGCAATGGCCACCCCAGCCAGGTCCAGGATAATATGGCACAAAACCAAAGGGTTTTGTTGCTGCGGCCTCAATCACCTCAAAGGGATCAATGTTCATGGAATCACAGATTATTTTAAATTCATTAATCATACCAATATTCACTGCCCTATGAATATTTTCTAGTAGCTTAGAGAGCTCGGCAACCTTCACAGATGAGACCTCAACAACTTGCTTGAATACTTGGGAATAAAAGCTAACACCAAGTTTCGAACAAGCTGGGGTTAGTCCCCCAATAACCTTTGGTATATCTTCAAGGAGATATTTACTACCAGGGTCTTCGCGTTCTGGAGAATAGGTCACAAAAATATCTAGGCCTGCTTCAAAGCCAAGTTGTTTTAATTTTCCATAAATAATCTCCTCGGTAGTTCCGGGATAGGTTGTGCTCTCAAGAGATATTAACTGACCTTTCTGCAAAAATGGTCCAATATTCTCCATAACTGTTTTTACGAATGTGAGATCAGGCTCTCGATATTTGGTAATAGGCGTTGGAACACAAATAATTATTGCATCTACTTTTTCAATAAAAGAATAGTCAGATGTAGCTCTCGGATAAATGGATTGAATATTTTGAATATCTGAAGATGGGATATGATTAATTTCAGATATACCCTCATTAATTTTAATAACTTTTTCAGAATTAGAGTCAAACCCAATTACATCAAAAAATTTATTGAAGTTAATAAGAAGCGGTAATCCAACGTAACCAAGGCCGATAACACCGACAGTTTTTTTTTGTTTATTCATAGGATGGAAGATTTTTTAAATGTTTTATTATTCCAGTTACATAAATCACGAAGCATTGTAGCTAAATCTCTTTCAGCGTGCCAATTTAGCTCTTGAAGTGCCTTGTTCGTATTAGCATAAGAAACAGCCACATCCCCAGCTCTGCGTGGAGAAAATTCTTTGTATAAAGTAACACAAGCAATCTCTTCGAACTTTCTAAGAACCTCTCCAACCGAATAACCTGATCCAGAGCCAAGATTCCAAATATTGAACCCATGCCCTGCTTCAAGAAATGTTAAGGCCTTCAAATGACCTAAGGCCAAGTCCACAACATGAATAAAGTCTCGGATACAGGTACCATCTTTTGTACTATAATCGCTGCCAAAAATTTTAAATTTTTTGTTGCCAGAATTTAAGGATTGAAGGAGAGCGGGCCCCAGATTGCCCTGTGCTTCTAAAGAATCCTCTCCTATTATTCCGGACTCATGCGCGCCCAAGGGATTAAAGTACCTTAAGACTCCGACAGCAAACTCTTCATCTGCTTGACATAAATCATGTAAGATATTTTCAATGTGAAGTTTAGAATTCCCATAAGGATTTGTTGGACGAACCAGGGATTCATCTTCAGTTAGAGGCATCTCATTCTCTGGATCATAAACGGTGGCAGATGAGCTAAATATTATTTTTTTAATCTTAAAATTTTTCATTGCCTGAAAAAGATTGATACTAGACACAACATTATTAGAATAAAATTCCAGTGGGCTTTTGATACTCTGTGAGATAGATTTGTTGGCTGCAAAATGGATTACTCCATCAATATCGTATACTTTTAAAACCTTCTGAAGATCATATAAATTATTAAGATCTACATTAAAAAAAAGACATCTTTCTGAGGGATATAGCTTCTGAACTTCTTTTAAATATTGCAATTTAGAATTTTTTAGATTATCAATAACTATTACGTTATACCCAGAGGATAATAATTCCAGCACACAATGTGACCCTATGTACCCCGCCCCGCCAGTAACTAAAATAGTTTCGCTCATCTTTAGCTATTCATCCAAAAGTTTTTTATATATATTCAAAAGAGAATTATATGACTTTGTTATAGACATATGAAGCACATGTTTTCTTAAACTTAATGCATCTAATGGCTCGGAATCGCATAAAGTTCCTAGTATTTGTTTCGCAATATCTTCTGCATCAGGCTTGGCTATTCTGCACCTTGATTGGTTCCTTGCAATATGCTTTAAATCGCTTACATCAGTAGATACAAATGGTATGCCGCAAGCCAATGCTTCCTTAATGCAATTAGGCCAACCCTCATGTCGGGAAGTCACTAGCATTAAATCACAGGCTGATATAAAAGTAGGCATGTCATCATGATTAATCCCTGAGGCTACAACAAATCTAACATTTGGGGCGTCTTGCTGTACGAGCCTGATGGCCTCTTTTGCAAGAGCCACTCTTTTAATGGGGTTATTTTCATGAAGAGTTGCCAACATAATTAAAGTGTGGTCCTGGTATTCAGGAAAGTATTTTTGTCTAGAAATATCCCTCGGCATTGGAACAAATTTCTGAAGATCAATAGGATCAGTGATGACCGTAACCCTTGAGGGTGAGTCATGCTTTAAATAACTTTGAAGCTCATGCTGCATATGCCTTGACATCACTATAATACTTGCAAACCGCCGCAAAGATATTTGAGTAAACAATCTGCCTAAATAGCTATGAGCCTTGGTAAATATATTTTTTCCTGAAAATTTATACCAATCTGATCCTCTTAAGGACACTATCTTAGGCTTATTAGCAAACATGGTAACTAAACTGCAAGCTGAGCCAAATTGTGCATGAACTAAATCATAATTTTTTGACTGCGCTCTAACCCTCAGAATTGCTTGAAGAATTCGCCATGGGGATCTTAAATTTCCTAGATTTAATACATCAATTTGCATACCTTGTTTCCGCAAGCCATCCACCATAAACCACATAAAAGATCCAGAGCTTTTGATTGCTGGGTCAAAATTATGAGTCCACAGTATTTTCATTTAACCTTTCTTAAAAATTCAATAAAATAGTACGTTATCAAGACTAATAAAATTGGAATTGATACTATGAATGCACCTTTTATTGAAGAGATAAACCCACTTCTATTCAATAGAATAACAAGCCTAAGAAAAATTAAAGAGTATAGAAAAATATATAGATCATTGTCTATGGACTTAACAAATAACTGATAAACTTTTTCTCCAAAGCCTCCGATAAATATCCCAAGAATAACGCATCCGATTAGACCAAAATCCCAGTAACCCTCTGCTACTATGGAAAAACCAAATCCACCTCCGCTCTCGAATATTCCAGGATAAAACGTCTGAACAAATAGCTCGCTGGCAAACAATGGTCTTCCAGGCCAAACAACTTTAGGAATAAATCCTAGAATTTGATTTATGAATAACATCCCATGCTGAAATGTTTCCTGCCCAGACTCAATACTCTCTATAACCCTAACAGCGTTTAGACCAGTCAATAGCTCAGTAGAGCTTGAAATTGCTAAAAATTGCAAACCCTCAGCGCTAAATTGATCCTGGAGAGCATATATCATCTCAAGAGGATCAGAAGTAAATCGCAAAATGCTGATCAAAGTAACCAAGACATAAACTGATGCACCGCCTAGAGCAAACTGAAAGAAAGTAAATCTATAAATTCTATAATTAATAAATATACCTATAAGCAAGAGCACCATCATGACTTGCGCTCGTGCTCCAGAGAGGAGTTGTGTATAGAGGAAAAGAACTAATACGGTAGCTGCAAGAATTCTCACCACCAAAAAGTAATTAGGGGTAAAAAGTAGATGTATGGAGCTACAAATAATCAAAACTATAGGAAGAGTTTCAGTAAATATCTCCTTCAACCCACTGGTGTTAGACTGAAGGTCATCTAAGCGACTCTGAAGAGCCCATTCCGAATATCCTACAGCTGAGCTTGGAAGAAAGCTCTCATAAATAAAGGGGATACAAGCTACTCCAACTAATGCTGTAACAAGCAATAAACATATGCTAGCTATATTTGAGTGGCTATAAACAACATCAAACAAAGGCCTGGTAGTATTATGAAATCTAGAAGATTGGATGGCAAAGCCAATGGAAATTCCTAGTTGTGTTGCAAGTGCGGCAAAAATATAAATATAAAATGATCGAATCGGAACAAACTCACCATAATAAGTAAGCTCAAACTCAGCAATGTAAAGAATCCCAGAAATGGAATACATAAATAGTAAGATGGAAGTTATATAATATGGTCTAAAAATATCAATAGCGACCATTTTTCCTTTGTATATAAGGCCATTCCAGAAAATTAACCAAAAAATAATAGAAAAAAATACAAAATCTAAATTTATTTGTAGAAAGTAATATACGCAAAACAATAAAATTGAAGCTATTAGTGTAATTTGAGGCAGGAGCAATTTCATAAAAAATTTCTAGAGGCTTCTTTGCCCCAAAAGAAATGCTCTACAATATTTAGAAAAAAGACTAGTGGGGACTGGTAAAATTTTCTTACAAAAACCATCCTGAGCATCAATGGGTACTTTCATCTCAACGACAGTCTCAAAGTCTCTTAGAATTAATTGAGAGTTGCAAGATTACCAGAAATAACCTTCGTAATAGCAAATGTGATGATGGGGAAAGCAGTTAAGGCAGCTGTATGACTAAAAGTTTTTACCCAATTTTGACCAGATAATACCAGCAAAAATCTCGCTGAAATCGATAGAATCATTAGCAGCAAAACTGATAAAAATTCATTAGTCAATGTCTCCAAAAACTCTGAGGAAATTAAACCTAGCATGCATTGCTCCTATATCATGTTAATAATTGGCACTATTATTCGAAACAGTCGATCCTAATTATAGCATTCCAGATACCTTAATTCTTAAAACATTTAACCTTTAAGCCCATAATCACTAAGCTTAACCATTAATCTAATCAAAGATATTTACATTTTTATATATTAATTTTATATCATTAATTTTAGTGCGATTTAAAAACATAAGGATTAATGTCAAGATTGTTAAAAACCCATAAGCAACCGAACTTAATAAATGACCGAAATATATAAAACTATTAATAAAAATAAAGAGAGAGATTGCAAAAAAATAGGCCTCTTTAACTTTTAAATTTAAGAGCATTTTCATAGAAATATGTGTCCTCAACAAAAAAAATACAAGATGCGATAACATGAAACAGCTAAAGGCTCCTTTAGCCCCTAGAGTTGGAACTAAAGCCCAAGCAGCTAAAATACTTGCAGCGCTGGCACACAAAGAAATCAATAAGTAATAGTTTGTTTTTCTTTTCAATACAATACCAACGCCGGTGATCTCAGATAACGTGTAAATAAATGGCCCATATAAACCTCCTAAAATTAGAAACTGGATATCTGAATAGAATTCCTTAAAAAGATAAGGTAGCACCCATGAAAAAGACATTGTTAGGAGCACGATTATCAAGATAAATATTGCTACATAATGTAAAATAGACTCCAGAATTTCTACCTCAAAATTACGAGCATCCCATTTGTAAACGAATGGCATCCAGATAGTATTGAAAATGGAAGATAGGGCTGTAGCTATCATGCTAAATGTCATAGTTATAGAGACAAGAGCTAACTCATCATATTGACCGCTACTCCTTAGGAAAACCTTATCCATTGAATTGACTAGCCACATTGCGAGACCTGTGAATATCATAGGGTAACCAAAAATAATGAGTTTTTTCAACAGGGCCTGATCTAATGTAAGGTCTGAGCTAGGCTTATCAGGCTTATAACTACGATATGAAAAAAATACAGCCAATGCTAATGTTATTAAAATAGATATTATGTGAGCATATAAAAGCAATGAAAGAGATCTTGAGTAATCTAGCCACACAATAATCCAGAGCAAGAAAAAAAATATTGCCCTAGGTGCAATCTGCAGCATAGAGAATGCGAATGATTCTTCTTGCATTCTTAATTGCAATGAGAGAAAGCGTATAAAAAATTCGATGAATAGGCAGCAGATAATAAGGAGACTGAGTGTACTGGATTGAATTGAGGTTATTGCCTCTGAAAGAAAGCCTGGTGAAAAGAGAAATAGAAGCATGGTGGATGTCGTAAGAATAATCAAGCCAGGCATCATGGAGTGAAGAAGTAATTTTTGTTTATTCTCTTCCTCGTGAAATTCTCTTGCAAATGCCTGATCCATACCCAAAGAAAAAACAACCATTACAAAAGTAGTGACAAGAATAATGAGATAAAAAATTCCAACTCTTTCGGGTAGAAAAAGCCATGATATTAACCCAATATTTAATAATTGAAAGATTCCACCAACAACGACAGCAAAAATATAATAAAAAATCTGATGATTATTATTATTATCTACCATATTGGAAGAACTTACGGCCTTTGAAAAGATCTTATAACAAGATAGGAAGCTGAAAGAGCTAGACCAGAGATAATACCCAACAGAATCAACAGCGGTCTATTTGGGTATTTTGCTCGATGGGGGATGTAAGGAGGATCAATTTTTTGTAAAAGATAATCAACTCTAGTAGAAGAGAAAACAATATTTTTTAACTCAGACTCTATCAACTGACCCAGAGCTTCTCTCACCTCATTATTATTAGCGCTTGAAGTTTTATCAATCAAGAATTGAAGTTTTTTCTCTGAATCTTCTAATTCAATAGCGCGAACAGTTTGATTTAATTCCAGAATAATAATATCAAGAATCTCTTTTGCAAAAACAGGTGATACATGTCTAAAAGATATCGTCAGAAGATTTGTTGATCTATCTTTTGTGAGGGTAAGGTTTTTTAGGTAATATTTTCGATGAATCCTTAAGAACTTAATATCTTTTTTCCATTGTTTTGAGCTAGCATCATAAAATCTTTTTTTATACACAATTTCATTGGTCTGCCTATCAAAGCTGCTAGCAATTGATAAATTCTCCTTCATGCCAGGATACTTTAATAAGCGAGCTAGAAAATCCCTTGATTTGATAACTGCAATAGAATAATCGATAGGATCAATGGTGCTTCCGCTCATTCCTATTCCGGTAATAGCAGCCAGACCTCCTAGGGTTCCGCCTTTAGAAGAAAAGCTATTTGAGGTGTCTTCATCAGAATATTTTAAGAGAGTATTTGCTTCAAATTTATCTTCAATCATTATTGCTGCAAGCAAGAAAATTGCGAACATCAGGGAAAATAAAAATATAGCAATCTTCTTGCTTCTGGCCCATTCATTTTGAAAAAATTTTATAGTTTCTTTGGCATTGCTCATACTTTAATCTCCTGTCTATGTGCAAGTTCAATGGAGGCTGAAGCCGGAATCGAACCGGCGTAAACGGCTTTGCAGGCCGCTGCATAACCACTCTGCCATCCAGCCTTAACGTCTAAACGTTGATATTGTATATGAAAGTCCGGTTTGTAGAGTAATTATTAATGCTAAAAATAATAAGAAGTTAGATGTAAATAGAATTAATGAATTATTTAACACTAACCCAAATAAATAAGACGAAAATGTTATGAACTGAATAGCTGTCTTAAATTTGGCTAGAAGAGTTACTGTCGTTGCATCAGTGTTATTTTGTCTGGCATTTAAATCTCGCAAAGCTCCTACCCAAAACTCTCTAACAAGCATTATTCCTCCCACCAACCCAACAAATACACTAGATAATTCAATACTCAAAGCAAGAATGATAAATGTAATTAATATTTTATCTGCTATAGGATCTAATACAGCACCAAGCATAGATTCAAGGTTATATTTTCTTGCAAGGAAGCCATCCCAATAATCGGAAAAACTAGCAATAAAAAAAAGTAGCAATGCCCAGTCATAAAAACTGAATAGTGTAATTAGGATAAAAATAATTGGGGCAATTAGAATTCTAAAATATGTAAGAAATTGAATAAAGTAATTCATGATATGTAAAATAAATTTATCTCTCTAGCTAGTTTAATACTAATTCCAGGAACCTTGCATAGATCGTCCACTGATGCTGTCTTGATTGATTGAACAGATTTAAAATATTTCATTAAATTTTTTCTCTTCTTTGGCCCAAGGCCTTTTATATTATCAAGCGATGATTTCTTAACAGCCTTATTTTTTTTCTTTCTATTGTTTGTAATAGCGAATCTGTGAGACTCGTCACGAATTTGCTGAAGAAGCAAAAATCCTGGGCTATTTTTTGGCATCTCAATAACTCCATCTTTGGAAAGAATCGTTTCAGTAGATCTGACCCTTTTTGATCCCTTAACAATACTTAGGATCATAGGAGGTTTTTTAACCAATGTGGAAAAAACTCCTAATGTAGCATCCAATTGAAGCTTACCTCCATCAATAAGAACAATATCTGGCAATGGATCAATGTCTGATTTAATAACTCTTCTTTCAAGAGCATGCTTTATTGAACCTAGATCATTGCCAGATAATTCCTTAGGTATATTGAAAAGCCTATAATTCTTTTTTTCTGGCCCATACGATGAAAACTTCACAGCAGAAGCCACAGCATCTTGTCCGCCATGATGACTTATATCAAAACCTTCAATAGTTAGGTTCTGTTTGCGTAAACCCAAGCTTAAAACAAGATCTTTCATTGCAAACGAGTATTTGTCTGCCTGATTAACCCTATTTTCAATAACTTGATTAGCATTTAATTTTCCTAATTTAACAATTTTCCTAATGTTTGAATTAATGCTCGTTGAAATTGAGATTTGTTTTCCAAATTTAAGTTCTACTGCTTGCTTAATTAAAGACAAATTACTAGGCTTAATATTTAAGAAAATTTTCTTAGGCAAAGAGAAGCTATGTTGGTAATAAGAAAATATTAAACTTTGAAAAAGTTTGTCAATGTCATGTAATTGATTACCTTTAAGGTAATAAGTTTTAGTACCTCTTATTTTTCCATCTCTTACTGATAATATACATATCCCGGTTCTATCAAGCTTAGAAACACATGCAAAAAAATCAACACTGATCAAAGAACTATTAAATGATTGCTCTTGCTGAAGCAAATCTAAGCTTTCAATCCTTTTTTTAATCTCTTGCGCTCTTTCAAACTCTTGCTGTTCAGCAAGTTTATGCATCTGAGCAGTCATCAATGATTTAGTTTTTTTTCCAGAAGATGATAAGTAATGTTGAGAAGAAATAATGTCTCCTTGATAACTAATCTCAGAAATTAAATTAACGCATGGCGCAGAACATCTTTGCATTTGATGCTCGATACATGGTCTAGACCTATTATTAAACGTTGTATCGCTACAATTTCTAAGCTGATAAATCTTTTGTAAATCTTTTATGGTTGCCTTTACGGCTTGGGCACTAATAAATGGACCAAAAAAATTTTTGGAAACAGCATGTTTTGACCTCTTCATACTGATGCTTGGATATTTATGATCCATAGAAAAATGTATATATGGATATGTCTTATCATCCCGCAAAAGAATATTAAATCGAGGCAAATTTTCTTTGATTAAAGACTGCTCTAACAGTAATGCTTCAGCCTCAGTAATTGTTGAAAAAGTTTCTATATGGTCTGTTAGAGTTTTAATTTGTTGAGTTTTTCGATCCTTAAAAGATTTGCCAAAGTATGAAGATACCCTTTTTTTTAAATCTTTTGCTTTGCCAATATAGATAATTTTATTTTTAGAAAAAAATTTATATATTCCTGGCGTATTTGGAACTTGCTTTAAATCCAATGTCATTAACTAAGAAATTTTTTTGCAATAAGTTTACCTGCAGCAACTCCATACTGATCAAAAGGATTAATTTGCAGCATGCATGCGGTAATAAAAACTCTATGCTCCCAAGTTGCAAGCAAAAAACCAAGTCCTTCAAGCGAAAGCTTGTTCAAATGAAAAAGATTAACTGGAGAATTGCTATTTGTTTTTTCAAGAGAATTTGCAGACCCTTCAAAGTCTGAAGATAGCAAGGCAGCTTGTCCTTTGGCTTGTGCGCTTGATAAAGGGCTATTAGTTGAGGTTGAGTAAATAATATCAGCACAGAATTCCGCGGTGCCCTGATGCAATAATTGAAAATATGAATGTTGTGCAGTGGATCCAAAACCTCCAAATATTAACTGACCTGTTTCTTTGAATATAGATTTAGGATTTGCCTTCTTTCCAAGTGACTCCATCTCAAGTTGTTGAATATAGCTTTGCAGAGACCGCAATTTCCAATTGTAAGAGAGAACCACTCTATTCTTTTTATTTAAAAAATTGCTAAACCACAAATCTGAAAATGCCAATATTTTAATAAATTTTTGATATTTGAGATCCTCCTTTGAACTACCTAACATCATTTTATCCGCAGAAAAGCCACCCTTTAAAAAATTCGAGAAATTACTTTCTAACGCGGCACTCAGGGAGATAGGTGACCAAATCGAATATCTGCCTCCAACTGTTTCTGGAAATGGCACAATGCAATTTTCATTAAAACCTAGGTTTTTTGCTTTTTTTGTGTTGGCCGTAATTACTATTGAATTAGTTGAATTTCTTTTTGCACCCAACCATCTTAAGCATGAAAGAGTCTCATCTGTTAAAAGTGATTTAGATGAAAAAATGTAAAAATTCTTTTGATCACTTAATGGTTTTAATATTGAATTAAACTCATCCTTATCAGGCCCAGAAATAAAATAATAATTAAATTTATATGATTCCTTATTTGTAAATTCTTGAAGCAATTTTGGTCCTTCATAGGAACCACCAATTCCAAAAGTAATAATATTCTTAAAACCATCTTTTTTAATTCTTTTAACAAAAGGTTCTGTAATTTTTTTAAAATCAAATTCTAGATCTATTTGATTATTGCGATATAGATGATGTAATGCTTGTCTATTTTCTGTCTTGTTTACAATCTCCCCATTAAAGAGATCATTGATGGAATCTTGAAGATTCAATTCATGTGCAAGTTCTTCAAATAATTTATAGTGCTGAGGAGAGAAGTTCTTTAAATAGGAGTGATAATCTAAAAGCTCAGATTCGAACTTAAAGGATAGTTTTTTTTTGCTATTATCTGGTTTTGTGAGTTTCTTGAGATCAAGAAAAATACTTTTAGTAGATCTATTGTTCATAAATGGAATTATTAAAATTCTGTAATGCCTGAGAAATTTCTTCAGCTTGTGTGATTGGTCTGCCAATGACCAAAAATGTAGAGCCCCTCTCAATCGCTTCTCTAGCGCTCATAGTTCTTGCTTGATCATCTTTTACTTTAATATCCCTAATTCCTGGTGTAATTTTTATTGAATGAGGTCCTATAATTGTATTTGCTATTTCTAGCTCATGAGGCGAACAAACAATTCCATCTATATTAACTTTAACTGCAATTTTAAATAAATTGCTTATTTGATCCTCAAGCTTGTTGCCAAATAAAGACAATGAATCTTTCTCTTCTAAACTGGTAAGCATTGAGACTCCTA
>Ga0181604_10000592_pt1 | contig 33311 bp, 32 predicted proteins | sample 041ome_12_FD_148663 | JGI IMG/M metagenome (GOLD analysis project Ga0181604, IMG submission 148663) | Coastal salt marsh microbial communities from the Groves Creek Marsh, Skidaway Island, Georgia - 041410US metaG (spades assembly) | ecosystem: Environmental > Aquatic > Marine > Intertidal zone...
ACAAAGAGGCCTTTCTGAAATCAAAGGGCTTTTGGCCATATTCAAACTATGGCGGCGTTGCCGAATGTGAAGAATTCAAGAGCGCAATGCTTGAGCTTGGTGGACGGTATCGTTCGCTTTTGACTGGAAAATAGACGCGTTATTAATCAGGGGAGCACGCCATTGGCGTGTTCCCTTTACCATGTATTTTTCCCTTTAATCGCGCAATAAGCCGTTTTGGACAATCATCATGACCGAACAAGATCCATCAACACCATCGTCAAAAAAGAACATTGCTGGCGAATTGATAATACCAGTCGGTGCGCTGGCGTTTACCATCTATTATATCTTTACCGTGATCGAGTCGCCATGGACGGCTCAGGTCAACGCCTTCATGGTTGGCTCAATTCTGCTGGCGGTAATTGGTATTTTCCTGATCAGCCGGATCGTCATGCTCGTTCAAGGCAGCGCGCAATTTCATGTCACGTTTGACCGTCTTCCAGATGCTATCAAAAGCCGACAAAGCGGCTTTATCGGGCTGACAATTCTCTACCTTATCGTCATTGAGTCGATCGGGTTCACATTAACAACAGCTTTGTTTTTCTGGGGGTCAATGCTGCTGCTTGATTATGGCAAGGCGCCATTGGCCAAACTGGCGCTCGCCGTTTTTATGGCACTTGTCGCATATGGCATTTTTATTCTTGGCTTTGAAACGCGCCTTCCAAAGGGTGCTATTGAAACATTTTTGGCAGGGGCTTTCTGAGCATGGACGTTAATCTCGCATTTTTCATTGATCTGTTTTTCCATATAATGGGGATGTGGTGGGTTATTGTCCCCTCTATTCTGCTTGGTCTCATTGTTGGTGCAATTCCTGGGTTCAGCGCGGCCAACACAATCATCATCCTGCTGCCCTTTACCTTTATGATGGAGGTCGAGGTCGGGCTTGTCTTTATGATTGCGCTCTATTGCTCGTCACGGCTTGGCGCGGGTATTCCGGCTATTTTGGTCAATATTCCGGGGACAGCTGGCGCTGCGGCAACCCCGCTTGACGGCTATCCAATGGCAAAAAAGGGGCTTGGGCAACGCGCGCTGTCGATTTCCTTTGTGTCATCAATTATCGGCGGTGTTCTTACCACCGCGATTGCCCTTGTGACTATGCCTTGGCTGGCGCGTGTTGGCTTTTATATGCATAGCGTAGAAATGATTGTGGTGATGCTGTTTGGCATTTCACTGATTGCATCAGTTGCAGCAAAGGACATGATCAAGGGATTGATTGCTGGCTTTTTCGGACTGATGATCGGCTCAATCGGGGCCGACCATGTTTATGCTACCCCGCGTGGCACAATGGGCTTTCTTGAGCTTTATGATGGCGTGCCTTTGATCCCTGCTCTTGTTGGCCTGTTCGCGATTTCCGAGGCTTTTCTGGTTATCGAAAGCGGATCACTCTTGTCGAAAAGCAACGTCCAGAATGTGGATAATGCCAGCTGGAAAGAGACTATCAAGGGCGTTCGCATCACCTTGAAACGCTGGTATCATGTCACATGGACAAGCATGATAGGGCTTATTATCGGCGTCATTCCAGGCGCTGGCGCTGCCATCGCATCCTTTGTTGCCTATCAGCAATCACGAACCTTTTCTAAAACACCAGACGCCTATGGTACAGGACATTACGAGGGGCTGATCGCTCCTGAGGCAGCAAATAATGGGGTAACTGCTGGAACGTTGATACCACTGATGGTGCTTGGCATTCCCGGCGGTGCCACAGCAGCCATAATGATGGTGGTAATGCAATATCAAGGCGTGCCTACCGGCCCGCGCCTGTTTGTCGAACGGCCAGAGCTGGGCTATGGCGTGTTTATGGCGATGTTGGTGACGTATCTTTTGATGGCCTTCACTATTTTGCCGATGTCACGCTATATGTCGCGGGTCACCATGGTGTCGACCACCTACATGTCACCAATCATTATCGCCTTTACGCTTGTCGGTTCATTTGTGCCGCGGGAATATATGTTTGATATGTATCTGGCTTTTGCCTTTGGCATCGTTGGATATATTGCTCGCAAAACCGGTTATCATGTTGCAGCAATTTTAATTGGTGTGATCCTCGGCCCGCTTCTCGAGCAGTATATGCTTCGTGCATTAAAAATGTCTGACGGTGATCCAATGGTGCTTTTCTCGTCATCACTCGGCAATATTTTGTGGGCGGCGCTCGTCATAACCTTAATCTTGCCGGCATTTTTCAAACGTCGGCGTCACTCCAAAACCGTTGAATAGGCAGATTTCATGCAAACAGAACCAGTCGCGTTAAATATCGAACAAATTGCCCGAGTGGACATCGCCGGTGGCGGGCAGGTTACGGTAGAGGATGGATATGCCTATATTGGTCACATGGATGCGCCAGATGGCACCACCATAATTGACGTCAAAGACCCATATAATCCCAAAATCGTGGCCGAAATTAAACTCGATGATCATCTATCCCACACGCATAAAGTAAGGGTTGCAGGTGATATCATGATTACCAATGTCGAGCAGGCGCAGCGACATCTTTTACGGCGCGGAGAGCGGCTACCGGCCCTTCGCGACCAGTTGCGCGATGAGTTGGGGCGCGAGGCCAGCGACGCCGAACTTGCTGAGGCGCTTGGTGTTCCAGTGGCAAAGATTGCTGATATTGATCATTTCCTTGCCAATGGCTATCACGATGGCGGTTTTCGCGTTTGGGATATCTCTGACCGCTCAAAGCCAAAGCTATTATCCTATGTTCGCACGCATGGCTTTGGCACCCACCGGTTTGATATGGATAAGAATTACGCCTATATCTCGACCGAAATGGAGGGCTATGTCGGCAATATTTTGGTTATCTATGATCTTGCCGATCCCAGCAATCCGGTTGAGGTGTCTCGCTGGCATATGCCGGGTCAGCACCTTGCCGCAGGCGAGACGCCGACATGGTCAGGCTATAAGAACCGGCTGCATCACGCATTGCGGGTTGGTGATGAAATGTGGGCTGCTGTCTGGTATGCGGGTTTTCAGGTGATCGACGTCAAGGACATTAAAAATCCCAAAACCCTTGCAGCGCATAATTATCACCCCCCTTTCCCCGAGCCAACCCACACCGTTTTGCCATGCGAGCAATTGATTGATGGTCGGCGGATTGCCGTTGTTGTTGATGAAGAACACGATCACACGCCCGGCCTGCTGCACGGCTTTTTGTGGATTTTTGACATCACCGACCTCGATAATATCCATGCATTATCGGCCTTTGATGTCAGCGAGATGGACTCGCCTTGGTCGCGTGCCAAGGGCCGGTTTGGCGCGCATCAATTCCGCGAAAAGATCGACACCACGCTAGTTTATGCGACCTGGTTTTCAGGCGGATTGCGGGTGGTTGATATCGCCGACCCGTTCAAGCCACGCGAGGTGGCGCATTATATTCCGCTTCCCCCCGCTGGGCATGAGAGCCCGCAAAGCAACGATGTCGACGTTGATGACAAAGGCTTTATTTATCTTCTCGACCGCAATGGCGGACTGGAAATCTTGCGCATGACGTTGCCTAACAACTGAGTGCCCATACCTCGGCAGACTTAACCAAAAAAGGAAAATCAATGATAAATGCCCATCTTGAAAGCGCTGTTGTCGGCGAAGAACATTGGACTGAAAAAGGTGATGTAAAGCTATTTATGTGGAACAAGTTTTTGCCTGACGCCACGGAAAAAAAGGGAACAATCCTGTTTGTGCACGGCTCGTCCATGGCATCACAGCCAACCTTTGATCTTCATGTCGATGGGCGCCCATTCAGCTCGGCAATGAATTATTTTTCAACATTGGGCTATGACACATGGTGCGTTGACATGGAGGGGTATGGCCGTTCATCAAAGCATCGCGACATCACCTGCGACATCGCCAATGGTGCCGATGATTTGGCAGCCGCCAGCGCCTATATCCAGAATTATCGGAATTGTGGCCCGATGCATGTATATGGCATTTCATCCGGCGCATTGCGCGCCGCAACATTTGCCGAGCGTCATCCAGAACGCGTTGCACGGCTGGCGCTTGACGCATTCGTCTGGACAGGTGAAGGCAGCCCGACGCTTGCCGACCGGACAAAAAAACTGCCACAGTTTCTTGAGTCAAATCGGCGCCCGATTGATTATGCGTTTGTGCAATCAATCTTTAACCGTGATCATCCCGACTGCGTTGAGCCAAAGGTTGTTGATGCTTTTGCCGAGGCGATTTGCGCACTTGATGACTCGATGCCAAACGGCACCTATATCGATATGTGTTCGCGTTTACCGCTTGTGGACCCGGATAAGATAACCGTTCCAACAATTGTTTTACGGGGCCAGTATGACGGTATCGCTGGGGTTCCGGATTTGCTGAAGTTTTTTGAAAAATTGCCAAATCCTGACAAGCAATTCACCTTCATGGAAGGCATTTCTCATGCGAGTTTCCAGCAGAAAAACTATTTGATGGTCTATGATATTCTATCGGCATTTCTCGGCCGCACAGCACCAGTCTATCGGTAAGCAACAACCATCCACCATATTGAAAAAGGGCCGGCGGAACAGATCCAGCTGGCCTTTTTTGTTATTTCAATCGTGGTTGCCGATCATTCGTGATAGCCGGCTGCCGTCCTGTCGCGGCTAGACGCCTTCAAGTGCGGTCATATGCTGGCACACGCTCTCACCCAAAGCGGTTAGGTCATAGCCACCTTCGAGCAGGCTGACCAACCGCATAGTGCCACTCGTTTCAGCCACCTTTTTTGCCGCGTCAATAATATCATTGGTCAAAATGCCGAAATCTTCACTACTCATCTGCAACCCGCCAAGGGGATCGGCCTCATGCGCATCAAATCCGGCCGAAATTATGATCAATTCAGGCTTTGCCTCAATGATGGAAGGCAAAAGATTATCACGCCAGCCAGACCGGATACTGCTGCCTCCGGTGCCATAAGCAAGCGGCAGATTGAAAATATTCTGATAGGCTCCGGTTTCCTCATAAGCTCCGGTACCTGGGAAAAGCGGCATCTGATGGGACGAGGCATAAAACAGGCTGCCGTCATTCCAGAAACAGGCCTGCGTTCCGTTACCGTGATGGACGTCAAAATCCAGCACCACAACACGATTTACCCCCCATTTTTCCTGCGCATGACGCGCGGCAATCGCGGCACTGGAAAACAGACAAAAGCCCATGGCCTTATCCGGCTCGGCATGATGACCGGGTGGCCGCATCAAACTAAAGGCGGTGCTGGCCTGATTATCCATAACCATATCAACCGCAAGACAGGCCCCGCCAACAGCGCGGGAAGCACATTCATAACCGCGCTTGCTGGCCCATGTATCCGCATCAAACGGTGCCGGTTCATCAGCCTCGCCAGCGACGTCAAACACCATGTCGAGATAGGCATCACCATGCACTAATTCCAGCTGGGAGCGTGACGCTATTGGCGCGGCAACTCGTTGCCATGACTGATAGCCATCACCAATATGTTCGAGAATTGCCGCATAGCGTTGCGGCCGTTCAGGATGACCTGCGGGCACATCATGGCGAGATGATATTTCATGCGTAATCAGGGCAGGTTTCATCGGTCATTTCTGTCAATCGGGATGGATAGTAATCCACCAAAGGTTTACCATATCTTTTAATTCAGCTTAGCATAGATTTGCCGGATCGTAAGGTCTCAAAACGCACTCGTGGCAATCCTGCTTTCAGGGTAGATTCCATCTCAATTTTACCTTGAAATCTAGCTGCCAAATTCTTAAATCGGTAGCGCATCGAGATAGCCGATATAGTTGAAATACCAAGGAGCAATCTATGACCACCCAAACATTCAATTTTGAAGCCGATACCGGAAAAATTCTGAACATCGTGATCAATTCACTTTATTCGCAAAAAGAAATCTTCCTGCGTGAGCTGATCTCGAACGCATCAGATGCCATCAACAAGCGGAAATTTGAGATCATCACTGCTGGCAGTGCCGCCGATACTTTCGATGGAAAAATCACCATCACCGTTCATAAAAAGGACAAGACCATTACCATAAGCGACAATGGCATTGGCCTGTCAGCCGAGGAAATGGTCGAGACGCTTGGCACAATTGCCAGCTCTGGAACCAAGGCCTTTATGGAAGCCGCCAAAACAACCAAAGATGCCGATAAAATGACCGACCAGCTGATCGGACAGTTTGGCGTTGGCTTTTATTCCGCCTTTATGGTGGCCGACAAGGTTGAAGTATTATCGAAGAAACATGACGCCAAATCTGCAAATCTATGGGCCAGTGACGGCCAGGGCGGTTTTAGCATTACCGATGCAGATCGTCATGAAACCGGCACCAGCGTTATTCTTTATCTGCGCAATGACGCCAAGGAGTATCTTGAGCAGGAACGTATCGCGCATCTGGTTAAAAAATATTCCGATCACATTGCCCAACCTATTTTTTGGATTGGCAAGGATGACGCGGCTGACCAGCTAAATTCATCAGCTGCCCTGTGGACGCGGCCAGCCAAAGAAATTTCCGAGGATGAATATAAATCATTTTACCATGCTGTAGCTTCAGCCTATGACAAGCCCTTCATCACACTTCATAATAAGACCGAAGGCGCGGTTGAATTTACCAACTTGCTGTTCATCCCGTCATCTGCGCCGTTTGATCTCTATGATCCAGAACGCAAATCGAAACTGCAGCTTTATGTAAACCGTGTTTTCATTACGGATGATTATGAGGGGCTTGTGCCAAAATGGCTTCGGTTCCTGCGCGGTATTATCGACACGCCCGATGTTGATCTGAATGTCAGCCGCGAAATGTTACAGCAAAATCCCGCCGTCACAAAAATCAGCAAGGCGGTAGTCAAACGCACCATTAGCGAGATGAAAAAGGCGTTGGAAAAACGCCGCGATGATTATGCCAATTTCTGGGATGGGCTTGGCAAGGTTATCAAAGAGGGGCTTTATGAAGATACGGCTAATAGTGAAAAGCTGCTGGAGATTTGTCTGTTCCGGTCAACCAAGACCGACAAGATGATTACGCTTCAGGAATATGTTGACGGGTTTGCGCAAAATCAGGAGGTGATCTATTACCTATCGGCTGATGATGCAGGACGCGCCCGGCTGAGCCCGCATCTTGAGTCATTTCAGGCAAAGGATATTGACGTCTTGCTCCTGACCGACCCGATCGATGATTTCTGGCTATCCAACATTCAGCAATTCGCTGGCAAGACTTTTCAGTCAATCACCAGAGGCGAGGTGAATCTATCGGATATTGGTGAAGCCAAGCAGAAAGATGACCAGCCAGATGAAACTCTGTCGGACATTTTTGTTGCGAAGATCAAAAACGTGCTTGAAGGCAGTGTCGCGAATGTACGTAGCTCGGCAAATATGGAAACCAGTCTGGCCCGACTTGTGGCCGACGAGAATGGCATGGATCAGCAAATGGAGCGGATGATGCGAATGCACAATCCCGACTTTAAGGGTATGCCGAAAATCCTTGAAGTAAACGCAAAACACCCATTGATCAAATCATTGAACGCCAAGCTGGAGACCGGCGAATTTGAAGGATCGGATGATTTTGCCAAATTGATTCTAGATACCGCATTGGTTGCCGAGGGCGAGGCGATTATTGACCCGCGCGACTTTACCAGACGCCTATCGGATGTGATGCAAAAGGCGCTTGCGGGTTAATCAGAAACGGCGGCCGGCCTAGCCTTTCTGGGCCGGTCATTTCATCTCAATTTTACCCATATCCAGCCTGCCGATAATCTTGCCAATCCAGCTTTTGACTTCGATGCGGACCGGTACGAGTTGGCCTTGAGATGGTCGGCCAAAAAACATCTTAAAACGGTCATTGTCAGGCTTGTCATCTCCGCGCCATTTTGACTCGATCCGGTGTCCCCCTATCGGAATAAATTGCACACGGCAGGCCATTGCGCTGCCTTCGTATTCGTCCGGGCGTGCCTTGGTTAATTCAACCGCGCCGATGGTTTCAAAAGAGATCCGGCTACGCCTCCGACCATCATAGATCTCATAGCTTGCGGTGCAATTCCCGTCGGCCTCAATTTGATTGATCAACCGCAGAACCGCACTATAGGGATCGATTACACCGACGCGCATCTGATCGCTAAGCGGATAGACTTCGTCCAGATCCAAGTCGGGTATGCGGGTCTCGGAAATAACATTTGACGCAGAGTCCCAAATCACCCGGCTTTTCACGGTATCAACCCCGGAAAGGCGCTCCATCATCAGGGTTTTTGGTTGCCAGTTACCCCCTGCTAAAACCAGCTCAGCCTCGGCATTGCTTTTGAATTCGCTGAATATCACTGCCAGCCCTCTAGAGCCAGCACTTGCCAAAATACGCGCTTTATCTGGTCCGAAGCGGTAATCGAGCTTGCTCTTAGCGAGCAGGATATTTCCCCAGCTAACATCATAGACCAATGTCGTTGACTGATATGGTGCCGCTACTGCCGCGCCCGCCCAAAACCCGAATAGTGCCAGCACCAAAAGGCTACGCATTCTCTAATCCTCGCAAACAAACCAGAAATATACTACTACTGATCATGACAATCATCCAGGCTTCATCCAGTTCATGCAAAAGAGGCACATTTTTAGGCCGTTTCATCTTTAAAAAAAGCCGGTCAAAATGACCGGCTTTCTTCAAATCTCTGACTGGTGTTTTATGAGAACATATCGGTGGTAATACCGCTGTACCAACCAATTGACTCCTCATAGGTTGTCTTACGCACCTCACTGCTCTCATTTCCTTGTGAGACAAACTTATCAACCACATCAATTTTTTCTGACCCAGCTTTGTAATTTGCCCCAACCTTAACCCCGTCATTGGTCGCGATGAGGCTCCAGCAAGTGTTGGCAAAGCGAGCGTCATAAACCCTGCTTCCGGTTAATTCACCGCGAATTGCATTTGCCGCTACCTTTGCTTGACTATTCGCAGAAAAGCCGGATTTCGGCATCGCAGAAGCTACAGAAGCATCGCCGAGAACATATATATTAGGATCAGCCTTTGACGCCATCGTTGCCGGAATGATTGGCGCCCAATCACCATCGGTAACACCTGCGTTTTGAGCAATTACCCCGGCACGCATTGCTGGAATTACACAGGCCGCATCAGCTTTAAACGTGTCAAGATCAGTGACGATTTCCATCGTCTCGTGATTAACTGATTTGATACCCCCGTGAGCTTCCGGGCCGATCCATTCAACCATTCCTGAATAGTGTTTTTCCCAACCCGCTGTGAACAGCCCCATCTTGGAGAATTTTGCCTTGGGGTCCAGCACAATAATTTTCGCGGTAGGGTTACGCTCTTTCAAAAGATGCGCAATCATCGACACGCGCTCATATGGTCCTGGTGGGCAACGGTATGGATTTGGCGGTGCAACCATTACAAATGTCCCGCCTTTTTTCATCGTCATAACTTGATTGCGAATTTGCTGCGCTTGCGTTCCTGATGTCCAGCCATGCGGCATACGCCCTTGAGCCTGCGGCGAATAGCCAGCGATGCTATCATATTTAAGCGCAATACCGGGCGACAATACTAGTTTGTCATAAGACAGCTTGCCGCCAGATGCCAACGTCACCGTTCTTGCAGCGCCGTCAACCGATGCGGCCCACTCATGCACAACATTGATACGGTTATTTACTGCGAGGCCATAATAGTTGTGTCCTATCGAGGCGTATTTACGGAAACCACCAATATAGAGATTCGAGAAAAAACACGTGTAGTAGCGCTTTGACGCCTCAACGAGCGTAACGTCAATCGCACCTTTTGAGTCCTTTGCGATATAGCGCGCAGCAGTTGCACCGCCAGCACCACCGCCTATTACAACAACCTTTGGAGTTGCACCAAAAGCCAGAGAAGGCATAGCAAGGCCAAGAGCTGATGCCCCAAACAGGCCGCCAAACCCGCGTCGTGATATTGTTGTCATACAAACCTCCCCATTTTTTCTGATCAATTTTTGATAGAAGTATGCCGTTTAACTTAGTACCCCAAACAGGATAAAACTAGAAAATCATTTATTTTGTAAAAATACAAATGGAAAACGCTATATTTTGTTTTCTCTTTCCACGCATCGGACGACATCTGCATTTAAAATGGGCTTTGTTCACTATTCAGGCAAGGATGAAAAATAAGCGGCAAGGGAAATAATTTGCTCATCATCTAGCCGCCCCGCCACCATTTGCATGACGTTATTATTCAGTGCCTTGCTGCGATAAGCTTGCATAATAGTCACAAATGTTTCGGCTTCAATACCGTTGATCTTGGGAATGCCGGCGCCCTGGTTACGGTGGCAGGTAACGCATTCCCCTGCCAGATATTCGCCATACCCTACGTCGGCCTTGGCAATCTGTTCGGCAAGGCCGACGTCCGCCTTAGCGTGATAGACCAGGCCGAACGATAACAATAGAGCTGAACAAAATACTCCAAATTGAGAATTGGGGGCGCTTTTATTCATTAGCTAACCTTTTGGCATTAGAATTGTTATATGGATGAAACTATAAAAATTAGATCATGGCAAGGATGAGATTTCTGCTGCCATGAATTCAATAATTGAGAACATTGAGAAATTCGGCAAATTGCGCGATAGTGACAAATAATTGAATGCGTAAGAGGGTGAATCTTTGGCAAAATCAAAACCGGATGACAGCGAGTCCATCATCCGTAAATTTCAGAAAATCCATGGCAGCACCTTTGATTATTCTCGGGTTGATTACATTAATCACACCACCAAGGTCACGATCATTTGCCGCCGGCATGGCCCGTTTGAGCAGCAGCCACGCCTGCATCTTCGTGGCAGTACTGGTTGCCGCCCCTGCATAGCTGAACGCGGCAAATAAGGCGCGCTTTCGAATTTTATTGCCCACAACGCTATCATTAGTTGCATTCATCATTTGTCCAGTGAATAGTTTTCGTGGTTGCATTCTTTCATGGTGCATTCCTTGGGGGCGTTTGTTCGCGGCAGCAATCATGATGCAAATGCTGATCATCCCCTTTTGGAAGGCGCTGCTTGTTGTAGCCACTCATTTTCCGGCCTGGTGCACACTCCCTTTAAACGCACACCATCGGCCATGACTTAATCGAGAATTATGCCAAGGATAACATGATGTTTGATAAATTGATCCCGACCACTCTCGTTGGTAGTTACCCGCAGCCATCATGGCTTGTTGATAAGGAAAAACTGCTAAGCGAAGGGCCGCCCCGGGTTCGAATGCGCGAGGTCTGGAAGATTAACGCTGATACGCTAGACGAGGCGCAGGATGACGCGACTCTGACTGCGATACATGATCAAGAGCGCGCCGGCATCGACATTCTGTCGGACGGGGAAATCCGCCGCGAGAGCTATTTCAACCGGTTCGCCAATGCGCTGTCGGGCATTGATCTGGACAATCCAGCATTGGTGCCAAATCGGCGCAATGTCATGATCCCTGTGCCGCGCGTTACTGGTGAGATCAAACGCAAACATCCGGTGCAGGTGCATGACGTTGCCTATCTGCGCGCGCATACCAACCGGCCAATCAAGATCACCATTCCGGGTGCGTTTACCATGGCAAAACTGGCCGAAGACGAATTTTACCATGATACAGAGGCTTTGATTAGCGCCTATGCCAAGGCGGTAAACGCCGAAATTCGCGACCTTAAAGCGGCTGGCGCAGATGTTATTCAGATTGACGAGCCCTATATGCAGGCCAATCCCGAAGAGGCCGATAAATATGGTGTTGATGCGATAAATCAGGTGCTAGACGGGGTTGACGGTCCAACCGTTGTTCATCTGTGCTTTGGCTATGCCTATGTGGTGAAGGAAAAACCTGTTGGCTATACATTCTTGCCACAGCTTGACGCCTGCCGTGCGGATTATATTTCTGTAGAGGCGGCGCAACCAAATCTCGACCCAGCAATTCTGGCCGAATTACCATCCAAGAAATTTTTGTATGGCGTGTTAAATCTGGGAACCAACGAAATCGAAACAGCCGCAATTGTGGCCGAACGATTACGCGGGGCATTGCGTTATGTTAGCCCTGACCGGCTTGTCGCCGCGCCTGATTGCGGGATGAAATATCTGCCGCGTGATGTCGCCTATGGTAAATTAAAGGCAATGGTCGACGGCGCAGCAATCGTGCGCGCCGAAGTGAAATAGCCAGTGACGGATATAGTGTGACGGTCTAGTCAGCCCGGTCGGGGACTAGTGGATATCTTTCATTTGCCCCATGGCTATTTTCAGTTTTTCAACGGTGAAATCAGGTGATTTTGCCGTTTCCAGAATAACTGCCTCGCGTCGGCTGATCAGGTCAACAGCAGCCGGTATTTGTGTGATTGCAGATGGTGGAATGAATACCGCACCATGCTGGTCAGCATGAATGATATCATTTGTTTTTGCGGTCAGCCCATGCACCGTCACCTGACAATCTATGTCAACAAGATGCACAAAGGCATGACTAGGCCCGACCTTACCGCCAATCAAATTAAAGCCGCGCGCGCTATCCGGCACATCGCGGAAAGATCCATTGGTCACCGCGCCAAGCACGCCAAGCCCTTTGTGGATATTGGTCTGCACCTCACCCCAGAATGCCCCAACCCCTGGCTGCGGATCAATGTCCTGGATGATAACGATGGTCGGCGTCGGTGCTGCCGCTACATATTCGTAATAGGCGGCGCGTTTGGCCGCCATTTCAGCAGCACTTGCGTCAGATGGTTCAGCCGCCCGAATGGTTGCGGTGCGCGCAAAACCACAAATTGGTGGTAGGCTAGGATCAAGGCTGAACAGATGCGTGGTGGTAAAGCCATATCCCCGCCGTTCAGGCATGATTTCCTCAAGCGCATTGCAGATTGTCGGCGTATCCCATTGCGTTAAAACGGCAAGGTCATCAGCGGTTATCGCGGCGCCCATTTACATCTCCCAATTCAAGTTCAATTGCATGATCTTAATCAAAGATTTCCAAAAAGGGATTAATTTTATCCACCTCGGCATAAAAAACCGTACCGGCCAAGACAGGCGGGTACGGGTTTTTCATCGATACCATGAAACCGCAATGACAGCCCGGTCACATCACCATGTGGCGTGGATTGCCTTGCGTTTCAGCGGTATTATTAAAGCGTGTCGATAATCCGTTTTGCTTCATCAAAATCACCAGACATTGCGGCATTTGATGCTTTGGTTGCAACGCTGGCAACGGTGAAGAAATCGGCAACAAAAGCGAGGCTTGCCATAGCCGCAGCTTCGATTGACTCGCACGCGCGGCAGGTTGTTTCGTATACAGTTGTGACTGACATTTTAATCTCCGGACAGGTCTTTGACGCGCACATGACAGTACCGCGAAAAGGACGCGCCTTTTCACGAACATCATTGCTCCCAAAAACCAGTTATTGTTGAATGTTTGTAATTTGAGTCTGGCTGGTACCAGCTCGTTGCGCAGTAGTTAGGCCTGAAAGTGACAAATGTGAAGAGCCAATCACTGCGATGTTTTGGCGCACCCTTGCCGGCCGGATCAAAACACTGGCCCCAAATATACCCGCGCTAATATGATTCTAGGGATTGATGGTCAGCCATGTTATAACGGCATCTGTTTCTGCTGATAATTTGCGGCGGCATGTCTTGGCTTGGGTCACATTGAGGGTAGCGCCAATGATTGGCAAACTGATTATCTTCGCCATTCTGATCGTATCGCTATACGCGGTTTTCATCAGGCTAAAAACACGAATTACCGGCGCACCAGATCCGACACCCGCACAGCCACAGCTTGAAAAAAGCCGAAAAAAAGGCTGGCTTGGCGATGATATTCGTATCAGCAAAATCCACATGATAATCACCTTTCTGGCGGCGCTCTATCTGATCTGGGCACTCATCACACTTTACCGCTAGGGTGATTGCCATGATGCACCAACAGCCGAGATTAAGATCAGGATCATGACGATAACAACGCTTTGGTCATTTGCCGTAACGGTTTATCAGCGTGATGGGGTTGCGGCGGCGTGTCTTGGCTTGCAAGAAGACGCCAATGTTGATGTGCCGTTGATGCTGTGCGTCGCCTATGCCTGTTTGCAGAATAAACGCATCGGGAATGTTGAATTACTTGATCTTCAATCGCTGGCCCGCCCGTGGCAGACCGAAATTGTGCAATCACTTCGCCGCATACGCAGCCGCCTGAAAACCGGCCCGCACCCTGCCCCGAACGAAATCACTGATGAGCTGCGCAACAAGGTAAAGGCCGCCGAGCTTGCCGCCGAAAAAATTCAGCTTGAAATGATGCAGATCTGGGCAGATGCGCTTCCCGTCGCTAGCCCAAATAATTCACCTCTAAATTTGCAAACCCTAATCGATGCAATTGGGATTGTTGTGACCGCCAGCAGCCAGCAGCCAGTCACCCCAAACCAGACTAATCATATAAATATAATTGCGGCCGCCGCGCTGGGTAGTGCCAGCATCGGCACGCGCCAAAGTAAGCCTTAATCCACGCCCGAACCTGTCCAGCGTTTAACATTAGGCAGCTCTATATCCAGCAGGTCGAGTGCGCGCCCCACGCTCTGGTTGATCACATCATCGAGCGTTTCTGGCCGTGCATAAAATCCGGGAACTGGCGGCATGATAATAGCACCGCTTTGGGTCGCCTGATCCATCAGCCTTATATGGCCGGCATGAAACGGTGTTTCGCGAAGCATCAGCACGACGCGGCGGCGCTCTTTAAGGCATACATCAGCCGCCCGCGCGGTCAGCTCTTCATTAAAACAATTGGCGATCGCGCTTAGGGTTTTAATCGAACAGGGCGCAACAAGCATACCATTTGTATGGAACGAGCCAGATGAAATGGCCGCACCAATATCTTTATGATTATATAAATGATCGGCAAGCGCGCGAATCTGATCAGGCTCATAATCAACCTCGGCTAGGGCTGTACGAAACCCTGATGGCGTAATAATCACATGGGTTTCGACATCATCGACCGCCCTTAGCAACTCCAACGCCCTAATACCATAAATAACGCCAGATGCACCGGTAATGGCAACAATCACACGCCGCATTTCATAATACCTCACCTCGAAAAGACGCATCCTGGCAGCTCGCACCCGGTTACGCGATAATAGTGGCCATAGGATATATTGGCCTCGCAATGTTCCTAAATTACCACCACGATCAACGGTTTAAGAGTGCCAGCGATGATGCCAATCTGTCAATCGCCAGCGCGGTTCAATTAGCGTTGCAGGGTTTGCCTCAATTGCGTTACCAGTATGGACTAATTCCCTTTGATTTTAGGCCGCGAGAGGACTAGCGTGGCGCATATGCAAATTCCTACCTCACCACCAGCGATAATTATCAATTGGATAATCCTGATCACTCTCGGCGCAATCTGGGGAGCCAGCTTCCTCGGCGTCGAGTTGGCCTTGACCGGATTTGGTCCGGTGACCGTCGCTGCTGGACGCGTCGCCTCCGCCGGCCTTATTCTTGTTTTTATTGCGATTGCCTATGGTGACGGGCTGCCGCGTTTTCGCACCGCGACCGATCGGCGTATCTGGTTACATTGTCTTGGCATGGCCCTCTTTACCAACGCCATTCCATTCTGCTTGCTATCATGGGGACAGCAAATTGTGACCTCTGGATTTGCCGGCATTAGCATGGCGGTTGTGCCATTATTCGTGCTGCCGTTAAGCCATTTCCTAGTTCCGGGCGAAGTGATGAGCCGCATCAAAATTGTCGGGTTTTTATTCGGTTTTATGGGCGTGGTACTGCTGATCGGTGGCGGCAAGATTCTGGCCAGCACGACACCATCACCGCTTATGTTTACCGCCCAGTTTGCCTGCATTACGGCAAGCGCCTGCTACGCAATTGGCAGCATCATCACCCGCCTATGCCCGCCTGTCAGCGCGCTGTCTTTTGCTGCGGCAGGATTGATGCTTGGCGGGATTATCCTCATTCCAGCGGCGCTAATCATCGACGGCGTTCCCACACCACCGGATGGCATTGCCTTTGCCGGCCTTGCTTATCTGGCAATATTCCCAACCGCGATTGCAACTATTTTGCTGACGGTTCTTGTGCGGCGCGCTGGGCCACCATTTTTATCACTAGTAAATTATCAGGTGCCGGTATGGGCGGTAGTGATCGGTGCCATCGTTCTGGATGAGGCGCTGCCCGGACATTTCCTGATGGCGTTAGTGGTGATTTTAAGCGGATTATTCATTGCCCAGCTCGGCAGGCGCCGCCACGGAAAACAATCACAACAAGCCTAGTGACGGCATCAAGCAGAATCATGGCGCCCTAAAACATCCAACCCAAGATCAGGTCAGCCGGTTTTTAGTGACCTAAAATCTGGCTCAGAAATAATTTGGTACGGTCTGATTGCGGGTTATTAAAGAAGGCTTCAGGCTCGTTCTGTTCAACGATCTGCCCCTCATCCATGAAAATAACGCGGTTCGCAACCTTGCGGGCAAAGCCCATTTCATGGGTCACACAAATCATGGTCATACCGTCATCGGCAAGTTCAACCATCGTATCCAGAACCTCTTTGATCATTTCGGGATCAAGCGCCGAGGTCGGCTCGTCAAACAGCATTAATTGCGGCTGCATACATAAGGCGCGCGCAATCGCAACACGCTGTTGCTGGCCGCCTGACAACTGGCCGGGATATTTTCTGGCCTGTTCGGGGATCTTCACCCGTGTCAGAAAATGCATAGCGATTTCTTCGGCTTCGGCACGCGGCGTTTTCCGCACCCAGATCGGCGCCAGCATACAGTTTTCCAGAATTGAAAGATGGGGAAACAGGTTAAAATGCTGAAATACCATGCCAACTTCACGGCGAATTTCATCAATATTCTTCACGTCATTATTCAGTTCGATCCCGTGAACAGAAATGTCGCCATCCTGATGTTTTTCCAACCGGTTCAAACAGCGTATCAAGGTTGATTTGCCCGAACCTGACGGGCCGCAGACAACAATTCTCTCGCCCTTGGCGACTGTTAGATTGATATCGCGAAGCACGTGAAACTGCCCAAACCATTTATTTACATTGCGCATAGAAACGACTGTATTCTGATCAACAGCCGGTGCGGGACTGTGCTGCGGTTGTGCCATATCTCTAACTCCCTTTGACGCTCAATGCCTAGCGGTTACGGCTGCGGCTGAGTTTCCGTTCCATAAACATTGAATAACGTGACATGCCGAAACAGAAAATGAAGAAAATAACTGCCACGACAAGATAGCCTGTAAGGCCTTGAACCGGTGTTGACCATGCCGCATCGGCAAGCGTTGATTGCGCCGCCCCAAGAAGGTCAAAAATACCAACAATGCTGACCAGCGCCGTGTCTTTGAACAGGCCAATAAATGTGTTCACAATGCCGGGGATCACATGGGTCAGGGCCTGCGGCAGGATAATCAATCGCATTGACTGCCAATAGGATAGGCCAACCGCATCGGCGCCTTCATATTGACCCTTGTCGATCGCCTGCAGACCGCCGCGTACAACCTCGGCCATATAGGCAGCAGAAAATAATGTCACCCCGATCAATGCCCGCAACAGCATATCGAAATTCACCCCTTCGGGCATGAATAGCGGCAGCATCACCGACGCCATGAACAGCACCGTAATCAACGGCACGCCGCGCCAGAACTCGATAAAAACAGTCGACAGAAACCGTGCAACCGGCATGTCCGAGCGCCGTCCAAGTGCCAGCAAAATACCCAATGGCAATGACGCAACAATACCGGTAATCGCGACCACCAGCGTAATCAGAAGGCCGCCCCAATCGCGGGTATCAATCGCTTCAAGACTGAAATCGACCGAGAATACCGCTAGCACCGCGGCAAACAGAATAACCACCCAGCCGCAAACCCCAGCGACTGACGCAAGATCACCAAGCGCGCCGGAAACATAGCCAGCCTTGCCAAGCCGCCCCATGGTAATCAGCGCAAGGCTAAGAATTGTGTAAACGCCAATTGTGCTAGTCGAAATACCAAAGGCACCACCAGTTAACAACACCGTCGCAAAAACCGGATAGGCTGTCAGCAATAACGCACCAACAATTTTTCTGTAGGGCAGGCGCTCAATCATCACCCATGCCAGCATGACACTGCCAACCAGATAGGCAAGGTTCACCCGCCATAATTCATCCGACGGATAGGCACCATAAAAGATGAACTTAGCCTTGGCCTGAATGAACGGCCAACAGGCCGCGTGCCAACCCGCAGGTAAAGCACCGCCCTGTTCAACAGTCCAGCAAGCTTCGCGCTCCAGTCCTTTAGGATCCGACCAAACAGCCGAGAAAATTGCAAAATCCAGTAAAGCCAAAGTTTGTGTTACTAGGAAGTATGACAAAATAAGTGTTACAAAGCCCATAAAAATCGATTTGGTGGCGCCACCAAAAGAGCCAAAATCCGACATGCTGGCAAAGATATTTTTATAGAGCCAGCCGGTAAAGCCACCCTCTGACGGCGGTGGCGGCAATAATGGCGCCGGTTCGGTGCGCACAAACCCAACCTGCGGATCAACAGCTACTGATAATGTCTTTTTCACATTGGCTCTCTGCGACGCTGATTTGATTGGTTTCTTCGCCATTCTAGCGCTCCACTAACTTTACGCGGCTGTTAAACCAGTTCATGAAAGCTGCGGTCAAAAGCGAGAATGTTAGATAGACCATCATCATCATAAAGATCATCTCGATCTCTTTACCAACTTGGTTTAACGCTGTACCGGCAAAAACCGAGACAAGTTCGGGGTAGGCAATAGCCACCGCCAAGGAGGAGTTTTTAGTCAAGTTAAGATATTGTGAGGTCAGCGGCGGAATGATCACTCGCATCGCTTGTGGAATAATTACCAATCGTAAAGTGATGTTTGGTCTAATGCCCAAAGCAAAAGCAGCTTCTGTCTGGCCTCGATTGACAGCCAGAATACCAGCCCGCACAATTTCAGCAATAAAAGCCGCAGTATACAGTGCAAGTGCGAAAAGCACAGCCAACATTTCAGGAACCACAGCCATCCCAAAGCCATCCTGATACCCTCGCCTTAATTTCGGACCTGTATCCTTAAACTCTGGAAAACTCCAATCTAACGGTGAACCAGTTAAGTAAAACGCAATAGATGGAACAACTATCAAGATACCGAGCACCATCCAAAACACCGGTAATATCTGACCTGTGTCAGCTTGCCTTATAGATGCATATTTTTTTAAATAGAAACCCAACAAGATAGCCAGAAGCACGGCCATAATAGTGATGTAAAAATACTGGCCAACAACCGGAGCAGGCAGGTATAGACCGGTAATGTTCAATCCTGCCATGCCACCAAAAAGCTCTATCTTTTCTCTTTTGCCCGGCAAGAGACGAAGAACAGCAAAATACCAGAAAAACAGTTGTAAAAGGAGAGGGACATTTCTCACAACCTCAATATAGATGGTTGCAAAAGTTCTAAGGATTAGATTCTCTGAAAGCCTCATTATGCCAACAACAAATCCAATTACTGTTGCTGCAAGAATTCCCAGGAACGCAACAATCGCGGTATTGATAATACCTATAAAATAAACATCCAGATAAGTTGACCGCCCAACCTCATAGTCAAGTACCCAAGTTCCTAAAGTTGGAATGATTTGAAAACCAGAAGTGCGGCTCAGAAAATCAAACCCAAGTGTTTTCCCCTGGTTGGTAAGATTATCGATTGTATTGCTAAAAAGCCAATGACCTGCAAGCACCAGTGAAAGGCCCAAAAGCACTTGAAAAAACAAACCTCGGAACTTGGTATCATTTATCAGTTTTTCAAGGCGCACAGACTTCCCCGTCGTTTATTGCAAAAAATATCGTTCGATATACACACTAAAAAAACATGTCCAACACGAGTACGCGCGCTGGACATGTATCACTTCGGTTTTAATTATTAGCGAATTGGAGGCGCGTACAAGATCCCGCCATTGTTCCAAAGTGCGTTTACGCCTCTTGCCAGCTTGAGTGGTGTGTTCGGACCAACGTGCTTTTCATAGCTTTCGCCGTAGTTGCCAACCTTAAGGATGATATTATAGGCCCAGTCGTTTGACAGCCCAAGCTCTTCACCAAACTTACCCTCTTTACCAACCAAGCGTGCAACTGCGGGGGCCAAATTTGCCTGGAACTTCTTCATATTTACATTCTTTGAAGAAATCCCCATCTCTTCCGCGTTAATCATCGCGTTCAAAGACCAACGCACAATGTTGAACCACTGATCATCGCCCTGACGAACAACTGGACCAAGAGGCTCTTTGGAAATGATTTCAGGCAAAACTACATGACTGTCTGGCTGTGTTAGCTTGCCACGCTGAGCAGCAAGACCTGACCGGTCAGTAGTATAAACATCACAACGACCCGCATCATATGCCGCCACGACTTCGTCTGCTTTTTCAAAAGCCACCAGCTTAAAGCTCATACCATTTGCACGGAAGTAATCTGTAATATTAAGCTCAGTGGTGGTTCCGGTGTTCGTGCAAATATTTGCACCATCAAGTTCTTTTGCAGACTTAACACCAAGTGATGTGGGAACCATCATCCCCTGACCATCATAGTAGTTTACGCCTGCAAAGTTTAAGCCAAGCTGAGTGTCGCGGGTCATTGTCCATGTCGTATTACGTGACAAAATATCAATTTCGCCAGAGCTCAGCGCGGTAAAACGCTGTTTAGCTGATAGAGCCGAGTATTTAACTTTTTCTGGGTCACCAAACACTGCAGCTGCCACCGCCCGACAAAGGTCAACGTCTAGCCCGGTCCACTTTCCTGCATCATCAGCGTTTGAGAATCCAGGTAGGCCCTGTGATACTCCACACTGGACAAATCCCTTGGCCTTTACAGCTTCAAGAGTGGTTGCTGCGTTGGCTGATGCGATCGCACCGAAACCCACTGCTGCGCCGCAAAGCGCAGATAAAAGCGAAAGTTTCTTCATTGTGTCACCTCTAAAATAGTTTTCATTATTTAAAACGTAGATTGCCGCGAATATTACTGTTCAAACCGGACGCTTAGCAATGAGAAAACCGTGGTTTGCCCCTCCAAAGTACGAATTCCGGCTTAATTAGCCAAATTTTGCATTTAACGGTCTCAAAAACCGCCTTTTTTACTATGGATTTCGTTTTTGTGTATACAATCTATGGCTGATTGTATGATATCGGGGAGAACCGCTGATTTGATTAATCTTATAGGCAATCTGATTCTCCAGACTCGCCAATCCCTATGGTATTTGTGACTCACGTTTGTTAATGGAGGCGCAAAGACTGGTCTTGGCCGCGTGAGTGTCTTGATTGCCGGTCGCACGCGCAAGAGCGGCAGAGGCGCGTCGCCCAGAGCTTTTACATTTCTTGATGCTGGTGGTTAACTTTGAGTGATGTTGGTCATCACATCGAACGATGCCGATTGACACTGTTGATATCAGGCGGCAATGTCACACCGGATGGTTGCCAGTTCGTTGGGGCAAACCCCCAACATCAACCAGTCACGTCAACAAATCGCATAAATCGTTCAACTAATTATTTGCGTTAAGGTCCATGTTCATGCCGCGTTACCTTGCCAGATTGCTTGCCGATAATCCGCACCGTTTTGGCACGATCCTGGCGCTAATAGGGGTCTTGGTGCTAACGCCCGATACATTGGTGATCCGTCTTTCTGGCCTCGAACGCTGGGCGCTAATGGGGTGGCGCGGGGTTTTAATGGGGGCGATGTCGTTGCTGTTATGGCGATTATTCCTTACCCGAAATCCGCACGGCGAATGGCGCAGCCTTGCCAGCTGGCAGGGGCTGTTAGTGATCGCAGCCTTCAGCATGAATTCGGCCACCTTCACCCTTGGCATTGTCGAGACATCAGCGACGGTTGTGCTAACCGCGGTCGCGACCATGCCGATTTTTGCTGCAATCCTCTCGTTTTTCATGCTTGGCGAGCGTCAGGGATGGCTGGGTTGGCTGGCAATCACCGCGGCCATGTGCGGGGTTGTGATTGTTGTTATGGATGGCGGTAATGCAATTGGCAGCCCGGATGGGTCGGTGCTGCTTGGCGGGATTTTTGGCGTGCTGACGGCGGCAGGCCTTGCCCTTACCTTTACCATGGCCCGAAAATATAACGACCTCGGCATTTTGCCTGCGGCGGCGCTTGGCGCGATGATCAGTGGCTTTATCGGCCTGTTTTTAAGCGATATCAGCACCATCACCAATGTACCACTATGGGCAGTCCTAACGATGGGGCTGATTATTCTGCCCATTTCGTTTACCTGCCTTAATCTGGCACCGCGCTATACCAGTTCGGCCATTGTCAGCCTGCTTATGCTATTGGAAATGGTGATCGGCCCTTTCTGGGTCTGGCTTGGTGTTGGTGAACAGCCTACCTTGATCATGATTGCTGGCGCGGGTTTTGTTGCATTGGTGCTCACGCTGCACATTCTGCGCACCCAATGGTTTTCCGGCGGCTAAGCGTTAAATAAAGCTGGCACGACCTAGAGGCAGAGTTAATGCGCCGATGGGCCAGACAGTGATGAGCCGCGCCAATTTGCATCTGGGCTATTCGGCTCACAGTCTAATCCTGCCGCAAGAATTGCCGTAATTGCGCAATATTCATCTTTTTCCGATGTGTCGCCGCTGACCCCGACCGCACCAATGACCGTTCCATCATCAGCCAGCACCAGCACGCCGCCCGGTACGGGCACGAACGCACCATCTGCAACGGCGGCAAGTGCGGCCTGAAAACTTGGACGGTTTGCCAGCCGGTCACGGATCAGGCGGCTGGACATTCCCATACCAAGCGCCCCCCATGCCTTGCCGCGCGCAATGTCAAAACGCATCAGGCCCGACCCATCTTCAGACTGGCTAGCAATGATCTTGCCAGCCGCATCAAGCACCACAATTGTTAGCGGCAACATAGTTTCCGCCCGCGCCGTGCCAATCGCAGAATTTATAATGCCGAGAGCCGCCTCAAGCGGAAGAGTGACTTGCAATCGCATCGCCGATCCCTTTCTTGCCCAGCCGGACTTTTGCCCAGCCGGACTTTTTTGCCAAGCTACATGGTGCATCTATTCTTTTGGCGGCAAGCTTTCATCATAGCCCGGTACAGCCGCAGCAAAATCAGCCAGCCACCCGGCAAGGTTGGGCGCATGGTCACGCCAATTAACCTGCTTGCGGAAATCCAGATAATCCAACACACAAGCAAGACCAATTTCCGCCACATCTGGCATGGCGCCGTTTTTATAGATTGGGTTACTGGCGGCAACCAGTTCAAGGCCGCGGATGATTTTGCCGCGCTGGCGCTCGACAACTGAATCGACATATTTGTCTTCAGGGCGCATCCGCCGCTCATAAATCACCAGAATCGCGGCATCTAAAATACCATCCATCAGCGCCGCACGGGTCAGCACATCATAGCGCGCCGCACCGGCCGCCGGAATAATCTTGCCACCGCCGGCCTTGGCATCAAGATATTCCATGATGACGCGGCTGTCATAATAGGTATAGCCATCATCTTCGAGTGCCGGAATTTTGCCAAGCGGATTCACCTTGCAGATGCCATCATTCGGATCCATCGTATCGGTTAAAACGGGCGTAACCTGATCAGCAAAACCAAGGATATAAGTTGCCATTTTAACTTTACGGCCAAAGGGCGAAGACGGGCTTGAACGCAGCTGCATTGGGGTAACTCCTTACCTGAAGATAATGGTCAGCACGGCCCAGTGGCCGCGCCTGCCTTAGGCCAGCCTTTTACCGGTGCGCATCACCATTGAAAAGCATGGTCACAAAAACAGATGAAAGCCTAAATCCAAGCCGCATGAAATGCCAGCCGAATTTATCATTTACAGATTATGGCTAAAGATCCGGATACCACCGCAAGATTATGCAAGGCTATCGCCCCTAACGGCGCATCATCCACTAGCCTAAAGCAGATCGCGCGGGCGATTACCAGCAAAGAATGCGTCGAGATTATCCAACGCCCGAAATCCCATTGCATCACGCGTGGCACCGGTCGAACTGCCAATGTGGGGCAGCATAAACACATTATCATATTTCGACAGAGCCGGATTACCACCGGGTTCAGTCACAAAACAATCAAGCCCGGCCGCAGCCAGCTTGCCAGTGTCAAGCGCCGCCATTAAGGCCGTCTCATCAACCAATGCACCGCGCGCCACATTCACAAACACCGCACCATCAGGCAACATCGCAAATTTCTCGGCCGTCATCATGCCCCGGGTTTGCGGTGTCGCCGGACAATGAAGCGACAGGAAATCAGATAGAGGTAACAACGATTCCAGACTGTCATGATAGGTTGCCCCCTGCGCCAAATCATCAGGCAAAGGGTTGCGATTATAGTAATGCACATCCATCTCTAGGCCGCGCGCATTGCGTGCCATCGCTTGCCCAACCCGGCCCATACCAACAATGCCGAGCCGTGCGCCAGTAACTTGCTTGCCAACCATAAAGGACGGCGACCAAAAATCCCAGTCTCCGTCTCGAACCATACGGTCGCCCTCAACGGCGCGCCGTGCAGCGCCAAGCATTAGCAATAGCGAAATCTCTGCGGTCGCGTCTGACAGCACATCTGGCGTATTCGTCACAACGATACCGCGTGCCGCAAAGGCAGCCAGATCGCAATGGTCAGTTCCAACCGAATAATTCGCTACGATCTTAAGTCGTGAATCTAGCGTGGCAACAATATCGGCGGTGAAATGCTCTGAATGGCAGGCAATCATCCCATCCACCTTGGCGCTCATCGCGATAATATCGGCACGATCATAGGGGATGTCGTCATGATTAACGATGATGTCATAGTCGCGTTCGGCGCGCACCAAAGTGGCATCAGACAAACGGCGGGCAATCCAGATTACGGGGCGTGTCATCAACAATCTTTCCGTGATGATTAAAAAAAAACATGACTGCAAATAAGGGGTTACCGCATGGCCAGACGCATCAGCACGCTAGTCTTTTGTCTTACGAACAGTTTCGTCGTAAGCATCATAGACCGCCATCGCCATCACAATCAGGGCAACGATCCAGAACGGCAAGCCCCCCTTGAAACCGGCAAATCCGGCAGTGATGCTTTCCGCCAGACCAAGCACAAAAAGCAGCAAAAAGAAGGTGCCGATGGCAGCCGTGATTATCTTTGTTTTTCTATCAATCATGGATCTATTCCTCAGTTTTGCGCGGGTTCTTCCGGCTCATTTTGGTTTTTGTTCAACTCGGCAAGCAACCAGCTTCCAGTGCGCAACAGCCGATCATCCTCTTCGGCGCCACCAACCAGCTGGACACCAATTGGCATTTCATTTTTCGACATCAGAACCGGCACTGTCAAACAGGGCAGGCCGCATAGCGTCCAGACCGTTGAAAAAATCGGATTGCCGGTGACGCCATCGCTAAATAGCGGCGCTTCACCCGGGGCTGCCGGTGTGATGATCGCATCAAAATCGTTAAAAAACGACTGGAAATAGGAAATTGCACCATGCCGAAGCCCGACCGCTTCTTGATAAGCCTCATCACTGATCGTCGCCCCATGTGCCAACAGCTTGGCAACCTGTGGGCTAAGCTTATCGTTATGCTGTTCACGGATCTCGGCAAGATTACGCGCGATTTCATAATATTGAATGATATTCTGTGCCTCAACGAGACCCGAGAAAGACCCCTCGGCGTCAAGCTTTTCGACCTGTCCGCCAAGCGCGTCAATGACCGCCATCATGCCCTCGCGGCTATCGTCTGATAGCTTGTCAAAATAGGGCATCTCGAACCAGACAAAATTTGGTTCGATCGGTGGTTCGCTGGAAACACCCTTCAACAGATTGGGCCGAGGGCGACAAAATGAGCTTGGATCAGCCGGATCAAATTCGGAAATTACATCGCCAACAAGCGCAACATCCTCGTAATACCGCGCAAAGACACCAACTTGATCAAGCGTCTCAGATGTCCTTAAAACACCCGTCCGCGGCACCATACCAGCCGAAGGTTTAAACCCATAAACACCGCAAAAAGAGGCTGGCCGGATAACCGACCCATTGGTCTGGGTGCCAATCGCAACCGGAATATGCCCTGCCGCAACCGCAGCAGCCGAACCGGCCGACGACCCGCCCGGGCTATACTCCAGATTATGCGGGTTACGCGTTGCCGCCGGATCCATGAATGCAAATGGCGTTGTTGCTGTTTTGCCTAAAATGACGGCCCCGGCAGCGCGCAGCCGTGATACCAAGATCGCATCATGTTCAGGCTTTCGCCCGGCCAGCGCCACACTGCCACATTCGGTCGGCATATCGGCTGTGTCAATGATATCTTTCAGGCCAATCGGCACGCCATGCAGCGCCCCCATAGCCCGCCCTGACTGGCGTAATTGATCCATCGCTGCGGCCTGTGCAAGGGCGCCGTCACGGTCAACCCACACCCATGCCTTTAATGCTGCATCGGTTTCGGCAATGCGATCAAGCGCCGCAGTGACAAGCGCAACCGAAGTTGTCTCGCCATCGCGGATCATCTGAACCATTTGCAAAGCTGATGTCATTCTATATTTCCTAACGCGTTGGGAGCATTAGCCCCTGATGGTTAGCGCGACATATCTGGACCGAATAGATAATCAGGCAACCAGAGCGCAATACCCGGGAACTGATAAAGCAGAACCATGGCAAACAGCACAATCCCAAGATACGGCAATAATCCCTTGAAGATATCCATCAGCTCAATCTGATTTTTCAACACGCCTTTCAAATAATAGGCCGACATCGCCATTGGCGGGGTCAGGAAGGATGTTTGAAGATTCAGCGCAACAAGCATCGCGAAGAAATAAGGGTTCACGCCAAAATTGTCGAGCATCGGCAGGAAGATCGGCACAAAGATGATCAAAATCTCTGACCATTCAAGCGGCCAGCCAAGCACAAAGATGATCAGCTGAACCATCACTAGAAACTGCCATGGTTCTAGGTTCATCGCCAGAACCATATGTTCGATCACATCATGCCCGCCAAGATATGAGAAGACTGACGCAAAGGTCCATGATCCGACGAACAGCCAACAGACCATCGCCGTTGCCTTCGCTGTCAAAAACACCGATTCCTTCACCTTCGTCCAGGTTAGCGAGCGATATAATAACGCCAAAACCATACCGCCAAGCGCCCCCATCGCGGCTGCTTCGGCTGGCGTTGCCAGACCCCCAAGAATTGATCCCAGAACCGTTGCAATCAGCAACGTTAGCGGCACAAAAGAAACAATCAGATCAAAGTAGATTTTGCTGACAGGTGGCACATCTTCGGCACGCGGTTTTGGCGCTAGTGACGGGTTAAAAAACACTCGTATAATCACGTAAACAATGTAGAGACCCGCCAAAATCAGGCCGGGGAACATCGCCGCCGCATAAAGCCGTAACGGTGACAATTCAGCAATCGCTGCATAGACAATCAGCATAATCGACGGCGGGATCAAAATTCCCAGCGTGCCACCGGCACAAATCACCCCTGAGGCAAATTTTTTGTCATAACCGGCTGATGCCATTGCCGGAAAGGCCAGCAGACCCATCAGCGTTACAACTGCACCAACAATACCCGATGCTGTCGAGAACACCGCACAGGTCAGCAATGCCGCAATCGCCATTGATCCGGGCAGATTACGTGCCGCCATTTGCAGCGAATAGAACAGCCGGTTCACAATGTTCGCCCGTTCCACAACGTAACCCATAAACAGGAACAGCGGAATCGCCACCAACGTGTCATTTTCCATGACCGAATAGGTGTTCTGGTTCAGCAAATAAAAGATATTGTTGTTCAAAAGGTCAGCAAAACTTGTCGCGCCTTCCGAATAATAGGCGTAATAGCCAAAACCGACGCCCATCGCGAGCAGGGTAAAGGCGATCGGAAATCCCAGCAGCACCAGCACAATGAACAGGCACAGCATTAAAATCGCAATTTCAGGATTGGTCATTTCTTGTCACTCTTTTCAACCATAAGGCCGGCATGAAGGCGAGCAATTACTTCTGCTCAGCCTGTTGCGTCAGCATTTCTTCAGTTTCTTTGACGTCGTCAAGGCGATCCATCCAGACGCCAGTTTTCATCGCCCGCCAACAGCGTATTAATTCAGCCGTTCCTTGCAGGATCAACAGAAATCCTGCCAGTGGAATCAAGGATTTGAAGAAATAGATTTGAATACGTGCCGGAGAATTCCAGCTCACTTCCTTGTAGCGCCAGCTATCAGAGGCGATTTCCCAGCCAAACCAGAACAGTGCCAGCATGCCGGGAAAGAAGAAGATTAAATATAAGACAAAATCAACGCGGGCCTGCCATCGCACTGGAAACAGTCGATAGAGAACATCACCACGAACATGGGTGTCCTGCGCCAACGCATAAGGCCCCGCCATCAAGAAGAGCGCGCCATACATTTGTATCATCATGTCAAACGCCCAAACAGTCGGCGCGTTCAAAACATAACGAACGAAAACTTCGTAGGACACTGAAAATGTCAGAACGAGGATGCACCAGCCAAAGGCGCGGCCAAACCAGATACTAAGACTTTCAATCGCATAAACAAATTGCGTCATACATGTCTCCAGAACATGAAAACAATAAATCCAGAAGGCCGCGAGCGGCCCTCTGGCTATAGCATTTCAGACGACTAAGGCTTAGCCGAAGTGATGGTTGTAAGCCAGCTTGTAATCAGGCTGGTTCAGGTTCAGATAGTTCATCACATCCTTGGCATATGCTTTTTGTGAAGCAATGACCTTGGCAAAGAACTCATCTTCAGCTGACAAACGATCAACAACAACATCCCACGCTTTCAGCTGAGCTGCCATCACTGAGTCAGGGGTCCGGTGAACGCGAACGCCACTTTCCTTTTGCAGCTTGATCAGATCATCTGAGTAACGCTTTGTGTTGTTCCAGTAGAAGTTTGAGTTTTCGGCCTCAGATGCATATTTCAGGATCGCCTGAAGCTCTGCTGGAAGCGCGTTATACTTCTTTTTGTTGAAGGTCACTTCGAAGAATTCCTGTGACTGGTGGAATGACGCCAGGTGATAATCCTTCGACACATCCTGCATACCAAAGTCACGGTCAGACGTTGGGTTATTGAATTCGGCTGCATCAATCAAGCCAGACTTCATCGCAGGCTGGATTTCACCACCAGGCAACTGCACAACAGACATGCCCATTTCCATCAGAACGTCAGCAGCCAGACCAACGGTCCGGTACTTTAGGCCGTTCATCTGTGAAGCGTCTTTGATTTCTTCTTTAAACCAACCAAGTGGCTGGGCTGGCATCGGGCTGTTGAAGAATGAAACAACGTTCAGGCCAAGCTTGCCCATCAACTCGTTAAACAGCTCCATACCACCGCCATAATGGCACCAGCCGAGAACTTCTTGTGATGACCAGCCAAAGCATGGTCCAGTCCCAAACAGTGACGCTGTCTTCGACTTTGAGTACCAATAAGCTGGGACATAATGCGCTGCGTCAAGAACACCGCGGTGAACAGCGTCCTGCATCTGGCTTGTTTTCACAACCGCGTTGACTGACAGCAGGTCGATCTTCAGATCTTTACCGGCCATTGCATGTACACGGTCAACATATGATTTTGCGTTTTCGAGGAAAATACCGCCGCCCCAGGCCGCTTGCATTTTCAGTGTCACAGGGGCTGCGTTCGCAATGGCTGGCGCTGCAAGTGAGCCAACCGCAGCCGCACCGGCTACCGCTGATCCACGTAAAAACTTTCTTCTATTCAGATCGGACATTCGATTTCCTCCTAATTTTACAATTCAGCTATGGCCGCCAAACTTGTTTGGGAGCGTACCATAACTTGCACCCGTAGTTTATCAATTACTAATTTCGGTTTGCATAGAGGAATCTTCTTATTCCCACCGCTGTAAGAAAACCAGGGATCAAATAAGTGAAAAAATTTCACTCAAATAAAAAGAAAATTAAAGAATTTTTTGTTAATATTGACGCAAAAAAAGATAAAATTTTTATAAATCGTGAAAAACGCTTTTGTGCAAAAATTGCAAATTGATAACCGATCAACTGGATGCACGTTGAAAATGTCATCGCATCAGACACAAATCGCACGGATTCGCCCCCACAATAATGATCCGACGGGATTCCTCACATCGCAAAACGGGACGCCCGAAACGGCGCTGGATCAAGTGGCGGCGGCGTGTCATTGATCAATGCGGATAGCAGCAAGGCTGAGCCGGGTGCCATTGAAAGTCCGATATGGTGATGACCAAAATTGAACCAAAGACCATGATGACGCGGCGCCGCACCAATCATTGGCAGTGAGTCGACAAGGGTTGGTCGCCGCCCCATCCACGGTGTTTCCTCAATTTGCGCGCCAAGCGTGACCGCCTCGCCCGCCAGTGCCACTGATGTGGTGATCTGCTGAAAATTCGGTGGCGCATCACGGTCGGTCAATTCAACCCCGGACGTCACCCGAAGGTGATGGCGCATCGGTGCGACAACAAAGCCGCCCTCAACATCGAGAATAGGCCGTCCAAGCGGCGGCGTTGGCGAAGGGGTTCCATTTGGCGTTGGCGCTGGCGCAAAATGCAGATGATAACCACGTTCCCAAGCCATCGGAATATCATAGCCAAGCCACCCAGCAATCTCTGCCGACCATGCACCAGCCGCTAGCACAACATCATCGCCGCAGAAAACCTGCTCGGCGCTGCGCACCTGCCAGCCATCATCATCATGCGCCAAACCGGTAATGACAGCGCACTCGACAACACCGCCGGCCGCCTGAAACATTGCAAGATAAGCATCGGTTAAATCGGCCGGGCTGGATACGGCGCAGGTTTCATCCATCAAGACGCCCTTGTGATAAATCGGTGCAAGGCCCGGTTCAATCTGCCGGATCTGTTCGCGCTCAATGACTGTAAACTTTACCCCAACTGCCCGCATCATATCCATTTCGGCAGCATAGTTTTTAAAGGCTTTCGGGCTTCGAAACAATTTGAACCAGCCGCCGCCATGCCGCAGCAGATGATCAACACCGGCCGCCTTTATCCATTTTTTATGCTGATCAAGCGACAATTGCAGCAGGCCGCGCAATGCCAATGCAGCGTGCCGGCTATGTGCGGGGCGGCAATGCGCCAGAAACCGGATAAACCAGCCAAGCCGCCGCAGCACAAACCACGGGTTATAGCGAACGCCATTCGACCGGTTCAGCAGTAATTTTGGCAGGGCTTTGATCAGCCCCGGATTGTTCAGCACAACAACCGATGATTCTGACAAGACACCGGCATTCCCATATGAGGTTTCGCGGCCGGGCTGTCCGCGATCAATCAATCGCACCTTATGGCCGTCAAGCTGCAGTTTTAATGCGGCCGCAACCCCGACAATGCCCCCACCAATAACGATTATTGATTTCTTCATGCTGTCCTGCCCCATGCCCTAGCCCCCGGCGATTATATCCCGATCATTCACAGCGTCGTTGCTAGATCATCATATTTACAACACATAAAGCCGCGCCGCCAACCACCGCATAGGCAAGTGCCGTCCAGAGATTTGCCCCAAGAACCAAATCGCGCGAGCGCACGCGAAATAAACTTGCGCCAGTAATCACCGACAGTGATGCAACCGAACTCATCGTTCCGGCGCCCCAGCCAATCAGATGCGCCTGCATTAAAAGTGCGGGGTGAACATCGGCGTGACCGCCACTAAACACTGCCAGAAAGGCCGTGCTGCTAATCACCGGATGCACACCAACAACCGACGCCAGCATCATGCCAAGCGGGGTCACAACAAGGGCAAACCATCCCGGAATAACACCATCATAAAGGCTGGTCACAAGTGCAGTAAACGCGCCAGTGCGGGTGGCAAAATAGCCAATCAGCATCGCCATGCTGATAATCAGAATATCATCTGCAATATTCTTCATGCTGTTTGCGGTATCATGGATAATCGGGCTGATCTGCGCCGGATAGCGGGTGAACTGCACCACCACCAGCACCGGCATGACCACAACCACCGCCGACAGCGCGGTAAAATCAAACAACACCGCCGCCGTTAAAACCGCACCAAGCACCAGCAATAGCCGCATCAAAACCGGCTTTAGACACACCAGCGCAATGCGCAATTGGTTGGTCGAAAATGACCGGTTAAGGGCCGGCAAAGAAATCGCTGCAAACAGGATAGCGGTAACACCGCCAATGCCAATCGCAATCCATGAATTGCTTTTGCCGACAAAACTCTGGCCGATCGCAAACGCCACGAAAAACGGCGACCATGCCGCTGCCGTTACCATCCCACGCAACGCGGCTTCGGCAGCAAGCTGGCGGCGATGACGATCGGCATCTTTGGGAATCGCGGCCGACAAAATTGCCAGCGCACCGGTATTGATGATCCCGCCGAATATATTGGCCGCAAGATGCAGGCCGCCCGACGATGCTGAGGCGGGCAATTTGGCTAATGCGTCTTGGGTACGATGCACCGATGGCATCAATGACGCGGTTGCCCGCACCAATGCCATCGTCGGCAATAGCGCGGTAAAAATCAGAACATAGCGTCCGCCTGTTGCCCATTCTTCCTTATCGGGAAAATGGTCCAGCAACGCCCAGCCAACAACCACAAGCAATAGCAGAATTAGCACCGAGTCACGCCGCAAGCGTGACAATGTTAAAACCGCAAAGACAATGAAGGCAAACACCCCCAGATGGACAAAGTCGATATAGCTGGTGCCAGTCGTGATTTGCAAAAGTGCCGCCACCCATGCCACGCATAGCAGGCCAAGACGGATATGGCCCAAAATTGGCTTTAGTTTTTCGCGCATTTAAAACCGACTGCCCTATGCAGAACTATTATCAACCCAGCCACATCCCTAATCCCCATTGTCTCGATTTGTCTTAACCTAGCTGATCTCAAATTAACATAACAAAGCCGGTTCTAGTGATCGGCTTCGGCCGCCGCCAGCGCTTCTTCGGCGTCAAGCCATGCCTGCTCCGCCGCGGCTAGCGCATCATCGATTGCGGCAAGCTGGCTGGACAAGCTGGCAATCGCCGCGGCATTATCACTGTCGTAAAAGCCCGGACGCGCCATCTCACGCGCGATCATATCTTTATCCGCAGCAAGCGTTACCATAGCTTTTTCACATTGTTTAACCGCCGCACGAAGCTGACTGGTATTTTGGCGGCGCACACGGCCGGGCGACTGAAGTTTTCCGGTTAGTTTTCCGGTTGGTTTTTGATCCGGATTGCCGGCATCATCACGCGCCGCACGCGCCGTTCCACCCGCCCCGCGCCGCGCCAGCAATTGTCGCTGATAATCGGCCATATCACCATCAAAGGCTTGCACCATACCATCTTGAACAATCCATAATTGATCAGCAATCATTTCCACCAGATGCGAATCATGGCTGACAAGGATGACCGTTCCCTCATAGACGTTCAAAGCCTGCACCAATGCCTCGCGGCTTT
>Ga0181604_10000610_pt1 | contig 32831 bp, 15 predicted proteins | sample 041ome_12_FD_148663 | JGI IMG/M metagenome (GOLD analysis project Ga0181604, IMG submission 148663) | Coastal salt marsh microbial communities from the Groves Creek Marsh, Skidaway Island, Georgia - 041410US metaG (spades assembly) | ecosystem: Environmental > Aquatic > Marine > Intertidal zone...
GACGCGCGTCGTTGCGTGAAACGAAACGCGTCCTCGCTCGACGACGGCATGAGCACGCGGAAGGAGCGCGAGCGACTCGAAGCGCTCGAACAGAAGAATCGAGAGAAGGAGGCGAAGCGCGCGGCGCTCGCGGCGAAGCGCGCGGCGCGCGACGCGGCCAAGGCGACGCGCGCGGAGGCGCGCGAGGACGCGGGCGACGCGGGCGAGACGCGGGACGAGGGACGGGGGCGCGAGGACGCGCGACGGCGTGGGGCGTGGGACGAGGCGGAGGACCTGGCGCTCGTGGAGGGCTTGCGAGCGCGAGGGACGTCGGCGGCGAGGGACGCGGCGACGAGCGATGAGGAGAGGTGGGAGGCGATCGCGACGCACGTCGATGGACGAGACGCGATGGAGTGCTGTCAGCAGTACAGGGTGATGCTGGCGAGGGTGAAGCGAGCGAGGGAAAACGGGGAGAGGGTGGCGAACGGCGAGACGCTGCCGGAGGAAAAAGTCGTGCGAGGCAAGGCGAAGACGAGGAAAATGTTGAGCGTGAAGCAAGAGCAAGAGGAACAAGCGAGGAAGAAAAAGGAGGAGCGGGCGAGGAAGGAGCGGGAGGCGCGAATCGCGGCGAACGGGGGGCGGTTGAGCTCGGAGGATTTGGGCTTTCACATTCGAAGCGGCCCGGATGCGAATCGTCGCGCCAACTGTAACATGGACATTCACATCAGCGGTATTCAGCTCTACGGCGGACGCGATGAGTTGATTCAGGAAGGGGTTTTGAAGTTAGTGTTCGGGACGAAGTACGGTTTGGTCGGTCGAAATGGATGCGGCAAGTCGACGCTGTTGCGAGCGATTTCCGAACGCGTCATCAAGTTGCCAGAATTTTTGCACATCATTCACGTCGAGCAAGAGGCGTCACCGGACGAGCGGTCCGCGTTGCAGACCGTCGTGGAGACCGACACCGAGCGTCTGTACTTGCTCAATCTAGAGAAGCGAATGTTGGACGAAGAACTCGATCAAATCGATGGCATCGACTTGAACGAGGTGTACGAGCGCCTGGACGAAATAGACGCCGACACGGCGACGGCGCGCGCGGGACAAATTCTGGGCGGTCTCGGTTTCGATCCCGAGGAGCAAATGAAGGCGACGAAAGAATTTTCCGGTGGTTGGCGCATGCGCATCGCGCTCGCGGCGGCGCTGTTCATGACGCCGGATTTGTTGTTGCTGGACGAACCGACGAATCACTTGGACGTGCACGCTTTGACGTGGCTCGAAGAGTTTTTACGAAAGTGGGAAAAGACGGTCCTCATCGTGTCGCACGATCGCGGCTTTTTGAACGATTGCACGACGGCAACAATTTTCTTGCACCACAAAAAGTTGCGCTACTACGGCGGATCCTACGATACCTTCCTCAAGGTGCGCGCTGAGCACCGAGCCAACGAGGAGGCGATGCAGCGAAACCAAAGTTTGCGAGAGTCATCTCTGAAGCAATTCATTCAGCGATTTGGGCAAGGTCACAAGAAAATGGTGCGTCAGGCACAATGTCGCATGAAGATGCTCGAAAAATTACAGAGCGAGCGGGTGGACGTGGATTACGATGATCCGTATCTACGCATCAATTTCCCATCCGCGTCGCCGTTGCCGCCACCGTGCATCTCCGTGATGAACGTCGCGTTCGGTTACGAAGGCTATCAAACCTTGTACCAAAACTTAGACTTTGGGTTAGACATGGATAGCCGAGTCGCAATCGTCGGACCGAACGGGGCTGGTAAATCGACGTTTTTGAAGCTTCTCGAGGGTGACATTTTGCCCACCAAAGGTTGGATTAATCGTCACACCAAGCTTCGGCTAGCGCGTTTCTCTCAACATCACTTGGAGACGATGAAATTGGAGGAAGATTGCGTAGCGCACATGAAGAGACTAGACAGCGAAATGCCTATAGAGACGGCGCGAGCGTACTTGGGTCGATTCGGCCTGTCTGGCGAGCTCGCGACAAAGCCGATTAAAGTTTTGTCCGGCGGGCAAAAGTCACGTCTAGCATTTGCCGAACTCGCGTGGAAGCAACCTCACATTCTCCTTTTGGATGAACCTACTAACCATCTTGACTTGGAAACGATCGAGTCACTTGCCATGGCGCTCAACAACTTCGAAGGCGGCGTCGTGTTAGTCTCGCACGACGAGCGTCTCATTTCGCTCGTCGTCGATGAAATTTGGATTGTCACGAAGGGCGACATGAAATCCAATCCTCCGGTCCCAGGAAGCGTACAAGTTTTCAATGGATCGTTCGACGATTACAAAGCCAAGTTGCGCGAAGAGTTTTCGGGCGGCAACTTGTTGTCGGAGAAACGAAAAGCCGAAAAGAAGAGGGGAGGTGGGCGTGCGCCCGAACCCGAACCCGAACCCGAGAAGGCGCCCGCACCGGCGAAGCCTCCCGGAAAGATCATGATGGACAGTGCGTTCACAAAGTCCACGTCAAACGATATCTCCAACGAACAAGATCGCCCGACTTCGTCCCAGGTGAAATGGGTTCCGCCTCACTTGCGAGGCGCCGCGCAACAAGACCAAGAGAACGCGGGCAGCGCCGACCAAGCGTGGGGCGACGAATGACGCGTGCGCTCAAATACACACACACGAATTGAAAGTTGAAAATAATATAATACAAGAATCGAATCACAACAATTAATCGCTACTCTTCCTCCTCCAGCAATGATGCCGGATCAGTCGGCGACGTGTTCCACCTAATCGCTCGCCACGTCAGCAACGCGCCGGCTTCGCTGAAGATGTCAACCAAAAGCTCAGACAGTGCTCCATTTATCACTAAATCACCCTCGGGCGACGATCCAAGCACGGGATCTCCCAACCCTAACTCGTGAAACTTATGCGCCACTTCAATCTGCGTGATAAATATCAGCAGCCCCACGGCGAAACATCCGCCGCTCACCGTTCGTCGCATAGCCTCCCGAAACGTCCCATCGAACGCCTTCCGCTCGTACGCCTTCCCCGCCAGCCCCCCCACGACCCACACGCTCGCTAATTTCGCCCCATGCACGATTGCGGGCAACAAATACGCTAATCCACGCCACCTCGGTCCAATCGGCGCCAACCACGACGGAATGTTTCCCGCGCTGAGCGCCGCCACCGCCACGAGCACCTGCGCGGACACCGCGACGAGCGAATCCGCGATCGGCAACCCGCGGTCGACTTCAGAGATCGCCTCTGGGCGGAAGCGCGCGCGCACTTCAGTGTTCCCGAACTCCAGGCCGCGTTTGAACTCCTTTTCGACGTCGACGGATAAATCAATCGCGAACGCGTCATCTTCATCTTGCGCGTCTTTCGACGCCTTTTCCTCGCTTTTCGACGGCTCCGCGCGCGTGTGAGTCGCGCGCGATGTGCGCACGCGCGAAAGACGCGTCGACGGCCGTAGGGCGGCGCGAACCCGCGGCGACGTCGCGGCGCGCATGCTTCGGCGCGTCGAGGTGTGAGGTACGGACGAGGTTGGCCGCGCTCTGGCACCGCGACGCGCGAGGGAAGGCTTCGAGCGCGCTGAAAGAATAGATGATAAATACAACGAATCGCTGCGAGCGTCGAATCTCGCGCGCTCGAAAGTTCAAAAGTATTCGAGGCCCAAAAATCTTCTGAGCGCCTCTACTATGGGCATTTGGAGCGTCATGACTGGACCTTGTCGCGCGGCTGCGGCAAAGTAGCCCCTGTATAACCCGCGAACGCCGTGATTGGCGATGACATCGCGCGCGATGGTCATCGCGCCTCGCTTGTCGCCGACGTTGGACATGACGAGCGTCTTGAGCGTGTCCACGGGTTGCGTGACGGTTTGCGCGACGACGCCGCTCGCGAACGAGCACGTAAAGTGCAACGGCGGCGCGTCCTCGCTAAACGTCCCATTTTTCAACAACCATCGTTTACTGACATCATACGTCGCTAACTGCGACCCCGACAGCGTCATCGCGCGCGCCACGCACGCCCCCGCGCCTCGCCACAATCCGCGTCTCACGCCTTCCTCTCTCGCCACCTCCGCGAACGCCCCCACCGTGCTTCGATACCCGCACTCGCTCGATTGCATCCGCACTCGCACGACGTCGATCGGATTAAACACCACCGCGCCTATCCCGCCCGTGACCGCCCCCGCGAGCACTCGCGCGCCGACGCCGTCGCCGCCGAAGACGCGCAGCGCCTCGTCCCGCGTCGTCGGGTACAGCCCGATTCGAAACCCCGTGTACGACAGCCCTCGCATCCACGTCGCCGCGAGTCCCGGCGCGAGCAAGCCCCGCGCGAATCCATCGCGCGCGATCGCCTCGCGCGCGAGCGCTCGCAGCGCGACCGCGTCCGGTCGTTGTTGCGCGCGAACCTTGAGCACCTCGAGCGGGTTGAACACCGTGTCCGCGAGCGCGCACCCGACGCCCGCGGCCGCCCACTCGCGGGCGACGTCGGGCGCGCCGCGCGCGGGCGTCGCGCGCGTCGGCGGTGGCATCGCGTCCCGCGCGCGGCGCCGAGCGGCGCGGCGGCGATTGGCGCTCGGGACATCGCGGCGCTCGGGACGCGACGCGACGCGACGCGGGACGCGACGATGCGTCGACGCGCGACGCGAGCGCTGATGCGCCTGACCGCGACGGCGTCGTCGGCGCGCGCGGGCGCGCGCGAGCGCGGCGCGGCGAGCGCGGCGAGCGGCGCGCACTTCGCGGGGACGACGACGCGGCGCCCGCGCGCGGCGCGACGCCCGATCGAGGTGGAGCGGACGACGATCGATCAGGACAAGGCGCAGATTCGACAGAGCGCGCGCGTGCGCAAAGCGCTGAAGCGCGTGGTGCACGAGGAGCTGGCGCACAAGTTTGACGGCACGGGGGCGAACGTGATGGACGCGCGCGTGTCGAAAGATTTTAAGACGGTGCACGTGCTGTACGGAACGACGCGGATGGGGGAGGAACACATCGCGGGGAACGCGTTGGAGCGGAACGCGCAGAAAATACGGACGATGCTGTCGAAGATGTTGACGATGAAACACACGCCGCGGTTGGTGTTTCGATTCGAAGGCGCGCGGAGCGAGGCGCAGCGGCAGTTTGAAGAGGCTTTGGTGCGCAGTTCGCGCGAGTTTGCGGATGAATTAAGAGAGGATGAAGACGAGGATGAATCGACGTGGGACGACGACGACGACGACGACGACGACGACGACGACGACGACGAAAGTTCGTCTTCGAGCTCGTCCTCGAGCAGTAGCAGTAGCAGTAGCAGTAGCAGCGGCAGCGGCAAACGCCGACGAGAATGAGCGTGCGGTCGCGGCGCTTGATTTCACCTAGCGTGTTCTATATGTATAACAACAAATTTTCTACATGTCTACCACGTTGCGCGCGGCCCGAGCGTGCTCGAAGCTGTCATCGATTCCGGAAGCAGCACGCCGCTCGACCAATGGACTAATTTCGGCGCGTTCGCGTGTCGCTCGGCGAACGTCTTTCCATCCTTATTCACGAACCCAGGTGCGTCGTTGGCCCCTCGCTGGTTCACCTCGACGTTCTCCGGCGTCTCGCTAAACTTGAGCCAACAGTCGCCCGCGAAGTGCTGGTGCGCGTCTGGTTCAAAGCAACCGCCCTCACCGACGTCTTTGGGACACCAAACGAACACGTTGCACGGCAAAACTTCTGCACCGATTCCGTCCGGCTTCACCACGTGTTCTTTGCACCGCTCACCGCACTCCTCCGCGGTTTCCGTCGTGTGATGTATTCCCCAACGAACCGCCACGCCGTCGTACGACGCGTGTTCCTCGATGTGCGCTCGCAACTTCTCGCGCCCGCTCGCCGACGCGTGAGCGAATTCTCTCGCCGTCGCACTCATCGCCAAGCACGTCAAATTTACGTGCGCGTAGCCATCGACGGCGGGCGAACCGCACTCTCTCTCTCGCCGCCGAACGTTCGCCGGCGTCGTCGTCGCCGCCGCCGTTTCGGCCCGCGTCTCCTCCACCTCGGGCGCCAGCGCATCCGCGCGCGGCATCGTCCGCTCGAGCGACGACGTGCGATGATTTACCGACGCCACCTCCGCGCGCACGCGTCCGTATCGCCCCTCCACGCCGCGCGCGCTCGTTCCAAAGTACATCTTAATCAATTCGACACCGACATTCATCAACGCGATCGCCACGAGTCCGTAGCGCACGAGCGCGCTCTTGCGATCGCCCGCGGAGTGACCGCGAGATTGAGTCCCGAGCATCGAAACCGAATCGCGCGCGAACGAACGCGCGCGCGCGCGCCGCGAAATACGGTCGCGCCGTCGAAATTAATCGCGCCCGACTTCACACTCCGACGCGATCGACGCGCGCGCGTCGTCGCCCGCGATCATGATCGGCGCGCAGACGCCCTCCGCACCGTCGGTCATGACCCAGTCGGCGTCCGCGGAGGCGCTGAATCGCGTGATGTCGAACGAGATGCCGACGGCGTTCGACGAAAAGTTGAGCAAGGCGCTCGATGACAAACTGCGGGAAGAGGACGTGTACGAAGACGCGGACGAGTGCGCGCGACGCGAGGAGGTGCTGGGGGAGATAAACGCGTTGTTGCAAGACTGGGTGCTGGCGGCGAGCGAGCGAAAGGGGATCACAGAGGATATGCGGCCGTCGTGTAACTTGTACACGTTTGGGAGCTATAGATTGGGCGTGCACGGACCGGCTGCGGATATCGATACGCTGTGCCTCGGGCCGAGACATCTGAGCCGAGAGGAGGATTTCTTTGGATGGGATGAGAATGATTACGAAGGGTCGTTTTATGACGTGATGCGGAAACACCCTGGAACGGAGAGCATCGTGCCCGTGCGCGACGCCATCGTGCCGGAAATCAAACTCGTGTTTAGAGGTTTTGAAATAGATATGGCGTACACGAGCTTACCGTCGTACACGCACGTGCCAGAGGACTTAGACGTGTGTCAGACGTCGGTGATGATGAATTTGGACGACCCAGGGGTGAAATCCCTGAATGGTTGTCGCGTGGCGGATCAGTTGTTGCGCGTCGTGCCAAACCACGACGCGTTTCGAGTGGCGCTTCGCACGTTGCGTCTGTGGGCGCAGCGGCGCGGGGTGTATAGCAACGTCGTCGGGTTTTTCGGTGGCGTAAACCTGGCGATTTTAGTAGCGCGCGTGTGTCAGTTGTACCCCAACGCCGCACCTTCCATGCTCGTGTACAGCTTTTTCCAACTATGGTCGGCGTGGCAATGGACGACGCCGGTGATGCTCGTACCCATCGTCGACGAAGGCTTACCCGGGATGCGAGTGTGGGACGAGCGTGTGAACAAGGCAGAGCGATATCAGTTGATGAAAATCTTAACTCCGGCGTATCCGGCGCAAAACTCTACGTTCAACGTGAGCGTCAGCACGCTCGAGGTGCTCAAAGCCGAGTTCAAGCGCGGCAAGGAAGTGACCAAGATGATTCTTTTAAACACCGCGAAGTGGGAGCAGCTGTGGTGTTCGTTGAACTTTTTAGAAAAATACAAGCATTATTTGATGGTTACCATCTCGGCCAAGAACGAAGATGACTTTAAGAAGTGGGAAGGTTGGGTCGGCTCGCGAATCAAGCTTTTAATCCAAGGCATCGAAAACGCCACGGGAGGGCAAATGCTTGCGCATCCCGGCACGTCGAGGTACAAAGATCCGGAGAAGGACGAAAACTCGCACGTCACGCTGTTCTTGGGGTTATTTCCTTCGAGCCTGAAGAAGAAGGAGGAGAAGGTTTCGCTCAACTTGAATCCCGCGGTGGAGCAGTTCCAAATGACTGTGACGTCGTGGATGGATCGCGCGACTGGGGAATCGAACTGGGTGCCCGGGATGCAGGCGAACGTCAAATATTTGAAGCGCAAGGATTTACCGAGCTTCGTGAAAGAAGAAATCGACGGCTACGTCAAGGACATCTACGCGCCGGAGAAGGAGAAGAAAGCGGCGAGCGCGGAGGACGAGGAAAAGAAAATCTCCGAAGAGAAACCTTTGCCCCTGGGAGACGATACGAAGGCGGCTCGCAAACGCAAAGAAATGCAAGAAGACGATTCAATCACGCAATTGGACTCGCTCAACGATGATTTACACGCGGGGACGGAGACCGCGGCGGCGAAGAAGGTCAAAGTGAGCTTCGCGCAAGTCGTCGCGAAGAAATAGACGCGTCGTCGTCGTCAACTATTGTGATAAAAAGTGAAGTGCTGATTTAGACGAAGACATCACGAAGACACGTCGGCGCGCGCACGTCTATCGCGTTACGCGTCGAGACGAGAAACGTCCAAAAAAGAAATGGTTTTTAACTGCAGTCAACCGCTCTACCACTGAGCTAAGACCCCGAGTGCCCTAAGTATGGGTCTGTCGTAGGGGCCTCCGAGAATTGAACTCGGGACCTGTTGATCACCAACTTTTTCATACTTTACGACTTCAAATCACTATGAGAAGACGCAACTATACGAGAGAACATAAGTCGTGGTCGCCCCGGGTCGCGACATACACTCGCGATGTTTGTTACGGTTCTTTAACGTCGTGTCGTCGTTTGGTTATATCACAATCTAATCACTTCTTCTTCGCGCGAGCGCCTCCGGCTGCGGATGGTTTCCCTCGCTTACCGGACGCCCGCTCCTTACTCTCGCCGTCAGCCTTCTTGCGCTTGCTCACGCGGTTCGCCTTTTCCTTCTCTTGCTGAATCTTCCGCGCCGCCGCGTTGACGTCGACGACGCCGCCGCGCTTCTCCTTCGCGAGCAACTTATCGATGATTTCCGAGCTCTTCTTACGCTCAGAATCCATATCCGTCACGCTCGCAAACTGACGTCGCTTGCCGCGAACCTTGACCTTATCGTCTCCCGGCACTGGGGCGTTGAATTTGCCGACCGACGCCGTGGAGTGCGCGACGCGCGCCGCCACGTCCTTCATCTCCCGTTTCCCTAGCTTCCCGCTCCCCACGGAGTCCTTCTTACCAGTCACCGCCAATCGCAGCGTCGGCGGTAACGCCTTCGCACCCTTCTCCGCCACCGCGTTCATCAAATTCTTATCTTGTTTCTCTCGATTCTTCAACGTCCGTTCCCGTTTCTCTCGCTCCTCGCGCGTAAACGGGTCCTCCGTCTTCCCCGGCACGTCCGTCATCTTCCCCGGCGCGATGATGACATCGTTCCCGTCCCTCGCGCGTTGATACCCATACCGCCGTTTCCATTCATCCGTCTTCTCATCGAACACCTCCTTGCTTCGCTTCCGTTTCTTGATCCCCTTCTCCTTCGCGAACTTTTCCCACTTCGTCAGCGGCGCCTCGCTCGGGGGCAACGCGCGCAGCCTCGGGAACGTCGTCGTCGGTTCGGGCAACTGCGCGAACCGTCCGTGCGCGTCCGTTTCGCTCGGCAGCGCGAACAACTCCGCGACCAGGCGCTGGAGGACGTCTCGCGCGCGCTCGCGCGCGTGCGCCTCCGCCTCGCCCGAGTCGGCGGCGGTGACATCGAGCGGCGCGGCGTCGACGACGCGCAGCGTCCCGAGATCGATCTCGAGCGGGCCGTCGTGCGCGCGCACGGCCTCGAGCGCGGGTTTCACGCGCACCCGTCCGGTGTCGGCGTCCGTCTCCATGCGCGTCGTCGCGGCGCGTCGACGCGGCGTCGCGGTGTGCGGCGGCGGCGGCGAATCGGACCCGACCGCACCGCGCGACGCGAGCGCGCGCGAACGCGAGACGCGCGCGCGAGAGACGCGCGACGAGGTGCGCGATGACGCGACGCGACGCGACGAGGACGACGACGACGACGACGACGACGCGACGCGCGAGAACGCGAGAGGCCGATCCACTCTAGAGTCACTGCCGCGTCCCGCTCATGACGCGCGCAGCGCTCGGTCGCGCCGAGATAAACCACCGTCGAGCGATGACGCACGCGATCGAGCGCGCGTCTCTCGGGACGGGCGCGAGAGCGCGAGCGACGCGCGAGACGCGGCGAACCGTGAGCGAGGCGCGCGGGCCGGTCCCGCGACGCCGGAACGCTAGCCGGATAAACGAAAACGCGCGACCGCCCGTCGCGCGCGCGAAGCCGATGATGAGACACACTTGTCCGTACCATCTGATTTCGGTGACGATCAAACTTGTGAATCTCGTTAAGCTGAGGCTTGGAAACGCGCGCGAGCGGCGGGTGGATTTTTCTCTCGTCGAGCGACGACGAAGACGACGAAGACGACGGACGACGACGCGGGTGATGCTCGAATCAAGGCATAGTTCAATTGAGGACTCCGTGTTCAGTGGCTTCCTTTGAAACGAAATCATTTTTGATTCCTGACGCGATCGTTGGTTTGTTTGTTTGGTTTTTCTCGCCGTTTCGGCGGTGTGGGTGATGACTTCGTCAATATATCTTAGGACACCTTTAGAGCGTTTCGGCGCGGTGAAAAGATTCACGAAACACTGACACGCCGCTGAATGGATTTATTTTACTTTTCGATCGATGTTGGGTGCGAGATTTATCTCGAACGTGCGCGCCGCGATTCAAAGATTCGCGGACGCGTCAGAAGACGCCCGTAGAGTGACGCTTGGGTAAAGCGGGCTTCGTGTCTGTCCATGACTAACGGCCTCTAGAACCCCTGCTACATCCGTCGTCGTCGTCGTCGTTCTCGACGTTCGTTTTTCTTCGACTTCAATCACGCCGTCGTCAAGGAAGATGAAAACCTTAACCCAAAAACTTTACCGAATACCCAATGTGGATATTTTGTGACCATACTCTCTGAGACGATGATCGAGCGAGCGGACGAAGACTGACATTTTCACTTTTTCGCTTCTTATTTTCGAACGCAGATGACAACGAGTGCTGCCATTCGTTGCGCCGTCGCGACGCCGCGCGCGGGACCGTCTCGGCGTCGGCTCACCCGCCGCCGCGCGGCGGCGGCGGACGACGAACCGGTTCCCCCGGGATGCGCGAGATACGCGGTGGAACTGAAGAAACCGCTCGGCATGTTTCTGGCGAACGATAAAAATGGAAATATTTTTGTCGAAGAACTCGTGCCCGGCGGTGCGGCCGAGCAGAGCGGCCTGATTAGCGTGGGTGATAGATTAATCGCTACGTCGGCGATCGTGTTCAACAGCGAAATGGACTACGGCGGAGTGAGCGTTAAAAAAGGCGAAGAGCAAATCAGATTTTCCACTCGTGGAGAGTCGTTCGACGTCGTTATGGCGGCTATCTCTACGTGGCCCGCGCCTCGAAAGATGAAGCTCGAGTTCCAGCGTTGCGACGACGAAGAATCGTCTTGAGATTATTTGTAGATTATAGATTATTTTGCTAGATTTGTCAATGTGACAATTACAACGAACAAATAACGAGTTACCAGATCGATGATCCTCCCGAAAAGCTTGGCGGCGGTGGCGCGTACGTCGTCTGTTGCATCATCTGCTGTGCGGCGAGTTGCGCTTGCAACGCCGCGACTTGCGCCTCGAGCTCGCGTTGCCTCGCCTCGACAGCAGGATCGACAACCGGCACGTGCACGACTCGAAACGCAGGTTTTTCGAACCCGGGCGGCGGCGCTCTACGCGTCGCGCCGAAATCAGGCGGTGCCGCGGACAGCGTCTCCGCCACCGGCGCGGGCGATGTCTCGACCGCCGGCGCCTCGGCCGGCGCCTCGGCCGGCGCCTCGGCCGCCTCCGCGGCCGCCTTGGCCGCCGCCTTGGCCGCCTTCAATTTCGCCTTCGCGCGCCTCGCTCGATCGATGCGCGTGCGATCGTCCCACTCAGCGAGTAATAGTCGAATCTCGCCGCTCACCAACACCGGTCGTTCGCCCCCATCGCTCGGAATTTTTCTCGCGCGAGGCACGGATTTCGTAATCGACATCGTCGTCGACTCGCCGTCCTCGTCCTCCACTCGCACGCACCAACACGACGCCCCCGTGTCCTCGAACGTGTGCCAGAACACCTCACTCACCTTCGCCATCGCATCACTCGTCGTCGTCGTCGTCTCCGTCGTCTCCGTCGTCTCCGTCGTCGTCTCTCCAGTCGCGTCGTCGTCCCTCGCCGCCGTCGTCGTCATCGTCTTCGCCATCTCCTTCGCCGCCTTCCTCGCGATTCCCGATCCCTTCGCCACCTTCCCCCAACGATCGTCCTCTCGTTTTTCCATCGCCATCGCCGCGTGCGCGCGCGCGCGCATCGCCTCCGCCTCGGCTCGCCGCGCCGCCGTCTCGCGCTTCTTCGCCGCCCTCGTCGTCGTCGTCGTCGTCCGTCTCGCGCGCGTCGCCGCCGTCGCCGCGCGCGCGCCGCGCGCCGCGTCGCCACTCTCGCCGTCGTCTCGCCCGTCGTCGCCGCGCGCGTCGCCGTCGAGCGTCGCGAACGGGTTCGCCATCGCGTCGCGATGTCCCGCGCGCGCCGCACTCCATGCCGCCGCGGTGCGTCGATCTCGCCTGGCGCCTCGCCGTGACCGCGAGCACGAGCGAGACGAACGCCAGCGGCGTCTCGCGCGTCGTCGTCAGGCTGACGCTCGAGGACGACGACGCGCGAAGCGACGACGACGCGCGAGACGGGCGTTGGTTCGAGCAGATGGAGATGAGCGTCGCGCAGTTCTACGCCTTCGCGGGCGCCGTGCGCGAGGCGCGCGCGGCGATGCTCGAGGGCGCGTGATCGCGCGCGCGTCGTCGCGCGCGTCAGCGATAGCCAGCGCCGGCGCGCGCGTGAGCGGTAGCCAGCGAACCATGAATGAATGCACGAATGAATGAATCGTCGCGCGTGGACGCGACGCGCGTCATCGCGCGTCATCGCGCGGACGGACTCGCCGATAAAAACGCTCGCGCGCGCCCCTCCGCGCGCGCCGCGCGAACGGCGTCGGATCGAGCGCGCGACGTCGATCGCCGCCATCCGCCGCCACGCGCGCGCGACGCCATTCGCGCGCGCGCCGACGCTCGACGCGCTCGACGCGCTCGACGCGATGGCGTCGAGCGATGACGACGACGCGCGCCCGACCGCGGACGCGCGCGACGCGCGCGCGACGCCCGAGGGCGCGCTCGAGCGGTTGCGGCGCGCGCACGGACGAAGCGCGAGCGCGAGCTCGGCGCGCGTCGTGCGCGCGTGCGACGCGGTCGAGCGCGCGATCGCGGAGGGAGACATGCGAGTGAACGCGACGTCGGTGTTCGCGGCGGCGTTCGGGGCGCTGGAGCGGGCGAGCGCGCGGGCGGGGACGGACGGGAGCGAGGACGCGCTGGAGGCGCTCGAGGCGGTGTGCGCGTGCGCGGCCGAGGCGGCGGCGGACGTCGATGGACGCGTGATACGGGCGAAGATGGAGCGGACGATCGAGGTGGTGATGGGATGCGGACGAGTGGTGAGCGAGAGGTCGCCGAAGAGCATGCGACACGTGGCGAGATTGTTGGCGTCGTGCGCGGCGGCGGCGGCGACGACGAAGGGCGAGTCGGGAGGAGAGACGAGCGAGAAACACGGGAAGCGCGCGTTTCAGGCGACGTTGAATCTGTCGATCGATGGAAGGCCAAAGGTGCGGAAGGCGGCGGTGCACGCGCTGGGAGACGTCGTGCGAAGGGTGCGTGGGGACGCGGCGCGCGCGGCGGCGTACGGGGAGATGACGGCGGCGTTCGCGAGAAAGATTGGCGAGGCGCCCGAACGCGCGGCGGCGGAGATGCAAAAGGCGCGAGGTGCGGCGGGTGCGAAAGATGCTCGCGCGCGCGCGACGGCGGCGGCGACGGAGGCGCTGTACATGCTCGGCGCGATGAAGGTTTTGTTGCCCGAACTCGCCGAACCCGCGTGCGGGGCGTGCGCGGATGCGTGCGCGGGATTATTGGATTTGGATGAGCCTTTGCTCACGCAACACGCCACGGAAGCGCTTCTGGCGCTCGCAAATTCGCCCACGATGGATGCCGATGACGGCAGCGAAGGCGTGAGCGCGGACACGATCGTAGGGCTGATGGCGCCCATCGCCGCCGTGGCGAATGCGAACTTGAACACGGCGCCGACGATGGTGATTTCTTTGGCGCGCTTGCTCTCTCGCGCGCAGTGTAAGCTCCACGCCATCGACGCGCAAGCCTCTGCAAAAGCGTTGCCGACGACGTTTCATTCCCTCGTGAAGCTCTTCGCGTCGCCTCATGAGGGCGTTGCGACCGAGGTCGCCGAAGCGTTGATTTCGCTCGTGCGCTCATGCATCGATTCCGGTATGGTGCAAGAAGGGATCAAGGCTATTGCATCTGCGCGAGCGGCGGGGAAGTCCGCGCCGTCCAAACCGACGACGTTGATGTCCGTGGCGTCGAGCATTGAGTCCGCGATCGGGTTCCGCTATCGCGGCGCGTGGGCTGTTTCCATTCCCGTCGCCACATGCGCGTTCATGCGCCTTGGTCCCGCGTCCGGGCCAATCTTGGCTGGTACTTTGAACGCGCTCGGCGAGATGGGCGAGCACGCGAGCGAGTTGATGTGCAAACAACAGCTGCAAGACTGCATCACGGCGGCGATTCAAGCCATAGGTCCTGAGCAGGTGCTCGCGTCGCTTCCGTTAAAGCTCGAAGAAGCCATCGACGCCGAGCTCGCTAACCGTCAAGGCGACGGAGACGGCATGGAAGTGGACGAGCAAGACGTCATGAATGCAGCGAGTCAAGAGACTGGACGACTTTGGCTCGTGCCGTTGTTGCGCTCTGGTTTGGTTGGAGCGAATATGGGATTTTTTGCTGACGCCATTTTGCCGCAAGCGCGCGCGTTGGGCGCTCGCGCCGAGCACGCGCGAAACTCTCAAAGTTCGTACGAAGCGCAGCGCTGCGGTGCCGCCGAGCACGCACTTTGGAGCCTGTTTCCAGCGTTTGCTAATTGGCCGAGCGACGCCTCGGACGCGTTTCCGTTGATTGCCAAGGATTTAGGCAATGCGTTGAGTTCGAGAATCGATTTGCAAGGGCCCATTTGCGAAGGCTTGAAGCGCTTGATTCGTCAAGGAAGAATCGGCGCTGGTGTGTACGAAGTCGACGATGACGACGAAGCCGGTGACGGTGCGTCCACAATCGCCGCGGGTGAGCCCAACGATGATCAAATGCCCGCGACTTTCACGGTTGATATCGCCGAAGCGCAGCTCGCGGCGGTGAGCAAGTACGCTCGGAACTTTTTGCCCATTCTTTTTAATCTCTTCGTTTCGTCACCGACGTCACGACGTGGTGAGCTGTCGCATACAATCGGTGCATTTGCAAAAGTGACCGATCAAGCGCAGTTGGGCGGCTTCTTCAGGACTGTACTGCGCAAACTCGTCAAAGTGACCGCGGACGATCCGGGCGCGCCGGACGCTTTGGTGGAGGGCGGAGACGACAAGACCGCACGAAGGTGCACCTTCATGGATCTCGTCTTCGCGCTCGTTTCCGGCTTGGACGATCAGGGCTTGGAAATGGTTTACAAAATTGCCAAACCCGCGTGTCTGGAGAAGGAAAGTGTGATTCAAAAGCGCGCATACAAGTTGCTCAACGAGCTGTGCGAGGCACAAGACGGGAAGTGGCTTGAACCGCGCGCGGCGGAAATCGAAGAGCTCCTCGTTTCTGGCGTTGATTGTTGCTTACCATCGGCGCGACGGTATCGATTGAAAGTTATCGGTAAGATTTTACCAGCGCTTCAAGAACGCGACGCTGCGGCGGACGCTGAGGAAGGCGGCGACGGTGCCGGGAGCATCGCCGAAACTGGATCGCTCACTGTGCTTCTCTCCGAACTCATTCTCGCCACAAAAGAAACCAACGCGCGCACGCGCACGCTGGCGTATCAGCTCTTGATAAGCATTCCACGATCAATCGAGCGCAAGAATGCAGAAGCGGCACGCGGAGTTGCGCGCTCTGGTAACGCAGGCGTCGCCGCCTGGCTCGGCGCGGCTACAGAGGAGGAGGACGACGAGGCGATGGAGACTGAGCAAATGGGTGTGGGCGTTCGACGATTTTTCCTCACCGTGCTCGCTGGCATCGTCGGCTCGTCACCTCAGATGCAATCGGCCACCATCATGGCTCTCGCTCGTTTGCTCTACGAATTTTCCTCTGCGCTCGTGTCCACCGTTCCTGAACTCTTACCGGCAGTGTGCGCGTTGCTCGAAGGAAAATCTCGCGAAGTGGTCAAGTCGTGCCTCGGCTTCGTGAAGGTTGTCGTCGTGCGTCTACCTCAACAAGATCTCGCCGCCGAACTTCCGCGACTTGTCCCAGCGCTGTTGCATTGGTCGGAAGATTCGAAGAATCGCTTCAAGCTCAAGGTGCGTGTCGTGTTGGAACGCATGTGCAAACGTTGTGGTTACGAAGTCGTCGAAGCGAGCATGCCAAAAGAACACATGGCACTTATCGCGCACATCAAGCGCGAGGAGACACGATTAGAAAAGAAGAAGAAATCGTCCGTTGCAGGTAGTGAACACGGCGCCAAGTCCACGCGAACGGCGAGACGTTCAGAATGGCGCGACGGCGACATTTTCAGCGACGACGAGGGCGACGACAGCGACGACGGCCGATCGCGCAGAAGTGGACGCGGAGGTCGTGATGGAGGATCTTTTGCCCCAGCCTCTAGACGAGGTGGTGGCGAGGGTCCTCGTTCCGCCGCAGCCGCGGCTGCGAAGCGCGCGACGGGCGGTGCACGACTTCCTGCTTCCGGCGACGCCCCGCTTGATTTGTTGGACGATAGCGCCATGCGCCGATCGATGCTACCGCAAGGAGAACGTCGTCGTGTGAAGTTCGAAGACGATGACGATGACAGTGGCTACCGTACGGGCGCTGATGGCAAGCTCATGATTGTTGAAGAGAGCGAAGGCGCGAAGCGTCGACGCGAAGAAGAGGAAGACAACGCGTCTGAAGGCGGTCGCTCACGTTACACGTCCAAAACTGGTAAATCGCGAGGCGCCGCCACCGCGCGGACGAACGCTACCGGCAAGTCTTCGCGTACGGTTGGTACGCACAATTCCAACGGTGTCAAACGGCAGCGCACGACGCACGAGCGCCACAGCGCTGATTTGTACAAGGCGAAGGGTAAGACGACTGGTGACGTCTACTCGAAGCAAACCAAGCTCGAGCCGTACGCGTATTGGCCGCTTGATCCAAAACTTTTGAATCGACGCAATAGCAAAAAAGTTGCCGCTCGCGCGCAGCTTGGTGGCGTCGTGAAATCAGCAAAGGCGGCGGGAATCTTACGCGGCAAGAAGTCGAAGCGCGAAGTTTAGAAATGTGACAACAACTTTTATTCAATTGTTTTATTTTAGTCGGCCTTACAAACTACGGTACCTTGCGTCGCTATGGAGAGAACGCCGGCTTTAAAGCGTGCACAACATCCAATTGTACGGCTGAGACTTATCCCGCACGGACTCCAAAGCCTCTTCAAACGTTGGTTCTTGCTCGTCTTCCTCGCCGTCGCCTTCACGTATCGCGTCGGGAAATTCACGCTTCATCGCCTCGGCGTCGTCTTCGCACGAAACCATGTACGATTCCAAACTGAACAGATCTTCCACATCGTCGATTGCCTCGCCGTCCAGCACCACCTTAGTTTTCACCTTGTCGAGTAAATCGTTTAGATTCATCTCATCCATCTCAGTCGCGAAGTGGCTCAGATTCACCGGTCCGACGAGTTTGCGAATCGCCTCCTCATTCGCGTTGTGTTGGCCGCGTTTCAAAGGATTGACGTCGGCGCCGGACCAGTGAATGAATATGTGCTTCACGCGCCGAAACGCGCCGCGCCCGAAACCCATGCGCAGAAGCCCGAAAAACACCTCGTCGGACGCCAACGATTTCTTCATCTCGTCCAAGCTCCCGCCGCCGGCGTTAAACACCTCCGAAGCGCCGTTCGCGTCTCCGCGAACCAGGTACCAATTGAACGCTCCCGCGTCCGCGCGTACCGCGTTCGCGACGTCCCTGAAGCTCATCTTCCTATCCATCTCTCGCAGCGTCAATCGTCGCGGCGCGCCTCCCGTCCTCGCCCTCTCTTCGTACATTTTCTTCGCCTCGTCCAGTTGCGCCGCCACGTCCGCCTTCATCGTCGTCACGCGCGCCTCAAAATCGCTCGGCGTCTCCCCCTCGGCGCCCAGCGCGCCGTCGTCCACCACCACGCGCGCCAGCGCCTCGACGATTCGATCCGCATCGCACGCCTCTCGCGTCTCAAACGTCATCGACATCGAAAACGGCGATAACCGTTCCTGCGAATGCAATGCATCGGTTTAAAGTTTTCGCCCGCATCGTCAGCGCGCCGTCGCGCGTTCGCGCGTCGCGTCGCGCGTTCGCACGTCGCGCGTCGCGCGCTCGCTCGTCGCACCTCGACCGCGCGCTTCTGCGCGTTCGCGCGTCCGCGCGCGACGACGCTCGCGGATTCCGGATTAAAGTGCAAGAGCACGCTCTTCCACCGCGCGAACGTCCCTCGACCGACGCACAGCCGCAAAACGCCGAAGGAGACGCGATCGTCGCTCGCGCGCTCGCGCGCGTCGTCCGCGCCGCCGACGCCGCGGCCGGCGAAGCGGAGTCGAAGCGACATGGCGCGAAGTGACGCGACGCGCGCCACTCGACGTCGCGCCGAATCGAAGAAAACATGCGCGCGCGCGTCGAGCGACGCGAGCGCGACGCGCGGGCGCCGACGAGACACGCGCAGGTGACGCCGCAACACGCGCGGGCGACGCACGAGCGCGGGACGCGACGGGCGAGGGCGTGCATCGCGTGGATGACGCTCGGGTTGATGACGCTGTGCGCGGCGCCGCGGGCGTGGTACGCGTCGTACATCGACGTGTTCGGCGAGCGGGGGGGGCAGTCGATCGGGGATCGGATCGAGGCGAGGATACGGGCGCGGGAGGCGGCGCGGGAGGCGGCGCGGGCGGCGGCGATGGAGGCGAGGGGGAGACGCGGATTCGGATGGTTCGGCGGCGCGCGAGGCGCGGCGGCGCGCGCGGACGACGGAGGGAGCGCGAGGCGCGGAGGCGCGAACGATGCGATGGAGATGGTGGCGACGCGCGAGACGAAGGCGCGGGATGAGCGGGGAGATGGGTCGAGGGAGGCGCGAGCGCCGACGGACGAACGGGAGACGCAACTGTTGGAAAGTCTTCAAGAGCGACTGCGTAAGGCGAACGACGAGCGGGATTCCATCATTTATCTCGTGCGTAAGATACAAGGGAAATCGCCGGACGGCGATCAGGTGAAGACGGAGCTCACGGAGGAGGAGATTGACGAGCTCACGGAGAGGTTGGCGCTCGCGAGCGAATCAAAATCGCTGTTGAAAAAGATTGGGTTAGGGCGTTGACGCGGCGCGCGCACTGCGAATTACTGCTAGTACTATCATTAATTGTGATTCTATTCTTCTTCTGTTGTATCCAGGTAGGCGTTCCAGCTTTGACGCATCGCGGCTTCGATGTTCGCCGCCTCGTCTTGGGCTCTAGCGCGAATCGAAAAACAAGATTCGGTTTCACGCTTCTGCGCACCCAGGTTGGAAGTGTCGCCCTCACTCGTGACGTTCATCTGCAACTTTATGATCACAGAGTTTTCGATCCATATCGAGCTCACATCACTCCAAGAGATGTACCACGCGCAAGTCGGCGCGCGCGCCGGCATGGCCCCGTCCATCTCCGGCGTCCGAACGCACAACGCGCGCTTGTCGGTGACAAGCAACAAATATTCACCGAAAATGTCATGCATCGAGGAGAATGAGTCTTTCACGCCCGGACAGTAAGAAATGCCCAGTATTCGACTGGACACGACGCATGTGCGCATGCAATAAACACCCAACGCGTCGTGCGCATCCCATCTTCGAATGATGCCATCCGATCGCACGGCGATGGGGAGGCGTTTAATGCACGCTTTTGAGACATTATTCGTGGTGATGATGTCCCACGCGGCAGTCTGTACGCCTTTAGCGGCATTGGCTACGCCTTCGACCGTCTTTGAGGCGAGAGCTAACGCGCCAGCGGTCGGTTTAGCTACCAAGTCGGCGACGCCTCGAGCGCATCCTTTACACCCGCCCACGACGCCGCCTTCCATGCAACCTTTTACAGGGCTGACGAAAAGGCCGATAATTCCCTTAGAAATACCACCCCCCAGTCGTTTCAGACCAACGAATACACTTTTCGCAAAGTTGCCCTGACCGTCGCTTCTGCTTCCTCGGCCGACGACAGAAGATGGCAAACGAGCCAAAGGCGCCGTACGAGAAGGCGCGAGTACGCCGAAGCCGGTTTCGACCGCCTTGCTCACTGCATCTAGACCCGTGGAAACGTTTGTCAGCGTGTGCATCGATGTCATGACACTGAGCGTTTGCGCTATCATTTGTGACTTGAAATAGTTTCGGAATTCGCGAATCAAATTCGAACGAAGTATGCTCTCATCGAATTTATCAAATTTGTTGAGCACCAAATGCAGGCGCTGTAAACTTGCAAACGTCAACGCGGCGATCATCCGAGCGTCGGCGTCTGCAGGTCGGATATCGGAATTTGGAGCAAACGTGACAACAAAAGATGTCGGTTCCACGTATAAAGTGGCGATATTCAGCAAACTATCTTGTGAGGTTTGCTTTCCAACAAACGTTTCGCGTGGCGCGATGGCGGAACCTGCTGAAGCGTTGCGTTGTGGAAGTTGCGTTTGGAGGAGTCTGCAAAAGTTCAAGATTGTCCAGACGAGATCTTCACCGGCGCGAATCACGAGGCCTTTCTTCGTTGTCGTTAGTTGGACGTGATAAACATCGATCGAGTCACCACCGATATGAGAATTCATACTCAAAGTAGCGTACGCTTCAAGCAAGTGCCCGTCCGCCGGGTCGTGCCAAACGAAGACTGGATAGCTTGCGTCATGCGTGCTAAAATCTATCTGCAGTGCACCAATTCTGAGATAACTATAGACAGAACTGCTGTTGATTAAGTTGATTCCGTGCCTGATCATCACGTCGTCGATCGTGAGATGGAATAACTCGACGAATGAGTCGCGGAGGCGATCGATGATTGTTACGGAGAAGCCAGCCAAATTGACAGAGATGTGCGTTTCTTGCTGCCGCGCGTACAACGTCAATGCTTTCGCTTGATTCGTCATTTCAGTCGTGAAAGAAAAGTTGTCAAACGTTATCGTTTTATCAACCACGAAGATCACGAACGATGCGTCACGCCATTCACCAATAATCGTTGCCTGTAACGTGCGCTTGCCTAGTTCTCCAAATTGCATGTCGCCGAGGTGCATGAAACCCTTGAATCGCGAGCTGAACGCGTTTATCTCTATGATGACGTGATCCCCTGTATTGTTCGATATCTCCAAAAATTTCCGCTTTCGAAATGCGAGCTCCGCGGCGTTTGCCTCGAGCTCCTGTTTTTTCAAGTTGTCCAATCTCATAGGAATACCTGGGACGCTCCACGCCCAAGATATCGCTGAGAACGGGCGAATTGCAAAAGACTGTCCTACGCCGTGTGAGGCTTTCTTAATACCTTGCAGTAGTCGCACGGTGGACTTTTGCACCGACTTCTTTTCTACGTCCTCAAAGTCGTTCGCTTTCACTTGTCGAATGAGTAAAGGTTCGTGCAAATGGTTTTTGATCATGATTGGCGCCTTCTGCAGAGATGCTCCGTCGCCCCCCCTAAAAAAGACCCTGAAGCAACCGTGCTCACCGCGCTCGACAAGAAACTGAACGATGATAGGTGCCTTGAAATTTACGTTTTCGCCAGACTCGTCGATACCTCCAAGTCTTCTAAATGCATTAATTTCATCCGCCAAGGGGGAGGCACCTTGTGGGATGCTCCACATCGCTCCAGAATAGCGCACCAAATTCTGCAGCGGCGAACTCCAAAGTATATCTTTTCCTTCCGAATGACACGACATATCCGCTATTTGAATCGCGGCTTGATTAAGCACGGCTTCAACTTCGTCTACGCTTTTCGAAGACTTAATATCCAAAGAAAACGGCGTGGGATATGAACCTGGCTCGAGTATCTTGTGTTCCATAGTGTTTGAGCGAATCGCGAGAGGAATTCGAGTCAAGTTGATCGCCACGAGCACGGGTTGTAAAACAACTTCAAGCGTTGGCCATGTCGCGGCGTTGGTGTTTTGACCCTCCCATAATACTACGGAACATTGAAAGGCAAGTTCGTCCCCACTTGCTGTCATAAGCGTAAACATCACGGGCTCAGAACTTGGTGAAATTTTCACTAGTACTGGAGACGAATCGATACAAAAACCGAGCACAAATTCTTTGCTCGAAACTTTGGCGAGGGTTTTCGCACTCGATTTCAGAAACATGGCAGGTTGCGACTCGCCTTTGGGTACCCCAACGTATGCATCTATGTGCACGTTTGTCGTACTTGTGCCAGCGACCCACGCCAAACACTTAATGTCGATCGGTGATGCATTTGTAACCATCAGCACATTGCGATACGTCAGACTCAAGAGATGCTGCGAAGGATCATCGTTGAATTTATCACCCGCCATTCTAGTTCTACACGTCTCCATCAACAGCATAGAAACCACATGCGGATAGCCTTTGATGTTCAACCAGTTTACCTGTGGCGCCGGTGGACTTCCAGCCGGGGTGACATCTAGACGCAGCGGCCTGTCGTTACTAAGGCTGAGATAATCTTCGAACAAAGACACGAGCACCTCTATTGTATCACAGTTTGCATCGATCGCCGTGATACGTTTCGTTTCGTTCGCGGCAAGATGCATGGCAATTCTTTCTTCGCCATTGGCGTACAAAACAACTTGCGACGGACAATCCATCAATGAGACAACGTGAACAGGGGCAACGACACGAATCTTGACGCCTGGAATAGCACCTATCGCGCTACTTTGCACATCATTCGACAATTCTTCTTTGACCAAAAGAAAGTGATCGTGCAGGTTGTTGTAAGCAAGCGCACAGTTGCCTTGCTCTGATAACACGTCACGAATATCCAGCGCGTCATCTCTCTCGGTAAACGACGGAGCGGTAATTGATGCGACGTCAGCCCCCGTGCGTAACGCCAACATGTAGGACTCGGTTCGTGAACAAGAAGGTAGCGTAAGACGTCCGTGTACCGCCAACGTGCCGTGCCAATCTTCGATGAAATCTCGCTTCATGTTATGAAGGGAAACGCGCGATTCAATTTCTTCAGCTGATTTCAATCGAACGACAAGACGAAACCATCGTCGGCGACGGGTTGCACGACCTTTACTTTTGTCTGATCCACGAGGCGGTGGCCACTTCCTTAGCCAAATAGCACCGTACGCCCAACCGTCGTCATTCACCAGATTTGGTGGTTTGTCGAGCTCCCACGGTCCTTCAAATCTGAAACCTTTTGGAGCTTTGACGTCTGGAAACCGTTTTTGCGAACCTCGTCCACTTTTATGCCTGCTATAACGAGCTTTTACGATAGCGTCTTTTGGAGCACGCCATCCTCTCAACGGGTAATATCGTTCCGATTCAAATACTTCTATATCCGCGACATCGCTCGGCGACTCATACTTCTCACTCAGAGATATGTCCAAATTAGAAGTCGTGAGTTCTCTCTTCATAGCTGGATGAACATCAACGAATATATCAGAATCTGTTTCGTTTTCGCACGAAACATAGCTCAAAAGATGCCCCTTTTGACTGTCAAAGACTAAATCGTGAGTCTTGTGACGAACAACGTGTGAAGCGCCTAGATTAAGACGCACTTGCTCAAACGGCCCGGAAGGAGAAAACGAAATGGCGAGAATTGACTCTCCAGCTTGTAATTCTTGCTTTATATGATCTGTATGAGTGCGGTTATCGATCCAAAACTCGCGAATACCTTCGTCATCCAAAGAATGAATGCACATCCTGTCATTAAGTCTATGCATAGATGGAATGACGTTCGAAATCACGCCTGGACTCGTGCGCTTGATTTTCTCCTTCAAGAACGACCATCCACCAGTACTCAGTTGGCCGTTTTGAATAAGCGCCAATTCTCTTTCATCATTATTGCGAAATCGTCTGTTCGATTTCCATGCAACATCCGGAGGCACTTCTGCAAGTTTTGTCAAATCCTCGCGAACACAAACGACGCAATCGGTGGAAGGCATTTCGGCGCTCGCCGCAACCACGTTACCAACTGCAACGTAACCGTCTGGTGCAATGGGCTTCCAAAATGAGACATCATTTTTATCGCTCGTCCAAATATTTTCGAACCCCGAGGGAAAAGCAGTCGGTGCCCGCTGATCTGAATTATGTTCTAAGACAACTGCCATGAGCGCACTGCGAGGCGCGATGAGGCCGGGCAAGAGGATGGTCCCAAAAGGTACGAGTTTATACTCGTTTTCAGCTCTACTCGAACAAAACTTATATCTCGTCTCGAGTTCATACGTCGATGGGACGTGCGGCTTCCAAGCACTTAGGGCACTTTTACTTTGCTGATGATCTCTTGTCCACCATTGCTTCACCATGTCATTCGTACGACACACGATGAGAGGTGGTGATTCAACTTGTAATTTACTCTTGATAATCGTTTTCTGCGGACTCTTTAAGAGTTGATACAACTCTACCGTTTCTGTGACTGGCGTCGCATTCAAACCTTCCACCACTCGAGCGCGCAGCTTAATTCTCACGGAGTCACCATTGCCTGCAGCACAGTCTATCCAGCTTCCAGTTTTACCGCCAATCCATCCACCGCGTTGTTGTTCGATTGGAGCTTCAAAGTCACCACTGAAGCTCAATGTTTCGCCATTTGGCCCAATATGAGAAATTTCGACGATAATGGTGATATCGTCATTGTTGATGAACTCGCTATCACTATCGCGATGGAAAAAAGGATGAGGGATCGGTAACTTTGCTGAGCCGCGCGTAACGCCGATGGGTAATGGATCGGTACGATGACCCTGCAAAGCCTCATCCCAAATCTTGAAAGTTATGCGGGGGTAAAGCCAGTCATCCAACGAGTCAATTGCCACGATATCCATCATCAGGTGTGCGATAATGAGCTGTTCGTCACCGTGATGATTCATGTCATCAACGACGTCAGTCATACCGCGCATCGTCTGCTCATTTGATGCACTCTCGAATCCAGAATTTGCTTCGGTTTCAGCGGCATGTACCAAATGCGAAATGCTATTTCCAGGCGGTACTTCTTGTATATTGCCATTCAGTTCGCGAACCCATAAGTCGCGTCCCGTGGAATTCACAATGACGTTGTTTTGCACGGCTTCGTAAGCCAACAAATGTGCAATTTTTGAGTTTTTGTCGCGTGGTTTCTTAAACTGCATCACGGCATCCACTGCGTCAACTATGGAGGCTTGATTGACGATTATCTCAATCTTCTTTTTACTTTCAATGAACATGTCCAACCCCGCGGGATTCACGCCCGAAACATCATTTTTTGAGTCATCCAACAGAACCGAAAACTTCCACGGCGCCACAATGGGTTCTAGACTGTATCCCAGTCGCGTATTTCTATGCAGGAGAGACAGCGAAGAATCTAACGACAGATTCAATTTCGACGTTTTCGTACAACTCAACTTCGTGTTTTCCAATCGAAGCAAGAAGAGCATCTGGTTGCGAAACAATCTTTCAAATGAGAGTCCGACGCTCACAAGAGGCACGTCGAATTTCATAATGAAATTTGGCATTTGTACTTGCCCCCTTAACGAAGAGCTTTCTAGGAAGCCGATATCAAAGCCGAAATCGGGCGTCATGCCAGTCGTCAAAACACTCATAACGAAATTTTTCGTGTTATCATTTGTGATCCAGAAGTGCGTGGTGTCTGCAGCATTTTCGTCAACTGTCCAAACAGAGTTGTCTGTAGTCCAGTTCCTTTGATGCATGTAAGATACCAATTCTGCTCGGACGCAGACGATCGAGTCATTCACAGAAGGCTCGTTATCTTCAGTGGTGACAACAAACCCGACGCTCACAAACCCGGCGCATGGCACTGGTTTCCAAATTGTCAAACGCTGTGTGGTGCCGTACGTACGCGCTGAAGCAACTTTTTCATATGACTCTGGTTGTCGAAAAGTACGTTTATCGTCCGCGAACACTCTACTGCTTAAAGGCGGAAGTTTGCCCACACTCATGCAGTGTCCGGTGGATACATAACCCGTAGGCGGAATGACTTCCCAAAACCCAACAGTTGACTTCGCGTTTTGTGCCATGCCAATCTTTTTGAAATTCACCGCGGTGGCACACTCGCAATCCTCTTCCTGCAGTTTTATCTTCTCCTTGGTTCCCGTCGAAACTTTGCGTTGAAATCCAGGAGGGGAGCGAATGTCGTACGCGTAAGGCCGAATATTCGACTTCGAGACCGCCACGAATCCGCGGACTCTGTTATTCATTTGCCACAACATTGTATTCGATTGACTGAAATCTCCGTACAAGCGAAAGTTTGCGAGTGTAGACGCTTGACCGATGTTCGTCACGAGCTCTTCTCGAATACACCGGACGACGTCCAGCGACGGTTCATCCGCATCCGATACTGACGCAATATCGCCTAAGCTCACGAAACCCGTCGGTGCGATCGGGCGCCACAGGCAAGGATTTGCGGTGCCTTTGACTTTCTCAAATCTCTCTGGCAACGTGCACAGAGCGGGCGCATCCCGAACGATCAAAACTTGCGTTTCAGGAGCTCCTCCTTCAGACTTCACGACATCAGCTAGTATGGCGTAACCAGGTGGAGCAACGGGTCTCCAGATAGAGTAGGAAGTATTGCTACCGGCTTGATTTTGTCGGAGCACGCCCGCCTCAGTTACTTTTTTTGTTAAAGAGGTTGCATGTCCTGCCCAGACACACGAATACACGCCGGTTTGCAAGATGGGCGCAATTGCAAATGATCGCTCAATACGTGCCGTGAAATTCTTCAAGATACAAATCCTGTTGGGACTCAACTGCATCTTGATAGGTGTCACACACCCCGTGCAAGTTGTGGTGCCGCCATCACGCGATACAACGTGCATTGTCACGCTTGCTGGTTCCAGAAGCGGTGGTTTCATAGTGTCCTTCGTACGAAGACGAAGTAGCTGATAAGTTCCCGTCGTGTTCAATTCTTCGTCCCGAATTATTGCCACATCGACTCCAAACATCAAGTTGATCTGATCAGCTCTCAATTCTTCACCGATGACTATATGTACGCATGACACATCCACCTCGACCAACAGCGGTTTCTTTTTAATTTCCTTCATTCTTCGCCCTGGTCCTTCTTCTGCACGCTTTGTCGCGGCATCAATAACTGGTGTGCTTTCAACAAGACCATCGTGAACCGGTATCAACTCTTCTTCGGTCTCGTCAAAGGAAACACTCTTACCGAGGGAGTAACTACCGCCGGGCATCATTTTGATAAACCTTGACAATGTTGAGCGTGTACAATTGAAGGTGACGTTTTCAATCTTCAGCGTTGCGCCATGACCGATAATAATGCGTGGCATCGTCTTGCGTCGAGAGCCATGGGAATGATGACGAATGATCGCTCCTTTGCCATCGGCGAATTTTATGGTATGTCCACCTCCGCGCAGCACATATTTGCCAGCAACAATTTTGGGATCGTCGGCCAGCAGTCTCGTACTTTTCGTCAGAGTGACATCCTTGTCGAGATGGAAGTCAGTGCCGTGCACGCACTTAATGTCTTGAGGAAGAATCGTACTGGCTAAAAAGACGCCTCCAAATTTTCGAGGTGCGAAAGTCCGTATGGTATCCAAAATGATTCCCACACGCAGCAATACTTCTACATGCTGTAGCGAAACTCGCAGGCGCGTGCTATCATCATTCACACCGAGCGTCAAATGAAGCAATGGTAATTTCGGAGAACCCGCATAGAGAACGTGCTTGACTTTAAGGTTCTGGGATTGTCGAGAATTATCATCGACGCCAATCATATCCACGGTAGCGTCGAGATTGATTCCAGACTTGCGATTCAAGTTTTTTACGACAAACACGTCGACGCCAACTACCTTTATCGTCGAGAGGGGACGACTTTGCATCGGTAGCCGGAAGACGCGGAGTTTTGCGCTGCTCAAAATAACGCTCAATTCCATCGACTTCAACGATGCCGGCGCGAGCACGTCTGAAACAGGGAGCGGTCCGACGCTACCCCATCTGATAGGATTTTCCACTTTGACGTTCGGCCGAACTTTACTCAACTGAATGTTCTTGATGGAATCGTGGATACATCGAAATTCGCTACCGGATAAGTCGAGGAAAATAGGCTGCACTCTGATTTTGTTCTTATCATCGAGTTCATTCACGATTGCAGGGCCACTGTCAATTCTCTTCCGCAAAGACAATTTCACACCAAACGGCTTCTGCGTAATTTTAGAAACGCTTTCTCTCCGCTTCTCCGCAAATGAGATGACGCTTACTTCAAACTCTGACACGCTCAATGCCGTTGTTTGCCAAAATATCGAATGCGCTTCATTGATTGCTTTCGAAGAAAATGATCTGGTGATTTCTACACATCCTGAGTTGATGACGACGTCGTGATTTGACTCGCCCTCGCTGAGGGCGACGGGCAAGGTGATCCTTTGATCGTCCATCTTGATCAAGAGACGGGATTTGAGCACTTGAAATCCAGCTCGAGGTCGTGCACATGGGTGGACGTACTTTTCAATATGGTCAGGTCTTATTTGACGAAAGAATGCGAACCACGATCCAATTTCCTTCATCTCAGGAGTCATAACTATGTCCAAATTTCCGAGCTCGATCTCCCACGACACATCGGCCCCGTCTAATTCTTCTCCTCTGTCGTACACGTTATTACGTAAAAGTATGATGTTTGAGCTCGACTCGGGTGAAGGTTGTAGATTCCAAGCGCCCCGAGCTTGCATCTGTCCCGTCGCAAGTTTTATGGTGCCAACGCTTACGCTTGTTTCACGTGTTGGAGGACTGATAATGGTGCTCCAATACGAATCTTCGGCACGCAACACTAGCACAGGAACATCCATCTCTTTGTTGTGATCATAAAAGCCATTCGCAGTCACTGCCGCAACGTTCACGCGTATCTCGCGTTTGATCCGTTTTACGAGCTTGCCAGAAATCATGATGCGCGACGATACATCAGGCATGATCTTAATAATCTTGAAACCGGGTGGACGCAGTCTGAATCTCAACGAGATCAATGCAAGGAGCGTGGGCCGACGAATATTCATCACTAACTCTTTGTGAATGTCGACTTCGATCAGCTTGTCCAATCCGCAATATTGGGGATCGCTCTGATGGCGAACAGCGACCGTGACTGTGAGTAGGGGTTGACCGGAGCCCTGTCCTCCAATTCCGGCGATGCACTCGCGTCCAAGACCTTCACTTGCATATCTGTCGTACAAAACGAGTGAGTTTGCTTTTATATGATGGACTTTCACGGTACGAGCCAACGACGACTCGTAGTTGAGCTCGTCCAAACAAAGGCTTGCGAGCGCTCGTTCAGAATCTGATTCGTCATTTATCACAGCGGAATCATCTTCGGATGGATGTGCTTTGAGAGGTGCAAAAACATGAACAGACAGCTTTTCGGCGCCGACACTTAAAATCACTTGAGTCTTCGACAGCTTGCCGCTCTTTGCAGCATTTGTCAGCCTAGCGATATTTTCGCGAGCGACGCCGTTAATCCGTGCGTACCATGCATCGAACAGGACCGTGTCGTCGCGAGATCTCGCATCATCATCGTCAATATCAAACATCACGCTGAGACTATCATCCGACATAGCTGAAATCATTAACTCGTCCAAAGAATGCACAGTTTCACCGATAGTGAGTACGTCCTTGTGCAAGGAGAGTTTCGCGCAAATGTCACTTCGCAATTTGCTCGCCCCGTTGCTTTCCATGAGGTTGATGTGAATTGTTCGACTTTTGAGCCCATTAATCGTTCTAATATCCATAGAACTATTGTTTTGCAACGACATCGTCGCCGGTATCCAACACACTTCGCCGCTTTCATCCAATTGCAGCAGCAGCACTCGGACCTCGTTTTCGGTGACAACCGCGGCGACGTGTTCCTCACTTATGGACGTTGTTGGCTTCAATGCCTTGACCAAAGAACGGATCTTAAACACTCGCACAGGAGAAACCGAAATATCAATGGCGCTGAACTTTGAGTGCACCTTGAGATTCGGCGCATCGGATGCGGCATTCAAATTTTGAATCACGACGGTGTTTGACGACGGTGCACTCAACAGCGGAAGTATTATCTGTTCATCTTCCACAGGTCGGTTCGAATTCGTATCCCATTCATCGTCGATAAATCCGACTTGGAATCCTGTGCATTGAAATGAGAAAACATTGTGTTCTTTTGCTAGTGAGCTCTCGATGCCAGCTGAAACTGGCGTCATAGACTCAATTACCGTTGTACCAAGGTCTATGCGTAAGTTTACGCCGTCGCCATCCAAAATAATCACGGGACCGTGAACTCGCGCGTCTAATCGCACTCTTGGTCTGATTTTGAACTCATCTGCCTGCTTTTCGATGGAGTGTGTGTGATTGCGCTGTTTCGCTTCATCGTCGTAAATGAAAGATTCGAGATATGCCGTCGTCACTTTGTGTCGCACAGCCACTCGCGCCACTCTGTCTAACGGCTCTCGCAATAAGTGCACGATCGACTGCCTCATCTGAAACTTTATGAAGATATCTTCTTCTGTCTCGACATCGCCTTTGACTATTTGCAATTGCACCGCGTTACACTCGGACGCCTTGTCCCATAACGCAACTTGTGAACAATCGAGAGAGGTCGCTCTCTCTTCATTATCAGTGGTCTTACTGGAATCGAGTAGTGTCCCTTCCGGGCTTACGATCGCCAATCGGCGGATAGAAACGCGTTGTTCTCGTCGTCCAGAACCTCGCAGCGTTCCCAAACTGACTTCATGGACACCTATTCTAAAAATCTCCTGCTCACCGATTGGATTGTCAACCTCGTCATCAACCATGCAAACTAATACTTTTTCAACATTCACCACTCCGGATAGCTCAACCGAAGAGTGCACGGCTTCTTCTTCTAGAGCCACCATTCGCTGGCTCAATTGCACCGTATTCTCTAGACTTTCTCGCCAGTTTGAATCATCATCTTCTTCCGGTTGCGACTTTCGCAAACGCTTTTGCCTCTCGACTAATAATGCTGTCGAGTCGCGTTTGTTAACTGCTCGAGCAAGACTACGAATCGGCGCCGACAGCCCTTTCAATACCTTTGCCGTGTTCTTCGCACCACCGCCCGCGAGACCGACGACTGCTCTGACGACGCGACGTTTGCCAAAGCGAGCCGCTCGTTCTCTCGCTACCGCCGCTTTCACCCCGCCAGACTCCCGGTATTCTACGTGCGCCAGCGTTCGGAAAGTAATAATACTCTGCAGGGGAATACCTTCTTCGATTTCATCAATTTCTGTCGACATCCCAATCTTCAGTTTAGGTGGCCAAAGCTTATTGCGTCGCTCGGCGCGTTCGGCGATTAGACACTCTGGAGGTGGCGGTGCAGAGCGCAAATGCTTGACGTATAAAGGAATATAACGCTGGCGAGCCTCAGTTATGCGCACCATAGCGCTAACACTAGATTTAAAGTCCAATCCACGCCGTTTACGTATTTCGTCGACGTGCATCTGAACGCCGGCGCCCGCGAAACGCCACCATAAACGCGCATTTCCTTTGACGCCGACCCTTGGGCGTATATGCGCATACGTGTACCGCACGCGACTGGTGCGTAAATTGGAGTACATGCTGTAAAACACCTTAAGCTGCGTTGACTTGATGCTGATTTGAATAGAATTTATATCCATCCGTAATTGATGCAACGGCGTGTTGGTGTCCTCGGCGTGACCTCTTCTCGCGTATGTCGCCGTTCCTCGTAACGGTCCGAATACGTACGATTGCGGTATCACGAGATCGCCGCTGGTGCCTTCTTTCATGCGCTCGCCAACCTCGGTATTGAAGACCGCGGACATTTTCCGCACGAATTCGTCTTCGCGGATGCCTCGCCAACCGCCTGGCGTCTCTGACGCGACTGACGGCGAATTGAAATCGGCGTACACGCCGACGCGCTCTAACGCAATCATCTTTCGTAAACTGTCGGCGAAACCGCCGACTTTGAAGGCATTTTCGAAATCTTCTCCAACGGTCGTCAGCGACACGCGTTCGAGCACGAGTCCCATTCCCCACGGAACGCCCGCTCCGTACTCGCCCTCGATTCTGACGTGCACGTTTGAAATTTCAATCAGAACGTTCGCCAGGGCGACGTCGATGAGCCCAGCGATCGCGCTCCTCTTCCTCACCCCATCCTGCGCGCTCTCCCTGCCGTCCTCCGCCTCCAAAGCCTCCGCGTTCACCGCCGGATTCCACTTCAACCACGCCCGCTCCGCCGCGTCCGCCGCCCTGCGCGCCGTCCTCAACGCCTTCACCCGCTGTCTCTCCCTCCGCTCCTCCTCGCTCTCCCGCGCCTCGTCGTCTCCGTTCACATCGATCTCCCCCACGACGTACACCCCGTGAAACGTCACTCGCACCGCCTCCTTCCCCAAGTTCCTCCACGGCACGCGCACGCGCAGCTCGTCCACGAATCCGCACCGCACCCGCGCGCTCGGCTCGTCCAATATCTTCGTCAGCGCCGACGCCCGCACCCGCACCCGCCGTATCCGCACGTCTCCGTTCAGCACGCCCACGCGCACGTCGTCGCGATCGACGCCCTCGAGCACGCGCCCGAGCCTCGCGTTCAGTTGGTCCGCCAACAACCGCTCGAACACCATCGTCGACGCGCGCGCGCCTCGATCGCGCGCGCGAACGCCGCGCGGACGTCGAGCGACGGACGACGCCTCGCTCGCGGTCCGTCGCGCGCGCCGCGGCGCGACGACGGGTCCGTCGCGCGACCGCGACTGAGGCGTCGGTCGCGCGCGCTGTGTACCGAGACGACGCAGTCCTCGTCCGGTACATAGGTACATGTACCGTCCTAATATGAACGCCGAGGTCATACAATACCTCCAATTGCGCTATGGAGCAGTCCTCGTCCGACCGAGCCGTTGACGCGACGCGTCGTCGCGCGTCCGCGCACGCCGACGCGCGACGACGGCGGCGCCATGCTGCCGCCGC
>Ga0181604_10000656_pt1 | contig 31707 bp, 45 predicted proteins | sample 041ome_12_FD_148663 | JGI IMG/M metagenome (GOLD analysis project Ga0181604, IMG submission 148663) | Coastal salt marsh microbial communities from the Groves Creek Marsh, Skidaway Island, Georgia - 041410US metaG (spades assembly) | ecosystem: Environmental > Aquatic > Marine > Intertidal zone...
GATGACACCGACACCGACACCGGGAACGGCGAGGACGGCGACGGCGAGGGCGAGGACGGGCCGGGTACGTCACCCGGCCCCGACGCGGGCGTCATCCATGACGCGCTGCGGGCCTATCTGGTCGACTACATCGGGCAGCACGAGAGCCCGTCGGCCGGTGTGAAGAATGCGGCCCGGATTCTGGCCGAGGCTGCGGCGTTGTGCGAGGCTGCAGAAGAGCCCGCTACCGTGTGACCTAGCGCACCTAGCGCACCTAGTGCAGCGGCCCCGTGCTACGGCGCGGGGCCGTTGTCGTGTGCGGCCCCATATCTGGCCCGGTGTGGCCCGGTGTGGGGCCGTTGCCATGTCTGCGGGGCCGTGTGGCCCCGTGTGGGCTGCGCCCGTGTGCCCGCATTGGGCCCTAGGTGGCCCCGTGTGGCCCGCTGTGGGCGGGCCCGGTGTCTAGGTGCGGGCGATTATCTGCGGCCCGTGTGGGGCCGTGTGGGCTGCGGGCCGTGTGCGGCCCGGTGTGGTGGCGTGTGTGGGCCTCGGCCCCGTGGCCGTTGGCCCCGTTGCCGTGTCCCTGCAGGGACGGCCCGACGTGGTGTCGTTGTGTCGGTCATGGCGTATCTATTGGGGCAGCCCGTAGTGTTGGTGGCATGTTGGAACATGTAGCAATGCGAGCGGGTGCCGGTTATGTCGATGTTGGGGTGGCGTGGTGTCGCCCGTTGGGTGTTGACGATGACGGGGCCGACCGGTATGTGGTCTGTCTGGTTGATGGTCGCCGGTCGTTGGTGTCGTTATTGGGGTGGGCTCCGGGTGTGGTGGTGTCGATGACCCCACCGGTGCCCGTGTCTAGTAGGACTTGACAAACTCTGGTTGGTGTGGTAATCTGTAGTTAGTGGTTGGGGGACCAGCCACACCGAACCGGGTGTCCCTGCAGGGACAGCAAGTCCCGCAGCGACACCCACAAGCAACGGAGGGACACCGTGAAGAACAAACAAACGAAACAAAACAACAAGCGGTGCGACCATCTGGTCGCACGACGCAAGACAGGTCACAACATGTGGGAGTGCCGTTGCGGTGCGACCATCGTTCACTTGGAGGAACTGTGATGAGTGCGCCGACGATGCGTATCGACAACATCACGGTCGAAGATCGTGGTGGTTCCTACGTCGGGGTGGGGTACATCGCCGGGCTGCGTGTCCCGGTGTACCTAGGCGGTGCCGGGTGCGACACGTCGCACCGTGCGGTAGCCGACAAAATCCTTGACCACTGGAACGCCACCCTGTACGAACTGTATGGCATCTGCGACCATTGTGATCGGGTCACCATATTGGGGTGCAGGGACGACCACGACCCGGAGACGGGCAACCATTACGAGTGTGTCCCTGCAGGGACAGGGAGTCCCGCAGGGACGGAGGCCGTCTGACATGAGCAACAAATCCGAACAAGCACTGAACGTCATGGAGAACTACATCCACGACCTAGACAGGGACGACGCTAAATACGTCCTAGGTCTGCTGGTCGACATGATCATGACGAACGGAGAACGCGACGAGTTGGAGGACAAATGACGTACAAAACACACCTAGCCTCAGCGAAGGCAAAGTTCTGGGTGATCTCCCGCCTAGTTGGAGGTGGGGAAAACCCGAAGATGTTCACCAAGCAGTCGCGGTCCGCGAAGACGGCGCACAACGCACAGTGGACAGATAAGTTGGAGCAGATCGTGATGTATCTGCCGCAGGCGAACCGTGGTCGCCAACTCTTTGACGAGTTGGCATCGCCCCGTCTGATCAAACTTTGGACGACGATGCAGGGCAAACATCGCAACGTGTGCAGCCATGCGACACCGGGATGTCGGGCCGCGTGCCTTGGCAACTCGGGCCACCTAGGAATATCTGGCGGGGCTGCGTCCCGTGCCATGCTGGCCCGGTACGTCATGCTCTGTCTGTTCCCCTATGACTTCTGGCTGTTGGTCGACTACGAGATCGGTCTAGCGAAGAAACGTGTGGGCCGGTGCGGTAAGACGTTGGTGTGCCGTATCAATGGCACGTCCGATCTGGATGTGGTGACCGAGGCGTACGTGGGTGACGAGTCGATTCTGTCTCGTCATCCGGACGTGGATTTTCAGGACTACACGAAACGCCCGTTGGTCAGGTCGGGCTGGCGCACGACCGTGCCGAACTATTATCTGGTGCGGTCTGCGACCGAACGTGACGACCGCGCCATGTTCGATGAACATCAGGGCAACATCGTGGTGCCAGTCAACTTACCCAAGGGTGCGGCGTTGCCTGACACGTTCATGGGCAGACCCGTCATCGATGGCGACGTGCATGACTTGCGGTGTGCTGATACGCCACGTGACGAGCGTGGCAACTATGCGGTGCTGGTCCGTGTCAAGAAGCGCACGGACGGCAAGCGTCCGGATACGCACGGGTTCATTCGGGAGGTGGTGTGATGGGCAGGCGTTGCGAAAGGCAAACCGGCTTCACTCTGAGGAGTTACGGTGGCGAGAAGATTCCATACCCAATCATCTGTTCTCGTAATGCGACTGATGGTTCGCCGTTCTGTGACAAATGTCAGGAACCACAGAAATTGCGGCTGGCATCGTTGAGTTACGAAAGGTGGATCAAGGACGTGCTGTCCGGTCTGCCGACTTGACGAACCCATTTAGTTTCGTCTAGTATTTAGTTCGTGGCCGGGGGTCTATGTCCCCTTGGGCTCCCGGCCACATCAACACCTAGGGGACAACAAGTTTTACCAACCGGTAAAAAAATAAACAACGACCTACGGGTCAGAAAGGGGAGCCCAATGGCTTTCTTCCGTACAAACCAAACCGGCCGGGTAACTGGCAACGTCATGCTTAGTCGTGATGACATGCTTCCGGTCGGAGACAAGGCCAGCGCAATCGATCTTGCGTTGGATGCCGGAGCGAACTTCGTTCCGGTCAAGCATCCGCTGGTCCATCCGTCGGGCCATACACCGGAGAACCGTGGTACACCTACGGCGTACAGTGTGTGGAACGAATCGGTTGACCCGCCTGCGTTGCTGAACCCGGCGGTGTCGCACGGTTACCCGGCGACCCCGTACATGCAGACCATCGACATGGTGGAGGCTGCGTTCCCGAACAGTTGCACCGGTCTAGCGATGATCGAACACGGCAAGGTGCTGGTGGTCACGTTGGAGTTGACCGGCGCGGTTGACCTTGGTGGCGGCGACATCGTCAAGCCATGCCTGATGGTGACTGACTCCCAAGATGGCAGCAGGTCGACCCAGATTCACTCGTTCATGTACCGTGCAGCGTGCGAGAACGCCCAGTCGTACGACTCCAAACTGTTCTCGGCGCGTCACACCAAGAACCACAGCGTGATCATCGCATCGTGGGCGACGTACATTTCACGGGCTCAGGATTCTTGGGACACGTTCCTTGGTCGTGCCAAGCAGATGCGTGCGATCACGTTCGAAAGCCGTTCGCAGGCGAAGGACTTTCTGTTCAGGGTTATCCCGATGCCGGTGCGTGACCCGAAGGAAACGTGGCGTGGCTATGCGTCCAAGTTCACCCGTTGGGAGAACAAGGTCGATGCGATCATGAAGCGGTACGACTACGAGTCGGACGAGTTCGGTCACAATGCGTGGTGCATGGTGCAGTCGATTCAGGGCTGGGAGTATCACGACAAGACCAAGGGCAACTTCGCCAAGCAGGTCGATGTGGTCACTGACCCCGGCACCAAGCAGGCCATGACTATCCGTGCTGAGCGTCTCGCTCTCGCCTGACAAGATGTCCCGGTCACCCCGCCTTGGGGTGGCCGGGCAGCAATACCAAACCAAACAAACCCACGCCTCCAAGGAGGGGGCTCATCATGGATGAAATCCAAATCACAGTAAACAAGTTCCGCACCGCCGAAGTTGGTGTTGAACCAAGACGACGTACCCGCACCTCCAAGGTTGCACGTCTCATCGAAGAGGCGCGTGACACTCTGAAGATGTTCCCTGATGGGGAAGCAATCTTCCGCAACCAGTGCCGTGGCTCTTGGTTGAACCATGAGTGCCGCAACTCTGACCTTGAGTTCCGTTACCGCCATGTTCCGGGCACCGGTGTCAACCGGTGGTCGTTCGACCCGGCGACACAGGAGTACAAGACGGATCGTGTTGCGTTGCGTCATGACGTGTACGTTTCACGCAAAGCAGTGACGGTCGAAGAGGATCGTCCCGCTGTGGTCGAAGCGTGCCGCAACATGACCGGGTTCTTGGGAGGTGTGCGATGAGCGGGCATCCTGCGTTCATCTATCACCGTCCGTCCGGTGTGGCCCGCCCGTTGGAGGGCTGCGAGTTGATCCACCCGAAGATCAAACCTGAGATCATCGAAGGGTTCCCTGCCTTGCATGTGGACGACACGTTGATCCCCGGCGAATCACTTGATTCGCTACTGATGGACAAGGTGCTGATGGAGAACTACATCCAGCAGATCGACCAGCCCGCAGCAGGCAGCCCATCGAAGTTCAGGTTCACCGTTGAGGTCGACCTGTCGTACAACGTGCGTGTCGTTGACAGCGAGACGTTCGATGGTTGAGTCGTGCGGCTGCAAGTGGGCCGACGACGGCGCACCCGTCGACATGTGCGAGCAGCATTGCCCACCACATGACGACGGTATCCCCACGTTTGAATATCTATCGGCAGTTATTGCCGGGAAAGGACCATTGTCCGATGACTACTACGAGTGATGTACCAGAGTGGGAATTCTTTCTCACTATCGCTGATGCGAAGGCACTGTCTCAGGCGGGGCAGACGTTGCTGACCAGTTGGCAGCGTCTTGACGAACCGTCGAAGTCCCAACTGAAACAGCAGCGACGGCTGGCCGAAGCGTTGGAACGGTTCGTTCCGCAGGTCACCGACGTTCTGTATTCGGAGCCGTCATGAGTGGCTACTACTGGGGGACGGCTGGGTGGCAGGATGCTGCTGCCCAGTCGGCATCCCGTGAACGAGCCATCGATGAGGCATCCGACGGCACGCTGTCGAAACGCCTATCGAAAGTGTTGGACTTCGTGTACCGGCAAGGAACCATCGGTGCCACGTTCCGTGACATCGATGAAGCCCTAGGCACTCATCACGGCCAGTCTTCTGGTGCGTTGACGAACCTGCACAAGCAGGGGAAGATCGCACGGTTGGCTGTGTACCGTAAGCCGGGGCAGCCTCGTTGCTCCGTGTACGTTCACGCCGATTACGCCGACATGTTTGATGCTGACGAGTTGTACCGGACACCTGCCGAGACAAAGTCTCAGCGGCTGGTCCGTGAGGCCCGTGAGTTGGAACGTGTTATCGTTGATTTGCGTGACGAGATCGCTCACCTAAAGCGTCGGCTGGGTGAGTCATGAGGTGGGCGGTAGTGGCCGTCGCCGTACTAATGACGGGATGTGCATCACAGGACACAACAACCCCTCCTGTGGAATCCACTTACCCGTTGGAGTTGGTGACGACCACGTCGGTGCAGGCTCAGGCTCGGGAGGCCCGGCCTGCACCGGCCGCCCCCACCACTACAAGTGTCCCTGCAGGGACACCCAGCACGGTTCCTCCGGTGACAACGACGTTGCCGGAGGGGCTGTGTGCCCAGTGGTTGGATGATGCTGTCGCTATCGGTTGGCCGATCAGCGAGATTGAAACTGTTGACTATCTGATTCATCGTGAGTCACGATGTGACCCTACGGTTATCAACACCAGCGATCCGCGTGGTGGTAGCCGTGGGTTGATGCAGATCAATGGGCATTGGTGCCGTCCGAATCCTTCGTACGGTGTTGAGGTTGGTTGGTTGCAGGAGTTCGGAATCTTGAACGAATGTGACGACTTGTATGATCCGCATGTCAACTTGCAAGCAGCCTTAGTTATTTGGCTTGAATACGGCTATGAGCCGTGGGGAATGTCATGACAACAAAACAAACGTGGGTGTGTCCCGCATGCGGGGTCACAGTCACAACACAAGTAAAACTTTCCCATCCTCCGACGTGCAGTAAGCACACGGGCGGTGGCCGATTGATGAAGGAGAAGACCGATGGCTGAGACAACGATCCACGATTTCGTTGATTACGAACAGGTCGGTGATTACGTGATCAGGGAACACAAGACTGATCCGTGTATCGCTATGGCGATGTCTATGCGGACTGGTGCCCGCCGCAAGTTTTACGGTGAGTCATGTCTGCATGATGCTCGCCGTTGGGCGAACGACCGCTGGTGGAAGGAAGGTGTGCTGTGAGACGTGCAACACGTTTGCTGATCGCCGCAGGTGCGGCAACGGTGACAGTGGTGTGGGCCTTGTGGTCACCGTGGTCACCGGACGGTGTGGATGAGGTCATTCGTTCTCAGCCGGAGATCGTCCCGGTCACTATCGGATGCTGGTTGTTTCAGTTTCTTTTGGTGTTGGTGTTGATCAACTGGATTGAGGAATCATCATGAGTTTTGATTTCATTTTCTCTAGGCCGGAGTGGCAGCAGGATGCAGCATGCCGGGGCATGATGCTTGTCGATGACACACCGGAGTTCTTCATCCCGCGTGGTGACCAGAAGCAAATGTTGAAACGTGCCCGTGCTGTGTGTGCCGAGTGCACTGTGGCTGAGGAGTGTTTGGATTTTGCTTTGAGGTTCAACATCGAAGAAGGTATCTGGGGTGGCAAGTCTGCTCGGCAGCGACGTGTGATGCGTGGCGAACTTGGGTTGACTGGTTCTTTGGATACGTACGGTCCGGACTTGTCCGCTGCTGCGTTGCAGGCGCAACGCGACCGCGAACGTCTAGGGGGTACTTGACGAACTAGCCGGGGGTGGACTAAACTGTTGTCATGATCAACAGCACAGAAAACCCCCGGCACGTCAAACCTCGCACAGAAGTCAGCGACCAACTTGCCTTAGCAGCAGGACATATTTACGAAGCGTTACGCCTAGCGGAACACGGCGACATCCGCACCATGATGGGTGAGACAGCGCACATCATCGACACATTGACAACTCTTGTGTCGGACACACACAAAGCCCGTCGTTTCCGAATCGTGAAACGACATGAAGAAGGCAACACGTACCGGAAGATGGCCGACGAGATCGGCATCTCCTATCAGCGTGTCGCCCAGATCGCAAAGGGAAACAAATGAAAATGAGAGTGTTCATGTTGGAGCCGTACATGCGGCAGACCAAACCGATGGCCGGATCGTTGGAGTTCCATTACCGGTTCGTCGGACATTCCTACAGGCCGTACGTGGTCAGGGTGTACAGGATGCTTCGCCAAACAGGGTGCGCCTCATGGGTTGCCCGTCATCTGGTGTGGCAGATGTTGAAAGCAGGAGAACTAGGGGAGGTGGCGACACGTGACGAACGCACGGAAGCCCGGCAGGCCACGGGTTCATAGCAACGGTCTGTCCGCCGCAGTCGCTGATGAGTACATGGCAGGTGAAACCATCAGCCGCATCTGCGAGAAGCACAACATCTCACGGTCGACGGTGTACACGTTGTTGCGTCGGCACGGGATCACACCCGAGCGACGCGCCGTCGTTGAACGGGACGAAGTGTCCGACGTGCTGTACGACATCACGGTCGAACAGGAACTGATCGCTGATCACATGACAGCCGAGGCCGACCGTTTACGGTCGGTGCTTGACAGGGGTGATTAGAATGGGGATGCCATCAAGGGCAGCCCCCACCGGACACACAGGTGTCCGATGTTCAGTGGGCACGAAGTGCCCGAAAGGGGTAAAGGCATGAAGATCAGAGAAGACGGTGGGGTAGCAATCAGGCAGTCATGGTTGAATGACTTCCTGCTGTGCCCAGAACGGGCACGTCGTAACGTGGTCGAACCCGATGCGAACATCGGTTCCGACCTGACCGTGATCGGCACAGCGATGCACGCTGTGATCGAACAGGTGTTGTCCGGTGAGATCGATCCCGGTGCGGCCGCTGAGGCTGCGCCGGAAGCGTTGCAGATGGCGGCAGAGGCCGAGTCGTGGAAGTCGACAGGGCTGACCGCCGATGAGATGGTCGGTCAAACCCAGTTGATGTCAGCGGCGTGGGCTGCGAACGTGTACCCGATCATGCCGCCCGGCGGTCAGGTGGAGTACAGGTTTGAGTTCCAGATCGGTGAAGCCGACGGCACCCCTGTATGGTTTGAAGGAACCATCGACTATGTGGCCCCGAACAACACGGTGTGGGATCACAAGTCTGCGAGCCGCAAGTACCAGCAGTGGGAGAAGCAACGCTGGGCTGTTCAACCATCGGTGTACTGTGCCGCCGCTGTTCATGACGGTCTGGTCACTCAGGTGCCAGTCAAGTTTTTCTATGACGTGATGTTGCGTAACGGTGACACCCAGATCGTGGAACTACAACGGGACATCGGGCACATCTCGTTCGTTCGTAAGCAAGCGTTGAGTGCCGCACAGTTTGCGTTGCGGTACGGGATGGATAATCCGTGGCCGTTGAACGACCAGTCGGCGTTGTGTTCTCACATCTGGTGTCCGTTCTGGGACACCTGCAAGGGGGCAGACATGTCAGGGGATGAACTAACATGGAAACCCTGATCGGATACATCTTCGTTGTTGGTGGCGTGTTGGCATTCGCCACCTTCTATAAGCCTCACATGAGGGAACCCGGCACCCCAAGCCAAAGGTGTCGGGCCAACAGGTGTCCCTGCAGGGACACCAACAACCGAACCAGAGGAGGTTCATCACATGGCTGATCAACAGCAAATCGGTTTGCGTGTAGGTAACACGTTGACCAACTCACTGAACTACGCAGCGCAGCGTGGTATCGACATCACCACCGACGAGGGTTACGCAGAACTGCAAACCGTCGCCATGGTCATTGTCGAACTCGGCAACTACCTGACCGCAGAGATCGGCGGGCAGGCATCCACCAGCGGTGTTGCCGCTGTCAAGGACATGTTCCCCGGAACCACTGAGGTGCAGCAGTCCGCTGCAACCATCGAAGTTGCCGGTGCCCAGCATGGCCCGCTTCCCGAGTGGCTGATCGCTGCTTGCGCGAAGAACAGCGTCACCAAGGTGTACGACAACCGTGACACCGCCAACGCCACGAACAACCGTCCGTGGTTCAAGGCAGCCGACGGGAGCATGAACGCCAAGGGTCAGCCCTTCGCGTTCTGGCCGCCGAAGTGAGCGACACCACCAGCCCCGATCTGGCGGCTCGGTGGGAAGAAATGGAGCGGGGCGATCTCACCGAGGTCGCCCCGTCTCCGTCTCTGCTGCCAGCCCCAGCCCCACTGTTCTACCGTCCACTCAGCGATTCGGTAGGGGACTTTGTCCGTTGGGTGCAAACACCCGCTGATCGCATCTACCTAGGGTTCAACGACATCGACACGCAGATGCGTGGCGTGGCACCCGGCGAGATGCTGCTGATCAACGGCTACTCGCACTCCGGCAAAACATTGTTCCTGATGGAAATCTTGCGGGCGAACCGTGACAAACCAATCATGTACTTCTGCCCCGATGAGCCACGCACATTGACACTGATCAAACTGGTGTCACTGATCACGGGCACACCGGGCCGGATGTTGGAACAGTTGATCGAACAAGACGACCGGGAAACCATCGACATGATCGAACAGACAGCGTCCGAAGAGTTCGGCAAACTCGCAGTGTTCGACCAGTTCCTCAGCATGGGAGACATGGATCGTGCAGTTCATGAAACCGCAGACAACATTGGTGAGCCAGCATGCATCGTGTACGACTACCTAGAGTTGCTGCCAACCGAAGACAACGTCGCGTCGAAAGCGAACACGATCAAAGCGTTCGCCCGACGGCACGACGTGCCGTTGGTTGTGCTGCACCAGTCGTCACGCACATCAGGTAAAGACGGTGCGAAACAAACCATCTCATCCGGTGCGTTCGGTGGCGAACAACAGGCATCACACATCATTGGTGTGCGACGCAAGAAGTTCGGGATCGAAGCAGAGATCAGAGAGATCGAAGAACGAGCCGCACACGGCTCCGTCTCCGAGATCGCATTGGAGAAGTTGGACATGCTCAGGGCAGAACTGGAACGCCACTCCAACACCGTCACGTTGAACCTTGTGAAATGCAAACGGCATGATGCCGAACTGGTCGATGACATCGACTACTACATTGAACAAGGGACCGGCAGGCTCAAAGGGTTCAAACCTTTAGTGGCCCGCCCCACAACACCTGAGGTGGTGTGGGAGGAACCACAACTGGATGGTCAATGGTGAACGGCATCACAGGTGAAACACTCAGGAAGTACATCGACTTGTTCGCTGGCCGCTCCGACTGTTACGGATCATGGACCGGTGGATGCATCCGCCGTCCTGTCAGCCCCGACCTGTTCCGTGAACACCTGAACGGTGGCACACAGGTTGGGATCTACCCGGCAATGAACAGGTCAACTGGCACCATCGTCACATGGGGATGCACCGACATCGATGTGGACGACTACGACGCGGCGCATCGCATACAAGAAGCGTTCGCCATGAAGGACATAGTCACATGGATAGAGAAAACCCGTAAGGGCTATCACGTGTGGCTGTTCCCGACACGTAGCATCCCGGCAGAATCGATGCGTAACGCTTTCCTTGTGGTTCACAAAGTTGCTGACGTGCCACCGACCGAGGTCAACCCGAAGCAGGTGACGTTGGGAGATGGGCAGGTTGGTAACTATGTGAGGTTGCCATACCCGAACGACGGTTCAGGTTTGCGGTACATCATGAACGACGACCTGACACCTATGGGCAGGGAGTTCTTCATTGAAGAAGCACACGCCAACCGTGTTCCACCACACAAGATTCTGCGGCTTGCCGACATGTGGAAAGAACCACCGAAGCAACATGTTGTGATCGACGGTGAAATACCGTCGACACTTCCCGTGTACAAGATGGGGAAACTCACCAGATACGTGTTACGGAACGGACCGAAACCGGGCAAAGACAGGTCAACCACAATGTTTTATCTGGCTTGCTGTGCGGCACGTGACGGGCTATCCCCCGAGGAGATAACTGCGGTGCTATACGATGCCGATCGTCGATGGGGAAAATTCTCAAATCGTAATGATCGTGAGAAACGGATAGCGCGGACAGTTATGGAAGCCGTGCAGAAAGTAGCGGGCGAAACATGGGAAGACGCAGGTCGAATAAACGGCCGTTCACAATAACGATCCCCGGCCGACCCCGACCCAAAGGCAGACCACGCCTTGGGCGGGGCGGTCGTGTGTTCACCCCGAAAACAACTCTGGAAGCAGAAGCAAACATTCGGGACGAATACCTGAAACAGAACGGACCGTTCTACGACCAGCCGCTACAAATAGACATCGTCTACACCACACAACAAACAGAAATAACTTTCACCCCGCTCGGGGATCACACCACCAAACTCACAGCCGACGTAGACAACCTTGTGAAGACCACACTGGATGGACTCCAAGGCGCAGCGTTTGAGAACGACAAGATCGTCATGATTGTCACGGCGGAAAAACGATGAAGCGGGCAAGCGACGAAATCTTCCGACGCGAAGCCACCATCGGCCAACAGTACGCCGAACTGGTAGCCGCCCGACTCACCGAGTGCGGCATCAACGCTGAAGCAACCGAACTAACATTCGCTGAAACCGAAGAACAAATCAAAGACTACGAAGATGAACAAGACGTAGTCCTAGACAGCGGACACTGTGTCGAAGTGAAGTCACGCAACCTAGAGTTCGACGCAGACCCCAAGTCATTCCCGTACACCACAGCGTTCGTTGACACCGTTGCTGGATGGCGGAAGAAAAGAAACAAACCGGTTGCTGTTGTGTTCGTGTCACGCGCAACCGACCAGATGCTGGTCGTCATGGGAGACACAGATGACCAGTGGGGTGCGATAAAAAAGTTTGATCGAATCCGCAAACATTACGACACCTTCCACACGGTTCCACGTAGAATGCTGATTAGTTTCGATACAGCAGTCGAACTGATCAAAGAGATCACAAATGGCTAACCGTCAAATACCAACAGAGTTCTATGGTGACGAAACACCAATGTTTCGTCGCATACCAGAGAACCCGATACAGGCATTGATGGAAGCAGACTTCGGACATGAACCAGAAGAATCATCCGAAGAACTAGAACCGCTCAGAGAAATTGTTGCCGACGCAGTCGACCTGCTACCAGAAGAAGACCGCTGGGTAATCGACGCTGTTTACAGTGAACAACTGTCGTTGCAACAAATCGCTGACCAACTTGGTGTATCCAAAACACACGTGTTCCGGATACGGAACCGTGCCCTCAAAGCATTGAAAGCAATGCTAAGTTTCGACATGACCATCAGAGAAAGAGTGAACATGCCAACCACATGGGAAGAATCAGCAGAAGACCTAGTGAAAGCACTTGCTTCCTACTTCGCTGACCCGACACCAATCGACATTGCCAAAGTGCGAGAAGAACGAGACGTACTGTTCAGGACAGAAGGCACCGACATCAGGGTGTGGCCCGCCATCGCCTACTCCGCTATCGCTGAACTACGAGACAGAGGCGAGTGGGACAGCGAACGAATGACCGACCTGCTGGTTTCCAAGCAACGTGACTACGGCCACCAAAACATTCTGCAAGGCGGACTGTTTGGGGTGGCGATCCGCCTGTCTGACAAGATCGAACGGTACGCCAACCTGATGAAGAAATCCGATGGCAGCCCGGCGAACGAATCAATCATCGACACACTGCTAGACATGGTCGGCTACTGTGTTATCGCACAGATGCTCATCGACGGATCATTCATCCTTGACCTGAGCGATGAGGGTAACGAAAGGGCTAGTTAGTATGGGTCGCAAGTACACAGGGTTTGACGGATACGCATCCGGCAAACGCAAAGGCACAGAACAGTTCGTCCGAGAGTTCGTCAAGTTCACAGGCGGAGCATTCTTCAACAACGGAACCTATTTACGTAGGCCGGTCAGAGGTGGCAGCAAACCATCGAACCACGGCACCGGCCGTGCCATTGATCTCAGTTACCGTGGCGGCACATACCCCGGTTGCGGCGACCGCAAGACAGCACTGAAGTGGATCGACTGGCTCGTTGAACACGCCGAAGACCTCCAGATCGAAATCATTGTCGACTACGCCTACAAGCCGTTAGGGCGCGGATGGAAATGTGACCGCAACAAGTGGCGCAGATACGCACGCAAAACGATCACAGGTGGCGGCAAATCTTGGGCCGATTGGATTCATGTGGAGATCAGCCCCGACGTGGCTGATGACGCAGACTACTACCGTATCGTGTTCGCAGAACTCAAAGGCAAACCAGCCGAACAAGCACCACCGAAAATGACGTTCGTGCCGTATCGGGGCAAGCCGATCCGGCGCGGAGAAAAAGACCGTGACCTAGTGCGCTCCATCCAAAAAATTGTCGGAGCGAAACAAGACGGATACTTCGGTCCGAAGACCGAGAAGGCAGTGATGGCATTCCAAGCCAAACACGGGTTGACAGTGGACGGATGGATCGGGGCTCAAACATGGGCAGTGATGGGTCAGATGATTGGGTGAGTGCTTGGGCTGAAGAACTGTTCGGTGATGACGCTGAGGACATCCAAGCCAAAGCAGAACAAATCATCGAAGAAGACGGCATGTCTTTGCATGTCGCCATGGTCATTCCCGTCGCTGCCGCACGGGAATGGATGGAACACTACGAAGAATCATTGAACGGCGTGCCCGAATCAATGGCGAAAATGTTGATGTTCCTAGAGCAGTTCGCAAACCAGATCGAACAAGGGTTAGAACTAGATGTCAATGAAACCGACATCAGCGGTGAATACCCAGAAGACTGGGGTTTCGGCTAACTCGCCATTGCGATCTCACGCAACTTACGTAGCGCGTCACGCTGCTCAAACTGTTCACGTCGCCGCTGCGACTCCTGCACCTCAGGTGTCAGATCACGCACATAGCCACCACCGGACAGCAACGCTGGGATGCCAGTAGCACCCAACAAGTTCTTGATTGCCTTGTCCTCGTTGCGAGAACCCTCACCGGAGTACCGGTTGAACAAACCGCCGAACGGGTTGACCTGATCCAAGATGTACTCCGTCTTCGGAGTGATCACATAACCATTCGGCCCCTGCTCCGCCTGACCAGTAGCCAGCAGCAACGGCAAGATTGCTTGCTGCCATCCCTGTAGCGGCACATACGATTCGTCATCCAACGGGATATCTTTGTACAACTGTTTCCCAGCGAAGTTCTCCACCGCTGCTTTGATCAACGGGTTGGAGTCAGCCAAGAACCGGATCGGATCACCCAAACGCTCCACGTCTTCTTCGACACGTGAGAACCCAAGATCAGGACGAGCCCACTGGCCGACACCGGGGATGTTGAACGGCAACCGGAACCCGCCACCCTCAGTGAAATAGTCCGGCACCAAACCTGTCTCTTCGTCGTCGGTGCGGATGTTTCGGATCACACTGTTGAAACGTGCGTAAGCACGTGGCTTGGTCCACATTTGGGTGACCTGCAACGGCAAGTTGCGAGACATGAACGTCCAGAACGGGAACACCTGACGTGCGACCCTGTCCACGTTGGAATACTGGCTGTAGTTGAAATGGACACGGGTGATTGTCGACAACGCCTCATCAAACGAACCGCCCTGATCAATCACCTTGACTGCCAGACCGGCACGCACCCCACTTTCGACGTTCGTACCAACCTTGCGGGAAGTGCGAGTCCCCAACGGGCCTCGCAACCCGACCTCAATCATGTCGTACTGGCCTGCACCTGAAGCCAACACCGACTCAATAATCGTCTTCTCGCGGGCATCCAACCCCGGCATCCCGACACTCTTGTACTTCTTCCAGATGCGGACACCTTCGATCATCTGCATCGAAGACACACCCTCAGACCAGTTCATAAACGAAGCCGACATACCGTTACGAATATGGAACCGTGGAGTCGCAGTCACATACGCCTTGAACAACCTTGTGTACGTCTCCCACGCCTTCAAGAAACCAGTGAACGCTTCAGGCTGATTCAACTCCACAATGCGTTGACGCATCCGATACAACTCGTCAGGCACCGCAACACCCGTGCCTTCAATCATGCGCCAGCCTTCTTCCAACTGGTTCAACATGTCCTCACGGAACTGGGCAGAGTTCTTACTGTTGCCGGACAGCGACTCAAAGAACTTGCCGAAGTTACGGCCCTTGCCGCCCTCGGCAGCGATCTTTGTTTCAATCGAATACGCCTGCAACATGTTCGCGTACGCGACCTGAGCGGACAGATCAGACGGGTCTTTAGCGGCCTGACGCAACCCGGCCAGATACCGTTCGTCACGGGTCAACAACTCGCCCTCAGGAACATCTTCCACCAAGGCGCGTGCTTCACGACGCAGCCGCTTGTTGCCCTGCTCAGGCACCCGCTTCAAGTTCGCTGTGATGTTCGCCGCCGCATCCTCACCGTCCAATGACGGGGCAAACCCGTCCTTGGCGGCAGCGTTTACCTGACGGCGGGCACGTGACTCCGCTGCTTGCGCTTTCTTCCTACGACGCACAGCGGCTGCTGTGCGGGGGTTCGCTTCCAACGCCTGAGGATCACGGGCACGCAAAGCCTCGGCCTCATCAAGTTTCTGCCCGGCACGTTGCTCCATCTGTACGCCACGCGCCTGCATAGCAGCGACATCATCAGGCATCGTCGGACGCGCAGTAACCATCCCGATCTCGGAAGGCAACAAATCTTCCGGCGGCCGTCCCCCCTTATAGCCCGGAACACGCCGGGCATAAGGTTCAAGTTCGTTCAAATCCTTCCGCCGTAAAACCCTCACAGGAACACTGTCGAACCCAAGCCGCTCCAAAGCGGCAAGCCTATGATGACCCTCCGCCAGAACAACCTTGTTTGAGTCCGTGCCATAAATGACAACCAGAGGCTCCATTTGCCCGCGCTGCGCTATATCTTGCGCCAAGGCATCAATGTCAACATTCGGGTCCAGAGTGTTAGACCTGATCTTTTCAAGCCTGTCGATAGGCACCAACTCTGTCCTGTAACTACTGTAAGCAATTCTTTCCGTCGCCCCCTTGTTCATTTCGGAAGCAACACGCGCCTCACCACGCTTCGCTGTCAAGTAGCCAATCTCATCATCGATCTGCTGGCTGGGGACAACCCCCTCACCGCCACGCCCCAACGCAGACAACTCTTCACCAACCTCAGCAAGCCGCCCCTCAGCCCGCTCAGTCGCCCTGATAGCGGCCCCCGTCGGGCGAGACACGCCCGGAGGCCGCACACCAGCAGCAGTGGCTTCATCGCTTTGACGCAACAACGCCTGAGCAGCCCCACTACGGGCCTGCAATCCGGGCAACTGGGCCTCAATGCGTCGTTGCTCCGCCAACAAGCGGGCACGACGGTTGGAACGATCACGCAACTGACGACGAGCCACATTGGCCTGCTTGCCGCGAAGACGTTCTATCTGACTGTCGATCTTCACTACCTCGTCATCGATCTGTTGCAATCGTTTCTGGGCACTGCGCCAAGCAGCATCCGCCCTCTGCTGCGCTTGGGTGGCGGCCCCCTCGGCCCTAGTGGCCTCAGCACCAATACGTGCCGTTTCGGCACGACGCGCCTCACTCGTACGTCCACGTGCAACATCTAAAGCCTCAGCCCTAGCGGCACGGATGTCATCGATCCTGTCCGGCACCGTGCCCGCAGTTTCCTCAGCGATCTGACCAGTCACCCGTGGAGCCTGAGTGGCCTGACTTGCAGCCTGACCCGGACCGAACAACTGAATCTCGTCCGCATACCGCAAACGACCCAACTCTGCGCTGGCGGAACGGGCCCAACGCTCCAACAGTTTGTAGCCGTCCTCTTCAACAAACTTGACGGAGCCACCCAACTCTGGGTACAACTCGTTCATCGCTTTGTTGAACGAGAACGGATCATCGCCCTGCAACACGACCGACTGGTCGCCACGTGACAACGTGTCGCCCGCATTGATCTGACGTGTCTGCGTGATTCCCTCTTGGCTCAGATCATCAACAACACCAACAGTCTGCCTGATCTCGTCGCCAAGTTCGCCACGTACGACCGTGTCGTACTCGTCGGTGTACACACGCGGCGCATAATTTGTCCTGTACCCCTCGTACGTCCCGTCAGGCAATCTGCGGAACTTCTCAGAACCAGCATCCGACAACTCCGCCACACCTTTGTCCAAGAAACCACGTGCCTCCGCAGCGGTCCCAGTCTCAACGGACTCCGATGTCAACTGGCGAGTCAACTCCTCACCAGACAAACCTTCCTTACGGCCCGCCTTAGCGATGTCATCAACCTGCTCCCCAAAACGGTTCAACGCAATATTGCGAGTCGCCGTTCCACGATCACCAGCCGCAATATCTTGCAGTCGCGTCAACAACGTGTCCGGATCGCCACCCATCACCATCTGGTCATACAAGTCAACCCGTTCACGTGGGGTCACAGCACGACGCACACGCTGTCCCGTGGCCGACTGTCCGGCACGCAACCGTGCCGACGACAACGCACCACCAATCCCCTCGGCAACACGCTGAGTCCCCGGAATCGCCGCCGTCTCACGACCAGTGAACGGCACACGGAACCTAAGCCCAGCCTGACCAATCTCCGAACCAGTCCCGCCAGCCCGAACAATGTCATCGAACAACTGGCGTTCACTACGACTCAAAGCATTCACGCCCCGCTGAGTTACCTTCTGAATCAACGGGCGAGCCTCATCAACACGACCCACAGCCTGAGCCCCACGCAACAAATCAGTCGACAACGCTGCACGACCACCCAACGTCGCGGCCTTACCGGCACCCAACGTCAAGTATGTGATCGGGTCCAACGCCACATCACCAGCAAACCCAATCAGGCGATCAACCCACTTGTTGCCAGTCGGGTCAGGGAAAGCAGAGCCAACACCGTACGTCGGGTCTTTCGTCTGCTCCAAAAAATCACCGAACGATGCTTTGGTTTCCGGATCGGAATCCAACAAATCAACCGTCTCACGGATACCAGAAATGATCGCACGCCTCGGCGTATCGATTGCGGTCAACGGGGCAACAATTCCCCTAGCCAACGTCCCAAGAAAACCCGGCCCACCAGACTGCTGCTGCGACTGCTGTGTCCGCACCACGTCAGGCAGCCTTGACAGGCCACGCCCAGAACCCTGCTTCTCGTCGTCGTAAGGAAGGATCGGCATTTACTGTGCCCCTCGGCGCAGCGGCCCCGCCGCAGCGCGAGCCACACTACGAATCTGATCCTGCGACAACCGGTACCTCTGCCTACCACCGCCGCCACCGGAAGTGACAGTCGGGAAAGAACTAGTCAGGAAATCACGGTAGATATCCAACTGTGCGGCACCCGGAATAGTTCCTTTAGCCCCGGCCTCCTCGGCTTGCTGCCTAGCCAAATCAGACAACTCTCTTTGCCGCACAACCGAATCGTTGATCTCCCTACGTAAGTTTTCCTCGGCCAACGGGACACCCTTATTTGCCTGCTCAACCGCAGCAAAAGTGGCGTACCTGTTAGCAGACTGGATAGCAGCCTCACGTTGACGATCAAGTGCCTCCTGCTGCACCGGAGGCAAAGGAGAAGGACCAGTCTCAGATGGTTGAACACCCGGAGCCAACCGTGCCAAAACATCAAGTTGATCAGGCAAAGTCTTAGGCTGAACGTCAGCCCCACCATAACCAGACGTGACATTTCTGCCGCCGGTCAACCGGTAAAACTGCTCCATAGGGTCAGCCGTGCCGGGAGCGGGAGCCCCCGGAGCAAGCCTTTGCAACATCGCCAAATCATCGGTTTGAGGGGCATTGACAGGAGGTCTGGGTGCACTCACAGTTGCGCCCTCAGGGATACGTGCACCAGCAACACTTGCGCCCTGCTCAACAGTCGGTGGAGTCACCGACCTGTTGAAGAAATCGATTATCCCTCTTTCAATATCTTCCTGCCCCTGAACACCACGGGCAGCCTGCTGCGCAGTCTCTCTGCCTACACGCCCAAGACGATCCCTAAGGGCATCTGTTTCACGACCAACCGTTGCGGCCTCCGCTTCAGTCGCTTGCGACGCGGCGGCCAAAGCCTGATCGGGTTGGAACAGCCAAATGTTCGGATCGTTGAACGGGCCGGTAAGACCAAGTTCCTCCATGTCAGCACGAACAGCAGTCTCATCACGGGCAACATATCGTTGCCCGTCCATCTCAAACGTGTTGCGCTCGGCCTCAACAGCATCCTGATAAGCCTCCAAAATGCCTGACAGATCATTGAACTCATCCCGCTCCGTATCGCTCACATCAGGACGAGGATTACCCTCAGCATCACGGAACACAAGCCCACTAATCGCCGCCAACGCAACATCAGGGGCAATGCCATCAATTACCGACTCGGCAATACTGTTCATCGTTTCCGGCTGGATGCCCAGACGCGACGCAACACGTCGCATCGCCTCATTCACCTGTTCCTGAATAACCAGCGGATCAGGTCCGTCATACGGCGTGTACGCCAACTGTTGAACCGTGTCAGAAATATATTGGGCATCGACACCCGGCATCCCAATAGCAGCCTGAGCCAACAAGTTCTGGGAGAAACCAAACAGGTTCTCCAAATCGTTGATCTGGTTAGAACCACTACCCGTGCCAATGAAGGCACGCAGCATCGCTGCTTGTTCTTCAGGTGTCAACGGAGGCATCAGACAGCCCCCACCGAACCAAGAGCCTCACTCATCGGCATACCAATCTCCTCAGAGAACGCCAACCACAACTCCAACAACGACTCCGGTTCCAAAGTATCCACAATCGGATTCACCATCGAAGTGAACATGTTCACCGCAGAGTTCACCGCATTCTGATCGAACACCTGAGAGGACTGAGCGGCCTGAACAACAGCCTGATCCTGAGCGAAATCAAACTCCCGCTGCGCCCGCTCCGCTGCCGCAGCAGCCTCAGCCTGATCAAACGCAAAACGCTCACCCTGCTGCTGTGCCGCCGTCATAGCGTTGATAGCAGCCAACTCCCGTTCATCAAACCCGAGACTGGCAGCAATCTGATCACGTGAAATCTGGTTGATCGCAGCATCCAAATCAGCCATCTCACGTGACTGGGCAGCACCCATCCCGAACTGCTGCGCCTGAGCCAAAGCAGCCAACTGTGCCAAATCGCTGGTCTGTGCGAGATCAATATCGCTCAGACGGCTAGCCCTGTTAGCAGCCTCGGACTGTCCCAACGTGTTATACACCTGCTGAAGAGCGGCCTGATTAGCCTGACCGAACTGTCCCGCAGCACTCTGCAAGTTCGCTGCGGTAGCAGCGTCCATCCCCACAGACGGGGCCGCAGCAGCCTGCGGGCCCGGACCAACCGGCCCACGGTAAACCTGAGGAGCAGCCTGAACCCGGTTGCGTGCAGCACCATAACCTGAGCGAGCCTGACCAGACGCAGTAGCCGACATGTCGGCCAACTGCTGACCCATCATCGCATAACGATCAGCAACATTCTGACGGGACTGACGGTTACCGGACAGCAACTGACCGAACAACTCGTCTGTTCGCTGACGGGAACCCCCAAGGTTCCCCAAGTAACTTTCGTACGCATCTGTCATAGACATAATCAACTCCCCATGAACGGGTAATAGTTCAACAACTCGGCAGCCAACTGGGCGATACTGTTCGCCTTGGCAATCTCCGCTTCCTGAACAGCGGACTCATACGCAGCCTGAGCCTGAGCATCAGACAAATTCGCCATATCCAACTGCTGTGCAGTTTGATTACGGATGTCCTGCTCAGACCTGAAAGCCTGCGTACCAAACTCATTACGTGCCTGCTGTTGAAGCCCGCTGTTTCGCAGCCCACGCTGCGAATACGCGGCAGACAAAGCACCCAGATCACGGTTCGTTTGCTCACCAAGACTACGTAACTCCCTATCGCCACGCTGCTGAGACAAAAACCGGCTATAGGCGTTCTGAGCCAAGGTCGCGTCACGCTGAGTACGTGCCGACCGTTCACCACGCCCAACGGACAAACCAAGGTTCGCAAAAGAAGCCATCACTAAATAGCCATTTCGTTACAAGCCGCCCGCATCAAGGCGTGCACGGATACGTTCCAACTCTTGAATCAACGCCAAAATCACCTGCCGCAACACAGCAGCATCCTCACCCTGAAGGCGACCCAAACCGGGAGGAGTGAACTTCTGATCAGCCATTACAACCTGCTCCTACGCGGGTTGAACTTGAATGTGATGCCATTCACACCCCACGCCTGACCCCCAACACCAGACACCTTCAACTGGATAGCGTTAGCCAACCCAAGATTCGTTCCCTTCACCAGATCAGACCCCAGATCAGGTTGCACCCACGACTCATAGCCACCAGCAAAAGACGTACCACTGAACGTCAACTGGAAATCACGCTGAGAAGTGGAACGATCCCAGTTATGGAACGTGGACACATCAATCGTTGTGTCCTCACCCAACTGGCGGACCACGAACTCGGGTCGCCGCCAAAACTTTTTGGCGGTCGTCTGACCTGCATCCTGCCACTTCGTCACATAATACGATTCAAAGTTTTGTGTAGTGCCAGCGATCAGATCATCAGCGGTTTCAGGCACATCGATCTGCAACGCAAACGGCTGAGTTGGATGCAACACCATCGGCAACCGGCGACCAGAATCATCAACGAACTCTGTGCCACCAGCAAACCCGTACCCATCAGCCAACGTGTACCGCGACCACGCACCACCCTCGCCAACTGTCTGATCCCACACAAACGTCGACGTAGGTACAGAAGCCTGAATCGAACCGTTGAACTTTGAATCAGGAGAATCAAACGTCACTAGCGGCTCATCAAAATCTTCCCCCGTTGCCGGATCGACACCGACCGGCAACGACAACATCACCTTACGATCAACCCACGAAACATAGATGCCATCCAACGACTCATCATTCATCTCACCGATCTGAATGATCGGACGCATCTTCTGGAACAAGTCAATAAAACGTGAGCCATCAAACGCAAACAAACCATCAGGCCAAGAGAACATGAACACAGCAGACTCGGTCGCAGCCACAGCCTTAGCCGACGGCACACCAATCTGATTCGTCAACTGCACCAACTGGAACGTCGTCTCATCAAAACCAAGGATCGCAAAAATGGCCCGAGGTTTGAACACCAACAACTGGTCACCAAACGACACAATCGCCTGAATGCCACGGCCACCGCCAACAACATCGATGTAATCCAACTCACGCCAACACTCCGGATTACCCGGATGAGAAAACCGGACACGGTCCGGGTACGGCACAACCGAACCCGCCCCGTTACCGTCATAAGTATGAGCAACCCACAAACGGTCAGCATGAACCGTCAAATGCTCAGAACGAGGACAATGAGAACCAGACGCACCCACATACGAGTTCTGCCAATCCGTCGCCCCAATACCAGAAGCAGTCAACAACGTCGCCGTTGGCGACGCACCAATACCGTCCCAACGAAACGCATTGTTCGACTCGCCCGCACACCCATAAATATATGAAGTACCAGAATTAGACCACGCACCAAACTCGGCACCATCAACAGCGTCCGTTGTCACACCCAAATCAGCGAACGTGTCAGTCTTCGTCCAAAACACCTTGTTGTTCGCAGCAACAAACAACTGGCGGCTATTGCCATCCCAAGCGAACACCCGATGAGGGTCAAACGACCCGGAAACAATCGACCCAATAGCCGACGTGTTGTAATCCCTGACACCGTTCCGCTGCGAAAACCCGCCACGCGGATCGATATCAACATTCAACAAATCAGGTGACTCATTATCAGCCAACTGGAAAGCATCAGCACGATAATTCAGACCACCAGTGAAGTCCTGAACCTGAAGCGTTTCCAGCCGTGCCATCAGAAGTACACCGGGGACTGCCAGCCATTAGACGACTCATGGAACCGTCCACCCGAGTACACCAAAGGACGATGCGACGACACCCGCAAAATATCCGAAGCAGCCAACCGGACAGCCTCATCAAACGAATCCCGATAGAACCGAGCCAACTGGACATCTTCCTGCAACTGGTACAACTGGGCAACCGCGTAATACACCAACGACTGATGCAAACGATCATCAGCATCAACCTGAGTTGTATCGTTCGCAGTCCAATCCGTTGGCTTGCGGAAACCCCGCAACGCCAACGTGTACACAGCATCCGGAGTAGGCCAGATGTACAGTTTCTGCTCCCACACAGAGAAATGCATCGGACGGCCAACAGTGTCCTGAGTGCCCAACCAGAACGCCTCAGCATCCGCATGGTCAACCAACGTCAACCGGATACCACCAATAGACCCTTCCACAACAGAAGTGATCTCACGAACATCGCCAGAACCAATAGCGGAAATCGTGTAACCCTTCTGCCCATTCACAGTAGACAACGTGTACGACTTCTCCAAGAACGGCCAACGCCGTTCCAAAGAAATCATCCGGTCATAACCATCTTTGATGTACATGTTGAGCAAAGCATCCGACACATCGTCGGTATCCATGTCAACAATCTCACGAACCTTGGAGCGGATTTCAGCCAGATTCATTCTCACGCTCCTTCACATCGCGGGCAATCTGCCTCAAATGACCCATGCAATAATCCGTGCCCTTAGCCCTATGGCCCTGACACGTTGCATCATTCGCCATACAACGGGTATGACCCGTGTATGGCATCCCACCCGGAGGGGCAGGAGAAGAACCCTTAGCCTGAGCAGCAGGCCGGGCATCCCGCAAAGCGGGCTCCCCGTACAGGGAGTGGGCAGGAACAGCATTAGGAGTCATCACTAATAGGCTGAATCGTTACCCAGATATGCGAGCGGCGGGGAGCCGAAGCCCCCCGCCACCAGCATCACATGGTTGATCAGGCTGTGCGGCCGGTCAACTTGCCCTGACGGCTACGGTTACGAACCGTGAGGTTGCCGTAGCAGAAGATCAGCGCATAACGGGCATCCATGTTCTCAGGACGGACGAACTCCGTCTGCGAGAACCACTTGCCTGAGTGGCCGACGAGGGTCAGGTACTTGCTGTTGATGAAGAACATGTTGCCCGAAGGAGCATCCACGTCGTACACCACCGGAGCCGACTTGAACAGCAGGTTCTGGAACCCGAGGTTCGCCTTGTCGGTGTCCGTGTAGCGGAGTTGCGGCGTAAGCAGCGACTCGTACTTCTCAAACAGAGTCTGAGTGGTCAGGATCATGTCCGGATGGTCGTTGCCAACCGAGCAGGTGTTGTAAGCGGTGGTCATGTCCGCAGTGGTCAGCGCACCAGCGGTGCCCTCTTCGTACGAAGCCCAGAACCCGTTGCCTGAACCGGCCGGATCGATGCCGCCCGCAACAGCGGTCGCATCAATCAGGTTGCCCAGACCGTTCCAAGTCTTGCCCGAGTCGGTGCCACCAGCACCAAGGGTGTCGGTGCCATCACCGAAGAACATGGCGTTGAAGCCTTCCTTCATGGACTCCTCGGCCTGCATGACCTTGGCTTCCAGAAGGTTGATGATTGCAGCCTCGCCGTTGTTCTTGGCCTCTTCGATGCCCGAGATAGCGATGGACGCAGCGTACTGCTTCCACTCAAACTCGGCCGCCGAAATGCCTTCTTGCGGGGTCAAAGCAATCGTGTCGTAGCCCGAGTACACACCAACGGTGCTGTTCTCACCGTAGATGAGGGGCTCAACAATCTTGGTGCCGCCATCGACCATGCGAAGGCGACCGTTCTCCATGAGATGGTTGGTAAGGGGACGTGCATTGAACACGTTGTCGGTCAACTGATCACGGTAGTTCGCAATCGTTGTTGACAACAGTTCGTCAAAGTTGCTGTTTCCAGCCATGGTTTACTCCTAATGGATCAAGTAACGCCGTACTGCCGCTTCGCAGCAGCCCAAGCGTCAGAAACTGAACGGATCGGTGACGTATCTTCCAAGCCTTGCTCCGCAGCCGAAGCCCCGCCCGACACAATCCCGGCCTCACGCTTCGCATCCAGCACCGCCTGCTCCTGAGCAGTACGGTCACCCGCCAGACGTTCAGCCGCTTGAACCCGAGACATCAGCCGGTCAAAAGCCAACTGCTTGTACACGGCCTCCAGATTCGCGGAACCCTCGGCTAACGCCTTGGCTACCACTTCCTGAGGGTCGAAATCATCACCGTATGTGGTTTGCAGCCGAGAAACCTCAGCCTCCAAACGCTGGTACGCACGTTCCTGTTCAAACTGTGCGATCCGGCTATCAAGTTCCTTGACACGTGCGGCAACTGGATCGTCCCACTCGGCATCCCCAGCATCCTCGGCTGCCTGATCGGCAACCTGCTGGGCCTGAGCCTTCGTCAAACCATAATGGGTTTGAAGAAGATCAATCGTCCGTGCAGGATCGTTCTCCAAAGCCTGTGCCACAGCACTTGCCCACTGGAGGCTCTGTTTTTGCTGCGCCAATTCCTGCGTCTTACGGGTATAATCCGCTTGACGACTGTAACCGGCCACCGCCTCAGACAACGGAACCCGCACGTCCTCACCGTCAACTTTGACGACCACATGATGGTCGGCAAACTCGTCAACATTTAGGGTTGGTGCATCCGCCTGTACTTCGACGTTTCCGCCCACATCTTCGACTTGTCCACCATCCACTTCAACGGGGGCGGGGTCTACCACGGGGGCATCTGTTATTTCACTCACTTAGAGTCCTTTCGGTTGCTCCTAATAATAGAGAAAGATCGTTACCTGCGTCCGTTACGGAACCGGATAAACACCTCTGCCGTCCCCCACGTAATCGCAGATAACACGCCAACAATCCAAGCCGTCACAAGCAACAAGACTTGGAAAGTTCTTTTCACCACTTCACTTTGTCAGCCCAATAAGCAGCCGACATTTTCCCTTTAGCAATATTCTTCGCATGACGGGCCTTGAACGACTCACGTCGTTTCCGATACGAAGCAGACTCACCAGATTTACTAGGAGAACCAGACACGCCCTGCTGCCCAAACCTGATGGTCTTGATCTTGTCGCCCTCTTTAGCAACAACAATATGAGACTTCGTTGGGTGATTCGGTGTTCGCTTCGGCTTGTTGTAGCCGTCAACACCAGCGGCCTTCAGCCTTGGGTCTTTCTCAGCCATCAGTAATCCATGTTGTTCCGACGAGCCTGCGACCTCTTAGCCGCAGTCTTCTTCGCCGGAACCTTCTTAGCGGCAGCCTTCTTCGCTGCGGCCTTACCAGCCTTCGTGTACGGATACTTCTTTCCACCAACCATTGGCATGGTTATCTCCTAACTGTTCGGAAGGGCAACGCCCATACGAGACGACAAAGCAGCAAGAACTGCGGGATCAACACCCGACAACTCCATCGGGTTAGCGGCAGGCGGAGCCGCCACACCCGCCGGACCAGCCGGGGGCGGCTCCGACATCCCCGGCGGCAACGGGCCGGGAAGACCCGCCGGACCAGCCGGAGCCGCACCCTGAGGTGCGGGAGGTGCAAGAAACTCAGCCGGATTCTTGATACCGAACCCGAACTGCAACACGTGAGCGGCAAGCCGCTCCACGTTCACCACACCAGCAGAAGCAAACGGAGCCATCGCATCCACCATCTGCAACGCCATCTGGCGACGGAACGACTCATTGTTCGGAGCAGTCGAACCAGCCTCCACCTCAAAATCAAACTCGCCGCTGATGTAATCACGATCAAACGTGATCCACATCGGCACACCATCAGAACCAGTCAACCGGGCAACCTGCTCACCAGTCATGTACTGCTGCGCCAAAGCAACCATCCGAGACGCAACCTCTTGGATCGCACCCTCAATCGTCGCCAACTTGTCAGCAGCACGCGCATTCGCAGCATCCTGCATGATCGCAGCCTCCGTCGCTGTGCGACGAATCTCCGGCAGCGCACCACGCTGATACTCCGACACACCCGTGATCTGCTCCACATCACCCTGAATCAACTCAGACTGGTTGTAGAACTCCGGCGGAGTAATCACCGCCGGGAACGGAGCAACAACATTCGTCAACGGTTCATCGGACATCACAGGCACAAGCACATTGTCGTAATCCGACTCCAACGCGCCACGCCCATCAGAATCAAACGCCGACTCTTTGAACAAATACTTACGGGAGAACCGCTTACGATGATTCATCATCTGTGTACGAGTTTCATTCAACTCGCGCTGCAACGGCTCAATCGCTTCCAAATCACCCAACGGATAGAAATGATCCGGAACGTCATAGTTACGGATCATCACAAACGGATGACCAAACGCATACGGCATCTTCTTCGGAGGGATCAAGAACTGGTCGCCGCTGTCAGCAAACACTGACATCGTCTTCGACCGAAGATCGTAAAACTCCCAAATCTCACAATACGAATGGTTGTCATCGTGGATGCGCCGCTTACCCGGCTCATCCACAAACCGTGAACCAGCAGTCGGAGCAACCTCTTCACGCACCTTCTTCGCATAACGCTTATCGGCACGCACCTCAGCCAACGGACGACGGATACGTTGTGCGATCCATTTCAAATCACGCATCGACGTAGCATCAGGATCAATAAACACATCGTACGGGGACACCCGTTCAACAAACGGGCGGTCCTCCGTGATCACAGTGATCGACGTGGACTCGCCACCCTCTTGATCATCCGAATACTCATCGGCCTCAGCAACCCGCTGCTCTTCCACATACCGGTAACCACACTTCAACCAGCCATGGCCCGTCACCAAAAAGTCTTTTACGGCACGACGAAACTCGGGCTTCACCTTGTAATGCCGCCACCAATAGTTGATCACCGCTTCCGTGATGATCGCCTTTGGCGCATCATCCGGCTTCGTCGCATTCACCGCAATCTTCGGATAGTTCACCGACACGGACGGCGCAATCACGTTCACCGTAGAGAACGCAATGTTGACCAGCAGACGATCCTCATCGGACGCATACTCGTAATGACGGCCACGGTACATATCGACAAGACGTTTCCACGTGCTGTCATACGCCTCCTCACGTCGCCACCGCTTAGAAGCATTCAGATGCTTCCGGAACTTCGCCAACTTGTCGGCGTTACTAGGGCGAGCCATCAGAGTTCACCCGGCTGCGCCAACCAAGCCTGAGCCGTACGAGCCGCAAGGTTCCACACAGCAACAAGACCAGCAACAGCAGCAGCCTTGAAGAACGAAATGTCAACAACAGCAGCGGTCAACGGCGCAGCCGTTGCCCCCGCAACAAACGTGGCAGCAGCACGCTTCAACGCTTCACGATATTCCATTATCTCTCCTTACGGTCCAGATGCCACTCAATGTGATCATCAACTCGTTCCGACACGTGATCAACTTTCCGGTCAATCTGGTGCAACAAACTGGCATTCGACGCATGATCCCTGTTGTTCTCACGCCTAGTGCGTTCAATCAACGCCACCAGCACACCGCTGGGGGCGGCCAACGCAATAACGATCTGCGCCCACGTCGGCATCTCACACCCACTTGTTCCCGATGTATTCGATGTTGCGGCCCTCACGCTTCGCGGAATCAATGATCTCCCGCTCCTGCTCTTTGATCGTCTTGTCGTGAAACATCTGCTGCCCCTGCTGGAAACCGAACCGGATGCTCCCCACATGGCATTTGAAACACACCGCCCCACGCTTCGGAATCACATCAAACGTGAACGTACGGCCGCATTCCGTGCAATTTAGAGAACCCATCACTAGATAGCCAGATCGTTACCTGTTGGAACGGGCGTTGTGCGCGCCGATTGGCACCCTTTTGAACGCAGAATCCTCATCAATCTGAAAACGCTCAAACCATCCAAGACTGTACTTCGGAAGATTCTGTTCGCCCCGATACTCCGGCAACCACACATACTTCAACATCTGCCAACAGATCGCCAAAGACATCACACGGTCATCATGCGGAGAACCATGCGTCCGACCATTCTGATCCCTGATAAAAGCCTTCAACTCCGCCACAGTCCGAGAACAATAAATACCGATCTCGCTATCACGAATGGCCGCAGACAACTCATCAATAGCCAACGGCTTCGTAGCCGAAGTTGTTCGCCAACCCAACGTCTCCGTAGCCTCCGGATTCCGCTGCTGCAACTTGCGGGTACGGTACAGATTCCTGTACCCGTACCGCTGCGCCGCCTTCAACGTCGTCAACCCATGGTTGTTGTTCTCAATACCCAACAGCCCCGTGTTGTACAACCAGCCGATCTCACACAACAACTCGCCAAACAAATCCGGTTCGATGTGCCCATGCCAATGGGCAACAACATCCCCAGAATGGGCATCAACCACATGACACGACGAATAGTCGCCATGACCCAAACCCTCAGCCACGTCAGCCCCCAACACATACACACCCTGAGGCTCCGGTTCCGCCCACACCGCGAACTCGCCATCACCCGACTGACGCAACTCCGTATGCTTAGGAGAGAACGTGTGCAAATAGCCACGCCACGGCTCCTGAGGTTCGATGCTGACCAGACGGTCAACATCAAACACGGGGTTACCAGATTTGATAAACGCCTCTTCCGCTGAACGCGGATACTCCTGATGCAACTGCCATGACGGCATCGACTTCAACTTCGACGCATACCAATCATCATCACGATCACCAGCAGACCACGGGAAAAACAAACCAGAGAAACCATTGTTCCCAGACTCCGCACCAACCCACAACTGGTGGAAAAAGTTCCCAGAACCATTCGCCGTACTGAGACAGATGACACGACCACCCACGTCAGCAATCGGCTCAATCGAAGCCCACGCCTCCTCAGGGTTCGGCAAGAACGCCATCTCATCCACAACCACCAGATACACCGACTCACCACGGGCAGGATCATTACCACTAGGAAGAGACTCAATCGCAGACTCATTAGCAAACGTCATCTTCAACTGGTTATCCACAACCAGATCAGGGCCACGTTCTTTCATCCAGTCCGGCAAAAACTTGTACCCATACTTCGACTTCTGCAACAACTTCGCAGCCTCACGCTCAGTGCGAGACAACATGACCACAAACCGGTCACCAAAAAAGAACGTCAACCAAAACGAATACGCAGCAGCAACCGTAGAAAAACCAATCTGACGGGCTTTGAGAACAACCGAATAACGGTTGTTCATCCAATGATCAATCGTGTCTTCCTGCGCTTCACGCAAATCAAACTTGATACGCCCATCCTGAGGATGTTTGATATGCCAATAGTTCCGGCAAAAATAGGCGAACCCCTCGGCCGGATCATCCCCGCCGACGCATCTGCGCCACTCACGTTCATTCAACAGTTCGTCTAAGTTCAACGGGGCACCCTGACCGAATAGTTAGTGTTCCGACGGAACGGCGACTTACCCGGATGTTCCAACTGGATAGGACGGGTCTTCACCAACGCATTCCAATACGTCCCCTCATTTTTCCACAACGCACCCAAATAACCGCCCTGACCAGCACCCTCAGCGTCCCGCAACACGGTCCGCAACCTGATCGCAGACTCGCCAGAAACACCATCAGAAGTCGACTCCCTGAAGATTGTTCGCAGGCGTTCCGCCGTGCTGGAGCCCTGACCTGAACCGGTCAGAACACCAAACGTCTCCCTAAGGGTCGAAGCCTGATCACCGGTCGTTGCACCACCTTGCCCTGTAGCGGTCCTGAATGCCCCCAGAATCGCATCAAACGTCGATCCGGACGTACCGGACGACACAGTCGTCTGGAACGTCTCACGAAGCCTGAGAGTCGTTTCAGAGGAAACACCGGCAGTAGCAGCAGAACCAAACGTCTCACGCAAGAATGCGGCAGCCTGAGAGCCTTCAGCGAACTCGTCAACAGTTTGGAATGTTTCCCGCAACCGGACAGCAGAAGAACCACCAACACTGGTTTCCGCAGCAGACCTAAGAACAGTACGGACACGTGTCGCCGCCTCAGAAGACGACGACACCCCCGAAGCCGAACGCAACACAGTACGCAGCCGCACAGCAGCAGAAGACCCAACACCAGCCCCGCTAGCGGTGTCCGACACGGTTCTGAGACGGGTCGCAGACGACCCGCCAACACCAGAACCAGAAGCCGTCACCTCATAGACAACCGTCCCCCAATAAGACTTGTTGCCCCCATACTCAATGCCGGGATCAGCGTAAGCGTTCTCTACCGATTCCTCATAGTAAAACGACGACTGGTCATAATCAGCCCCAGCATCGTTATACAGCACGTCGGCCATAACGGCCTCAGTCGTCTACGCGAATCATGAAGTTCAAAACAAAATACGGTTGAACCACATCAACATCGAAAGCCGTACCGTTACCCGTGCTGCCAGAAGTCACCGTCGCAGGCCCATTAGTCGACAAACCAGACTTGTCGTTAGTGGAGTAATTCGACTTGTCGTTCGTTGAAAGACTGGTCTTATCATTGGTAGATAAACCAGTTTTGTCACTCGTATCGAATGCAGGCTTGTTTGACACCCCGCCGGAAATCGTGATATCCGGAGTTTTGCTATCGGTAGTAAAACTGGCCGCGTCAGTTGCTGCGGTTCCGCCATGACCAGAAGCAGCACCACCAAAAGTACCGGCACTGGTACGCACAACAATGCCGCCCGAATGGTTATGGGAGGCCTGAGCCGCTTCGATGTTGTGCCCGTGTCCATGCTCCGGCACAGAGTGCAAGTGATCAGGGATCGTGTGGCTATGGTCAGGAATCGTGTGGGCATGATTCGGCATCGTATGGTCGTGATCCGCAATCGTATGACTGTGATTCACACCATGCGTATGACTCGGAAGATTCGTCTCAGCCAACGTAATCGAATCAGTCGCA